>JABLTK010008715.1_pt1 | contig 10281 bp, 7 predicted proteins | sample 7160131 | NCBI WGS metagenome assembly JABLTK01 (sample SAMN14651221, study PRJNA627086) | human gut metagenome | isolation source: feces | host: Homo sapiens
CCCCGAAAGCTGGGAGCTGACCGAATAGCAAGTCGATGTTAGCAGCGAGGCCAAGGACGCGGCGATTGCCCTGCCGTTTGCCGAATCGTAGGGAATGCCGAGCGACATAAGCAGACCGCCGATATTGGCGAAGCCTATGCCCGTCGTGCGGTAATTTACCGTGTTTATGGCGATGTCCGGAATCGGGAAACCGCCTTTTGAAATGTTCATATCGGCGGCCATCATGGCTATTTGGACGGCCTTTTTAAATCTGTCGATATCGAAAGCCCCGTTCTTGTAGAAGCGCAGCACGTTGAAAGAGCTCAAATTGCAGGAACTGAAAACCGGCCCCAGATATTCCGAGCAGGGATTGCTCGTTTCGAGCATTACTTCGTCGCGGAAAGTGCTCCAGAAGTTGATGATGTCGTTGTTGTGGAGTCCCGGTTCGGCATTGTTCCAAATGGCGTTGGCCATTATATTGAGCAATTCCATCGGCTCGTACTGGCGGACGATGTGCGTCGGATCTTTTACCCAGCGCGTGGCATATTTTTCGCCTTTTTTGAACGCGACCCAAAAACCGCTTTTCATCGAAACCGTATGGTTGGCGTTTTGGTTGGAAAGTGTTTGACCGTAGATAAGGTCGTCCATCGCGGGGCTGAAAGATTTGTCCACGACAAAGGGCGTCGACAAAAGCATTCTTGCCGCGATATGCTCTTCCGGCGTGCCGTCTTTCAGCTTTTGTTCGGCCAATTTGCGGAGTCCGTATTGAACGTTGTGTTCCTGCAAGATGACTTTTGCCACTTCCTCCTGTTTGAATTTTGTATTTACAAATTCAAAAACGTCGGGGTGGTCTGAATACATTACCACCATTCTTGCGGCGCGGCGGGTTTTGCCGCCCGATTTGATTGCGCCGGCCATTTTATCCCACCCCCTGTCGAACGAAAGCGGGCCGGAAGCCGAACCTTTGCCGGCGATTGGTTCGCCTTCGCTGCGAATCGAGGAAATGTTGATTCCGACGCCCGAGCCGCTGGAGAAAATGCAGCCTTCGGTGTATTGGTGTTTAAGAATAGCCTCCATCGAGTCTTTGACGCCGAGGATAAAGCACGCGCTCGCCTGCGGATTGGCGTACATATTGACGGCTTTTTTGGCTTCGACATCGCCTTTTTTGTTTTCAAAACCGTAGTATGCCGTATTGCCCTTGTTGTCGAGAATTTCGCGGAGGTCGGGACGCCCCCATCTCCATTGTTCCCATTGGCCTATGTTGAACCAAACGGGGCTGTTGGGAGCCCAAATTTGGTGGAGCAGCATATACTTCATTTCCTGATTGAAGACCAGAGCCGATTTTTCGTCGGCGAAATATCCCATCTGGAAGCCCCAAACCGTGTAAGTGTTGGCAATACGGTCGAAAATATTTTTAACGGAGTCTTCATATTCGGGGGTATTGGGTTCCTTGCCGAATATGTATTTGCTGACTGTAATTTTCAGCGCGTTGTCGCCCCAATGGGCAGGGACTTCGACATTGCGACGCTCAAAAACCGTTTCGCCCGCGGCAAACATTTTGATATCGTGCCTTACCCATTTTGCGGTATCGTAAGCGAATACGCCGTCTTTTGTAAAAAATCTTTGAAGTTTAAAGCCCCCCGAAGGGCCTTTTTTGCCCAAATCCAGAATTTGATTTCCGTCTACTGTAATCTTAGCCATCTTGATTAATTTTAAGTTTTATAAGTTGTAAAATGTGTGGGTGAAAATCGACGCAATTAAAGAAAGCGCACAGCCGCGATAACGTTCCGCGCCCGTTTCGTTTTTTACGCATAGTCTAAAAGCCCTTGCCGTCTTTTCTCGTTTAAGACAAGCCTCAAAACAGCGTCTTGTCAAACGTTAATTTTATTTTTTAGACGATTTTCGCAAGTATATGCTTAGTAAACATATGCAATCTTTATTTCGACAAAAACAACGATTTTAAAAGGGTTTGCAAATTACTATAAATTATTATATTAAACATACAAAACAGCGCAATTAAATATACGTAAAATTACATAAATCGCAAATGAGTATGTTTGTTAAAATTCCCGAAAAAAATAAAGGGGATTTCCAAAATTTGGCGCTTAGTCATTTTAGGCTTATTCCGAACGGAGTTTTCCCATTTTTCAAGGAGGATAATTGTGAAAAAGGCGGAAAAGATGCCCAAACAAATGAAAAAGAACATCGTATCCGCTTAACAGTTTTTAGAAAAACGATTTTTAAAAGTTCCCTTAATCTAAAAAGTCGCTTTTGCGTATATTGAAAGGGGCAAATCGTAGCCGAATTTGGAGGGCAAGACAAGTTCGCCGCATTCGATTTTCGCGCCCTTTCGGGAAGCGAAAAATTGCCCGAGAATATTGGCGGCCATAATCGAAGACGCTTCGATTGAATAAAGAGTCATTATCACGAAAAGCGGATTTTTTGAAAGGATTTTCGAACACGAGTCGAGAAGTTCGGGCAGCATTTTTTCGAGTTTCCAAAGCTCGTTCTTGGGCCCGCGCCCAAATGCGGGAGGGTCGAGAACAATCGCGTCGTAAAGCGAATTTCTGCGCTCCTCGCGTTTTACGAATTTTAAGGCGTCGTCGATTATCCAGCGTATAGGCGCGTCGGCAAGACCGCTTTCGATTTGGTTTCGCCGCGCCCAGTCTACGGAGGGTTTTGAGGCGTCCACGTGTGTTGCCAAAAAGCCGCCTTTCGCGGCCGCAAGAGTCGCCGCGCCCGTATATCCGAAAAGATTGAGCAGCTTGGGCTTTTCGCCCGATTTAAAATTTTTTGCCGCAGTCGATATGAAGTCCCAGTGCGGAGACTGTTCGGGAAAGACGCCGAGATGTTTCGTGCCGTCCATAAATTTTGTGCGGAATTTTACGCCGTTCCATATCATGGCGGGCGCGGCGGGTTTGCCGTTAAATATCCATTTTGCGTTTTTTTTCTCGTCGTCGAGATAGCGGGCGTCGGCATTGCGCCACAAATCGGAAACCGACGGTTTCCACCACGCTTTCGGCTCGCTTCTTATTACCGTGACATTTCCGAAGCGTTCGAGTTTCAGCCTGTCGCCGCTGTCGATAAGCTCGTATTCCGTCCAACCTGACTTTAAAACGTCGATGTTCATACAAGCCTACGATTCGGCAATTTCTATGATGTTTTTAAGATTTACGCGTTTTTCGTAAATGGCTTTTCCGACAATTACGCCTTCGAGATTGTCGTATTTTCGCGAAAGGGATTTGAGGCTTGCGATATCCGAATCGGAGGACACGCCGCCGGAAGCTATGAGACGCGCCCCGTGGGGAATCAGGGTTTTAAGCATTTTTTCCTGCGCGGCAATGTTCGCCCCCGAAAGCATTCCGTCGGTATCGATATCCGTATATATGAATGTTTTTACGCCGCCTTTGGAAAGTTTTTCAGCCAATTCGTAGGCGTCGAAAGGGGCGACTTCGACCCACCCTTTGATGGCGACTTTTCCGCCTTTGGCGTCGATGCCGACCGCGATTTTTTCGCCGAATTTTTCGGCGAGTCCGATTGCGAAATCGGGGTTGGTGCACGCTTTTGTTCCGATGATTGCGCGCCCGACTCCCGCGTCGAAAGCGGCGCGCACCGCAGATTCGTCCCTCATTCCGCCGCCGAGCTCCACGAACATTTTCAGCTCGGATATGGCGCGTATCGTCTCGAGATTTTTCATTGCGCCTTCAAACGCGCCGTCGAGATCAACTACATGTATGACTTTTGAACCGGCGGCGGCAAAAGATTTTGCCGCATCTACGGGATTGTCGAAATAAACGGTGCTGTCGTTTGCGAGCCCTTTTCTCAAACGCACGCATTTTCCGTCCTTAATATCGACGGCTGGATAAATTTTCATATTTGTCCTTGTTATTTTACTTCTTTAACGGATAAATCCACAACTATGCGAAAGCCGACCATTCTGTTGCGCTGTTTGGGATCTATTTTTGAAATAGGAATATCCGACATAACGTCGGCCGAAGTCTGCGCCCCGCCGCCGATTATCGAGATACTGTCGAAATTGACGTCGGAAGCGGGCATAACGTATTCCGCCACATTGCCGAGAAGGTCGTAAAAGCCCTTGTCGTTCGGTTTTTTAGAGGCCACGGGGTGCGTCGTTCCGCCGCTATTCATATTGTTCCAGGAAATTTCGTTGATATCGGCATATCTCAGCGAGCCGATGGCGTTGCGGTACATTTGCTCGTCGGGTATGGATACGCTGTAGCCGAGTATCCAATTTACGCGGTTGCAAAAACGCTTTACGTCGTCGAGAGTCACCGAATCGACGGGGCGTTTTTTATCGTCGGTAAAGCGGCTCGGATTTTCCTGCATTACTATCGAATAAAGCTCCTGCGTAACTTCCGTTTTCATCATTTTCCTTGCGGAGGAATCGACAACGCCGAGAGCGGAAAGGATAATTTTTTGTATTTTCGCTATGTCGTGCGCCATAAAGTTAATGTAGCGCAGGCGCATAATGATTTCGCCGTCAAGCAGATTGCTTTGGGGGAAGTTTTGCGTAAAATATTCGGCTTTGCGCAAAAGGTTCGACGACGTTTCCGATATTCCGTTTGTATCGCCGGCGCGGAGCGCCTTCAAGAGAACCTTGTCCTGCTCTTTTATTTCTTTGGCGAACTTCCAGCTGTAAGTCTCTATTTTTTTTCGCTCGAACTCCTTCAAATTTTCCTCAGAAACGTATGCGCTTTTGGGATAAAGCCTGTTGAGATTTCTCTGGTTTTCGGCGGCGTCGGAATACGCTTCGGACGCGACAAGATATTCGCCGTTTTTTTCGGCCTCGACGGCCTTCTTTTTGTAATCGGCGATTTTTTCGGCAAGCCCTCCCGACTGCAACGACGCAAGCTCCGTTTCAAGCTTCATAAGCCTTGCGAAATCCGTGTATACCGAAGCCGGATAGGTCGCATGAAGCTGGGCGATGGCTTCAAGGGTTTTCTCGAACATTTCCTTTGCCGCCAGAAAGTCTTTTTTATCAAGGGCTTCGCGGGCTTTTTTTTCGAGCGCCACCGTGGAAAGATAAAGCGGACGGGCTTCGAGCATTTTTACCTGCCTGTCGAACTCTACGCGCCTGCCTATGTTTTTATATTTTGAAAGCGGATAATCCGTATTGATTTTGGATTGAAGGTCGTAGGCCTGGCGGTAATAGTCTATTGCCGATTTAAACTGGGCGTCCGTTTCGGCAATAATAGCCTTTTTGGCAAGCTGGTCGATTGCTTCGGCAAGCGGCGCCGACTCGACGTTGTGCAGACGCGTTTGAAGTTTCATCAAACGCTCAGCCGGAGCGCGGTTCATCGTTTGCGCTTTGTCGATATATTGCTCCTGATAGGCTATCGCCTTGCGCAGACTGGATATCGCCTCTTCGGAAACCGCATTGGCGGAGGCGGCGCGCTCAAACTCCTTTTCGCAACGTTCCGATTCCTTCAACAATTGGTCGCCTTCAAGCAGGGGGTCGACATAGCTGAAATTTTGCTCTTGAACTCTGCCCGGGCCGAACAAAGTCACGACATAAAAACCGCCCAAAACCAGGGCGATTAATAGGGTAATTGAAATAACTTTAAATACGCTCATAAAATATCGTGATTATTTTTCTAAAAACCGCCCCAAAAGTCAATTTATATAATCGCATTGCGAAAAAAACATATTTTCAACTATCCGACGCGCCATTTTGAAAAACTTGAAACCAAACGCGTGGGAATTCTGGCGAAGATTTCCACACCCTCGCCCGTTTCGCGCTGGGAGCGTATCGCCCCCGCCTTGTGAAGCTCCGCCACCGCCTTGTAATCTGAGTGGGGTATCAGCAATTTCATCGGTTTGGAAGAATTTGAAATCATATCCTCGATTTTCAGCAGAAGCGCGTCGAGCCCTGCGCCCGTTCTCGCGCTTACCCAAACGGCGTCGGGATATTTTTGCTTTAAATCGAAAACAACCGCGTCGTCGAGAACCGCGTCGATTTTGTTCATTACCGTTATGATTTTTTTATCGTCCGCGCCGAGTTCGCCCAAAACTTTGAAAGTTGTCTTCATATGCTCGTCGGCGTCGGGATTGGAGCAGTCGACGACGTGCATTAGAAACTCCGATACGACAGCCTCCTCCAATGTTGCCTTGAACGCCTCCACGAAACGGTGCGGAAGCTTTCTGATAAACCCGACTGTATCGGTAAGCAGAACGCTCGACCCGTTGGGCAGAAGCAGCTTTCGGGTTGTGGGATCGAGCGTGGCAAAAAGCTTGTCCTGCGCGAGAAGTCCCACGTTAGCCACGGCGTTGATAAGCGAAGATTTCCCCGCATTTGTATATCCGACAACAGCCGCCGTCGGAACGGGCACTCTGGTGCGGCGTTTGCGCTGAACCTCGCGCATAACCCTTACCTGCTGCAATTCGGACTTCAATTTCGATATTCTTTCGCCTATAAAGCGCCTGTCAAGTTCGAGCTGGCTTTCGCCGCCGCCGCGCTGTGTAACCCCGCCGCCGCGCTGCCTGTCGAGGTGCGACCAAGCTTTTCGCAAGCGAGGAAGCGCGTATTCAAGCTGCGCCAATTCGACCTGCAACCTCGCCTCTTTTGTTTGCGCTCTGGTTGCGAAGATGTCGAGAATGACCTCCTGACGGTTTATCACGCTCAAATGCGATTCGGTTTCCCAATTTCGCTGCTGAGCCGCCGTAAGCTCGTCGTCGAATATAATGCAGTCGGCGTTGAGATTATGGGCGGCAAGGGAAATTTGCATAAACTTTCCGCTGCCTATGAGAAAATGCGCGGAAGGTTCGCGCAACATGACGATTTCCCGCCCCACAACCTCCATATTCAGATTTTTCGCAAGCTCGGCGAGTTCGTCGAGCAGCCCCGAAGCCCGTATTTCGGATTCGTCGGGACGGCGTATGCCGACAAGCAACGCCCTTTGTTTTTCGGCGAGTTCGGCCGTAAGATTAATCAATTCGGCCATAATATGCTGACGCAAAACGTTTTTTTCTCATCGAGTCCCCTTTTAATATTCTTCCGTGAATTCACAAGCAAAATTATCGGCTATTCGGAAAGACGCATTGCAAGATTTACCGCCGACGCAAAACTGTTGGCGGAGGCAATCCCCCTTCCCGCGATTGAAAATCCCGTGCCGTGGTCGGGGCTTGTCCTTACGTATTTCAAATTCATAGAGATATTGACGGCGTTGTCGAATTCGAGAGCCTTCAAAGGCGCAAGCCCCTGGTCGTGATACATCGACACAATGCAGTCGAATTCTCCCCTTAACGTTCTTTCAAAAACGGTGTCGGGCGGCAACGCTTGGGATATGTTCGGATAGCCGTTTTCACGCAAACGGTTCAATGCTGGATTTATGACTTTTATTTCCTCTTCGCCGAGAATGCCGTCTTCGCCCGCATGGGGGTTCAGCCCGCACACCGCGATTCTGGGGTTTTCGATTCCCGCGACTTTTTGCGCCAAGACGCACGCCGCTTCCGCCGCCCTTGCGAGATTTTCGCTGTCGACATATTTGTGGACATCTTTCAGCGGCACGTGCCAAGTAACGAGCGAAAGCAGGAGTTTTTGTCCCGCAAAAGCCATAACCGGAACGCCGTTCCATCTGTCGGCAAAGAACTCGGTTTGCCCCGGAAAATCGAAACCGACTTTTTTCATCTCGAATTTCGATATCGGCGCGGTCGTTACGGCGCGATAGATTCCGTCCAAACAGCCTTTCGCCGCGGCTTTGAGGGATTCAAATGCGATTTCCGCCCCCTCTTTGCAAGGTTTTCCCGGCGTAGCCTTAAAGGATTTTCCGCCGACTTCCCTCTTGGATACGGCGGAAGGCAAACGGGAAAGCAAATCGGCGTGCGCTATAACCTCGACATACGGGCAAAGTTGCGGATTGTCGTGCGCCCATTTTTGGATTATCTCAGGCCCGACGCCGGAAGGGTCTCCGACGGTTACGGCCAATTTTTTACCGAGTCTCGCCATAATTATATGCTGCTTCTAAACGGCGAAAGATAATGCCGCCCCTCCGCCGAAAAGAAATCGAGAAAGTTTTTGCCTGCCGCCGTTTTTGCCGCAGATTCGGCAATCAAAGCCAGTGCGTTTTTGCGCGCCGACTGGTTTGCGTAGACTTTGGCGTATAAAGATTTCACTTCGGCGATTTCCTCCCTCGGCATTTTTCTTCTGTTCATGCCGATTAGGTTTAGTCCGCTCAAAGAATTGCGCGAATACGCTATTGTGTAGGGAGGAATATCCATAGACGAAGCCGAAGTTCCGCTGACGATAACGCCGTCGCCTATTCTTACGCGCTGGTGAATCATCACCCCGCCGCTGACAAAAACGTCGTTTCCCACATGGACATGTCCGGCCAAAGCCGAAAAACAGCCCATAATGTAGTTGTCGCCTACGATGCAGTCGTGCCCTATATGCGAAGAAGCCATAAGCAGCGCCGATTTGCCGATTTTTGTGACGCCTTCGACGGCTGTCGCGCGGTGGATTGTCGCGCTCTCGCGCACTACCGACCCTTCGCCGATTTCCACATAGGAGGGAATCGATTTGTCGAAATGCAAATCTTGCGGCTCTCCGGCGATAACGGTGAACGAGCATATTTCGCAATTTGCGGATATTCTCGCCCATTTGCATATGCGGGCATGGGAATGGATTGTGCAGTTGTCGGCTATCGTTGCGCCGCCTTCGACGACGGCGTATGCGCCGATTGAGATATTGTCTCCGAGCGAAACGTTTTCGCCCAAAATGGCAGTGGGGTGTATCGAATTCATTTTAATTTTCGTTTTCGGCCTCCAAGAGAAGTTTGCGCTTGTATTTTCTGACGTGGACGATTTTTACAGTGGCCGTAAACAGAATGCCGAAAAGCGTAGACGCGTATGCGGCCATCAAGCTTGCCGTCACTACGCCCATGGTCAAAAGAATAAGCGATACCACCGTGCCGCCCAAGCCGATATAAAGGCCGAGGTCGAAAAGATTTTCCTCGTTTTCGAGAAGTTTAAGTTTGAGTTTCGCCGGCGCAATTTCCCTCTTGATAATCGAGAGGCGTATCAGGCAAACAAGATACACTGTAAACTGCAAGACCAAAAATAGGCCGACTGCGGCGAGTGTTGCGGAATCTGTTTCGAATTTCATAGTTTCTTCTCCGATTGTGTTTACTGCTTTTTCAAATGCAAATTTTAATTCTGGCGCGGGCGCGTTTTCTATTTTTATTTTAAACGCGTCAGGTTCCGTCAAAAGGAAAAACGCGAGCGACACAACCGCACCTTCGAGAAATCCCCTTGCGAGCGCTATGGGCGAATACCATTTGGGAGTGTCGCGCCGCCAAAAGAACAGCCTCAAAAATCCGCGTATGAAAAGATAGCCGCCTAAAATGCTCAGCGCTATTTTCAAGCCCAACACCGTTTTGGGAAAGTCCTTCGCCGCCTCTCCAAGATGCGACTTTATCGGGCGGCATATCGGCGACACGAATTTCGCCGCAAACGAATCTTTATAAATCGGCTTTTGGCTCTGCAAAAGGAATTTCAGCGCGCCTTCCCCGTTGAGAAAGGCAAACGAAAAATCCCGCCACAGATTTTCGCCGCCGTCTTTCAGATACTGCACGCATTTTTCGGAATCCCCGCACATCAAAAGTCCCGACGCGAGAATGTTTTTCATGTCGTCCGAAGGCGCTTTTTGATACAGCACGGCAAAATCGTAAACCTGCGAAAGCGAATCGAAATGCACGAACAGAGAACGGAGCTGCGTCCAGTCCGTATTTTTTGAAAGCAACAGCAGACCGACACAATATTTTTCAAGTTTTTCCTTTGCGGCGGAATCGCTTTTCATCGATTCCATAACCGCCGACAAATCTTTGAGAAAGTCGGGGGAAAAATCCCCCGTCTGCGCAAGCAGCGCGCTTGTCAAAAGCGACGCCTCCAAGGGGGCTCCCGCCGAAGTGTAAACCGCAGGCAGAATGCTCGACGTCATCTTGCGAAGCTCTATAAACTTCTTCACGAGCCCCGACTGAGTTTGGGCGAGGAAATCGAGCAGCTTTTTTCTGTTCTCGCCGAGGGACAATATCGAATACATTTTGTAGCGGTCGAGAAAGCCGATTTTCGTGGTTAGCGTCGATGCGAACGCGTCGAAAAACGGCTCGTCGCCGCCGGCGATAATCCACTGCGGATGCTCCTTGTACAATGTTTCAACCGCCTGCGAAAGTTCGGAATCCTCGGCGGCGGCGCGTGCCACAAGCATTGCCGTGGAAAGTTTTGCGCCGTCGAAATATATTCTCGCCAAATTTATAGGCATGGGCGTAGCGCGGCCGGCCGCGATTA
>JABLTK010031521.1_pt1 | contig 10275 bp, 6 predicted proteins | sample 7160131 | NCBI WGS metagenome assembly JABLTK01 (sample SAMN14651221, study PRJNA627086) | human gut metagenome | isolation source: feces | host: Homo sapiens
GGCACCGCCGCTGCCGAAACCCGCTTCGCGGGTCTTCGGTGCGTTAACCGCCGTCGAACCAGCGCGGCAGCAGCTGGCAGCGGGCACAGCCCGCCACGAAACAAAGTATTCACTTTTTTGCCCTGTGAATTTCTTGACTTTGTTCGCGTAGTTCCTTATAATATAAAATGATGACTTATGGAATCACTGGAACGAATTAATAAGGAGGTCCTTTCATTGAGCATCAAGTTGACTTGTGACGGCAATACTGCTGTCAGCCATGTCGCATATGCATTCAGCGATGTGGCAGCAATTTATCCCATCACTCCCTCTTCCCCGATGGCGGAAGTAGCGGATGAATGGGCGGCGCACGGCCGCACGAACCTGTTCGGCCAGAAGGTACGCGTTGCAGAAATGCAGTCTGAAGCGGGCGCGGCGGGCGCTGTACACGGCTCTCTGGCCGCGGGCGCGATGACCACCACCTTCACCGCATCTCAGGGTCTGCTGCTGATGATCCCGAACATGTATAAGATTTCCGGCGAACTGATGCCGTCCGTCTTCCATGTTTCCGCGCGCGCGCTGGCTTACCATGCGCTGTCCATCTTCGGCGATCATTCCGATGTTATGGCGTGCCGCCAGACCGGCTTTGCAATGCTGGCCTCCAACTCCGTACAGGAAGCGACCGACCTGGCGCTGGTTGCGCATCTTTCCGCAATCGAAGCGTCCGTGCCGTTCCTGCACTTCTTTGACGGCTTCCGTACCAGCCATGAAATCCAGAAGATCAGCGCGATCGATCCCAAGGACAGCTATGCGGAGATCAGGAATCTGGTGAACTGGGACAAGATCAAGGCGTTCCGCGAGGGCGGCCTGAACCCGGATCATCCGCATCAGCAGGGCACCGCGCAGAACCCGGATATCTACTTCCAGGGTCGTGAAGCGGCGAACAAGTATTATGATGCGACGCCCGCAATCGTAGAAAAGGTGATGAAGAAGGTCGGCAAGCTGACCGGCCGCAATTACAAGCTGTTCGATTACGTCGGCGCGCCCGATGCGGACAAGGTTGTCATCGCCATGGGTTCCGGCTGCGATGCGATCGAAGAAACCATCAATTATCTGAACAAGAAGAATAAGAAGCTGGGTCTGATCAAGGTTCGCCTGTTCCGCCCCTTCTCCATGAAGCATTTCCTGGCTGCCATCCCCGCGACCTGCACCAAGATCGCCGTTCTGGATCGCACGAAGGAATCCGGCTCTCTGGGCGAGCCGCTGTATCTGGATGTATGCTCTGCGCTGAAGGAAGCCGGCCGCGATGATATCTGCGTCGTCGGCGGACGCTATGGTCTGGGCTCGAAGGAATTCAATCCCACCATGGTCAAGGCGGTATACGATAACCTCGCCAAGAAGTGCCCGAAGAACCACTTCACCGTGGGCATTGAGGACGATGTGACCAAGACCAGCCTGAAGCTGGGCGAAACGCTGGATACCGCACCGAAGGGCACCGTTTCCTGCATGTTCTATGGTCTGGGCTCCGATGGTACGGTCGGCGCGAACAAGAACTCCATCAAGATCATCGGCGATCATACCGATAAGTATGTACAGGCGTACTTCAGCTATGATTCCAAGAAGTCCGGCGGCATCACCGTATCCCACCTGCGCTTCGGCGACAGCCCGATCCAGTCCACCTATCTGATCGACAGCGCGGACTTCATCGCCTGCCACAATCCGGCGTATGTGACCATGTATGATATGGTATCCGCGCTGAAGCAGGGCGGCACGTTCCTGCTGAACTGCCCCTGGACCGCGGAAGAGCTGGATGCACAGCTGCCCGCGACCATGAAGCAGCTGCTCGCCAAGAAGGAAGCCAAGCTCTACACCATCGACGCCATCAAGCTGGCGCGCCAGGTGGGCATGGGCGGCCGCATCAACACCATCATGCAGGCGGCGTTCTTCAAGCTGGCGGAAATCATCCCCTACGAGCAGGCGGATGAATACATGAAGGCGTATGCCAAGAAGACCTACGGCAAGAAGGGCGACGAGGTCGTCAAGAAGAACTGGGATGCGATCGATATCGCCATTTCCGGTCTGGTAGAAGTTAAGGTTCCCGAAGCGTGGAAGGAAGCCACCACGGGCGCGGTCGCGCTGAAGGTGGAAGCCACCGAATACTTCGATACCTTTATCCATCCGATCCTGATGCAGGAAGGCAATAAGCTGCCCGTATCCAAGGTGGATGCGCAGGGTCGCGTGCCGGTCGGTACCACGAAGTATGAAAAGCGCGGAATCGCCGTTATGGTTCCCCAGTGGAATATCGATGCGTGCGTACAGTGCGGCAATTGCTCCATCGTTTGCCCGCACGCCTGCATCCGTCCGTATCTGGTAGCGGATGGCGCAGAAAAGCCCGCTTCCTTCGAAACCAAGGCCGCCATCGGCAAGGCGTTCGCCGGATATCAGTACCGTATGCAGGTTTCCCCGATGGATTGCACCGGCTGCGGCAACTGCGTTGGCGTTTGCCCCGTAAATGCGAAGGGTCAGAAGGTTGCGCTCGAAATGAAGCCCCTGTCCACCCAGCGCGATCAGGAAGCCAACTGGGAATTCGCCCAGAAGCTGCCTGAATTCAAGGGCGCTCTGAACCTGAAGATGGTGAAGGACAGCCAGTTCAAGAAGCCGCTGTTCGAGTTCTCCGGCGCGTGCGCAGGCTGCGGCGAAACGCCCTATGTCAAGCTGGTTACCCAGCTGTTCGGCGATCGCATGATCATCGCCAACGCGACGGGCTGTTCCTCCATCTATGGCGGTTCCGCACCTACCTGCCCCTACACCGTGAACGAAGAAGGCCACGGCCCCGCATGGGCGAACTCCCTGTTCGAGGATAATGCGGAATTCGGCTTCGGCATGAACCTGGGCATCACCCAGCGCCGCGAAAAGCTGGCGGAGAACGTCAAGGCCGTTGCGGACTGCGATGAAGCGCCCGCCGAGGTCAAGGAAGTCGCCGCGAAGTGGCTCGAAAATATGAAGGACGCCAAGCTGTCCCGCGAATACGGCGATAAGCTGGTTGAACTCATCAAGGATACCGACTGCGATACCTGCCGCGCGATCGTTGCGGACGCCGATCTGCTGACCAAGAAGTCCTTCTGGATCTTCGGCGGCGATGGCTGGGCTTACGATATCGGTTACGGCGGATTGGATCACGTACTGGCACAGGGTCAGGATGTCAACGTCCTCGTACTGGATACCGAAGTGTACTCCAATACCGGCGGACAGGCTTCCAAGTCCTCCCCGCACGCCGCGGTTGCGAAGTTCGCTGCTGCCGGCAAGCGCACCAAGAAGAAGGATCTGGGCATGATGGCAATGTCCTACGGCTACGTATACGTAGCGCAGGTCGCCATGTCGGATCCCGCGCAGGTGCTCAAGGCCATGACCGAGGCGGAAGCCTATGATGGACCGTCCCTGATCATCGCGTATGCTCCGTGCATCAACCACGGCATCAAGATGGATCAGGCGCAGGCCGAAATCAAGAAGGCCGTTGCTGCCGGTTACTGGCAGACCTATCGCTTCAACCCCGCTGCGGAAGGCAAGAAGTTCACGCTGGATTCCAAGGATCCCACCGAGGATTATCAGGCCTTCATCAAGGGCGAAAACCGCTATGCTTCCCTGCTGCGCCAGTTCCCGGACATCGCGCCCGAACTGTTCAAGCTGAATCAGGAAGACGCGGCTGCGCGTCTGGCCTCCTACAAGAAGCTGGCCGACTAGTCGGCAGTGCCGACAGCCAGTAGCTGCCGCGCTGGTTCGCGGCGGTCGGTCAGAATGACCGCCGCGAAATGACGTTAAGGCGGCAAACCAATGGGTTTGCCGGTCGGCATTTAGCCGACTGCCAACGGTCGAATCCGTTGGATTCGAGCGCGGCACCGCTTGCAGCCACTGATTCAAGCTGCAAAACTGCCTAAGTGCAGCGATCTATGGGTTTCTCTCCCTCAGTCATCGCTACGCGATGCCAGCTCCCTTCAGCAGTCGCGTGCTGCTTCCAGCCCGCGACCAGCCGGTGCGAATCCTATGGATTCCGGCACCGCGCTGCCGAAACCCTGCACAGCAGGGTCTTCGGTGCGTACCATCAGGTGGAGCCAAAGAATAAGCCTTCCTCTGACGAGGAAGGTGCTGGCGCAGCCGGCGGAAGGAGAGAATTCCGTAAGTTTTGAAATCTCAAATCAATGGATTTCAAAACGTGAATCAGAGATAAGTCCGAATCGAATAGAACCATAGAATCCACGACCCTCAAACTTATGGGGTCGTGGATTCGTCGTTCAAAGCACGGCAGTTGCTGGGATCAAACGCACTGCGTTTGCTAAAGGTTGGTAAGGATGATGGCGATGGTGGCGGCGGTGATGCCGATGTATTGCAGAGGTTGAATTTTTTCCTTGAGTACGATGCGTCCGAGCAGGGTATTGAGGATGAGCAGCGAACCGGAGCCGATGGGATAGAGCAGGTAAGACGGCACATAATTGAGCGCGGTCATCAGCAGATTAATGGCGGCGGCGGCGCTTACGCTGGCGGCGACGGCGAAGAGCATCGCCCTGGGCGGCATTTTTGCGGCGCTGCGCACATTGGGGTTGCGGGAGATGATCAGCGAAACGGCGGAAATCACGGCGGTGGTAAGGAAGCTGATGATGATCATATCGGTTCGATAGCCGCCCGCTTCAATGCGCTGCTGTGCATCGTTCAACGCGCTGTACACGCCGTTCGTGACGAACACCAGCACGAACCAGCCGAAGCCCTTGAAACCGATCTTCAGCCCATGCAGATCGTACGCGTTATAGAGCACGAACGCCGCCAGCATCAGCGCGATGCCGATACCCTGAATCAGCCGGAGTCGGTCGCTCCAGATGATGATGGATACCAGCAGCGGGATCAGAATATTGCCGAACGCGCTCATGATGCTTTGCAGCGTGTATGGCCCGCTCTGCGCCGCGTGAATCGCGGAAAAATTGTACATGAACAGCGCCGCACCGTTGATTACCCCGATCAGCAGCGTGATCCAGTCCGGATTCAGCCGGAACCCGTTGTAAATCCACGTCGCCAGTGCGACTACCGCGCCGAATAATACGTTGAATATCGGCGTTACATCCGAAGCTTTGTCCGGATGCGTGATCGAAAACAGTTTACTGAAAAATTCCTGTCCCAGATAACAAAGGATTTCCCCGATTACCAAAAACACAACACCCATCTCAAACCCTCCCTGCCGACAGTGTCGGCTTCCATCTGCTACCGCGCTGGTTCGACGGCAGCCGTACAGAATGGCTGCCGCGAAACGACGTCTTTGCAGCCATTGATTCAAGCTGCAAAAACTGCGGCGGGCAGTGCCCGCCTCCGGCAACTGTCGTGCTGCAGGCGGTGCCTGCTGCCAGCAACTGCCGTGCTGAATTGACAGAAATCTCAGCGCCATGGTGACGCTGAGATTTCCTGTGATTCTATCCTGTTCGGATGTACTTCAAACCCGTGTTTTGAAATCCACTGATTTGAGATTTCAAAACTTATGTGGTTCTCTCCTTCCGTCAGCGCGACAAGTCGTGCTGACACCTTCCTTTTAGCAGTCGCGCCTTTGCGATGTATCGCAAGCGCGACCAGCCCGGACGCATTCTTCGAATGCCAGTCCGGCGCTGCCGAAACCCGCTTTGCGGGTCTTCGGTGCGTATCATCAGAGGAAGGCTTGTTTTTTGGCTCCACCTGATGGGGAGAGCTGGCTGTGCGTTAGCACAGACTGAGGGAGAGAAGCCCCTAGAACGTTGCACCAACATAGTTTTTCTGCCTTGAACAAGTGGGTAGAAAAACGTCGTTTCGCGGCGGTCATTCTGACCGACCGCCGTCGAACCAGCGCGGCAGCTACTGGAAGCGGGCACAGCCCGCCAGCGCGGCAGCAACTGGCTGTCGGCACTGCCGACTAGAGGATTTTGGCGAGGAATTCCTGGGTGCGGTGGTTCTGGGGATGGGTGAAGATCTGTTCGGGCGTACCCTCTTCGATGATCTGCCCGCCGTCCATGAAGATCACGCGATCGCCGACTTCGCGGGCGAAGCCCATTTCATGGGTAACGACCACCATGGTCATGCCCTGCTCGGCGAGCTTTTTCATAACGTCCAATACTTCGCCGACCATTTCCGGATCGAGCGCGGAGGTCGGTTCATCGAACAGCATTACTTCGGGCTGCATGCACAGGGCGCGCACGATGGCGACGCGCTGCTTCTGACCGCCGGAAAGCTGGCTGGGATACGCGCCTGCGCGATCGGCGAGCCCGACGCGCTCCAGATATTCCATCGCGGTCTTTTCGGCATCCGCGCGGGATTTCTTGAGCAGCTCCATCGGCGCGACGGTCATATTGCGCAGAATGGTCATATTCGGGAACAGATTGAAATGCTGGAACACCATGCCCATCTTCTGGCGATGAATATTGATGTTCACGGCGGGATCGGTAATATCCACGCCTTCGAATTCAATCTTGCCGCCGGTGGGGCGTTCCAATAGATTCAGACAGCGCAGGAATGTGGATTTGCCGCTGCCGGAAGGCCCGATGACCACCACCACTTCGCCGCGATGAATTTCCGCGTTCACGCCGTTCAGCGCGCGGATTTCACGATTGGCATTCGAAAACTGCTTTTCAAGACCGGTTACGCGAATCAATACATCAGTGGTCACTGTTCCTCAGCCTCCTTTCCAGCAGAGCGACGAGCTTGGAGAAGAAAATTACCAATATCAGGTAGATCGCCGCCACCGCCAGCAACGGCAAAAACGGCGAATACGTGCGGCTGCGGATGATATCGCCCGCCTTGGTCAGATCCTTTACCGCCACATAGCCCGCGACGGAGGTTTCCTTCAGCAGCGCGATGAATTCGTTCGCCAGCGCGGGCAATACGTTCTTGATCGTCTGCGGGATGATCACAAACCGCATCGTCTGCACATAATTGAAACCCAGACTGCGTCCGGCTTCGAACTGTCCGTTATCGATGGACATGATGCCGCCGCGCACGATCTCTGCTACATATGCGCCGCTGTTCAGACCGAACGCCAGCGCCGCAACCAGTATGCCGTTATCCGACGATGCAAAGATTACAAAATAGATGATCATCAGCTGTACGACCACCGGCGTGCCGCGCAATACCGTAAGATATAGCTTGCAGAAGCCGTTCAGTATGCGGAACATGAACCGCCCGAACGTCTTGCGCGCGTCCGCCGCCGTTTTATCGTAGGTCGATCGTACCATCGCGATCACTACGCCGATTACGATGCCCAGCATCAGCGCCAGCAGCGTGATCAGAAGCGTGCTGCCCAGGCCCTTCAAGAGCAGCAGCCAGCGCTTGCCCTGTATAAAATTCAGATTGAAATCCGCTATGAATTGATCAAACATCGCCCGTCCCCCCTCATCCGAAACGTACGTTTCGGAGCATACCCAAATTATACGCCGATATTCGTTAAATCGCAAGCATATTCAAGTTATATGCATGGTATGTGCATAAAAATACAAAGAATTGCGGCGGCAGGACGGTGGGCGGCGGCATATCCCGAACTTTGCCCTGTATGAACTTGCAAGATGTATATAAATATGATACAATACGATCAGGGAAATGTGGAATATTTTCCGAATCGGCGGGCGGCGGAATGCGCCGCGCGTCGGGTTTTACGTTAAAGGAGAAATGCACAGATGCCAGCCAGAGAGGGCAACAGCTATTGGACGACGCGCATCCGGCCAAAGACCGGATGGTTTGATTTGAATTTGAAGGATGTTTGGGCGTACCGGGATCTGATCTGGGTATTGGTCAAGCGCGATTTTTCGCTGATTTACAAGCAGACGATACTGGGGCCCGCGTGGGTTGTGATACAGCCGCTGCTGACTACGCTGATTTTCACGGTGATCTTCGGCAATGTGGCGGGGCTGCCCACGGACGGCGTGCCGAAATTCATGTTTTACATGGGCGGCAACATCGCATGGCACTTTTTTTCCAGCTGCCTGACGCAGACGTCGAATACGTTCATTTCGAATCGAAATCTGTTTGGAAAGGTATACTTTCCGAGGCTGTGTATGCCGATTTCCACGGTGTTTTCGCAGCTGATCAATTTCTTCGTGCAGTTTGCGATGTTTATCGGCTTCGTGGTGTTCTTCGCGCTGCAGCCGGACGCGGCGATTCAGCCGAACTGGCGGCTGATCGCGCTCACGCCGCTGATGCTTTTGCAGCTGGGCATGCTGGGGCTGGGCTTCGGCATCATCGTATCGTCCGTCACCACGAAATACCGCGATCTGCAGTTGCTGGTCACGTTCGGCGTGCAGCTCTGGATGTACGCCACGCCGGTCGCCTATCCGGCTTCGATGATCGCGGAGAAATTCCCGCATATGCTGGGCGTATATATGCTGAACCCGATTACGCCGCTGATTGAAATGTTCCGTTCGGCGTACTTGGGCACGACGTGCTATTATATGCAGTATTACTGGCTTTCGTTGGGCATGACCATCGTGGTATTCATGCTGGGCGTGTTTTTGTTCTCCCGCGTGGAAAAGACGTTCATGGATACGGTCTGACGCGCATATACACCTTTGAAAAACAATCCAATACAGATGGAATACGAGGAATGGGTATGTCCGAAAGATTGCTGGAAATAGATCATGTTGGGAAACAATATCGGCTGGGAATGATCGGCGGCGGCATGCTGTACCGCGATATCAACAGCTGGATCGCGCGCAAGCTGGGCCGCGAGGATCCGAATCGCAAGATCGGCATGAGCAGCGCGCACGACGGCGAAATTCTGAAGGCGCTGGATGATGTGACCTTCAATGTGGATCGCGGGGACGCGCTGGCGCTGGTCGGCAGAAACGGGGCGGGCAAGAGCACCATGCTGAAGCTGATTTCCCGAATTACCACCCCGTCTACGGGCGAAATTCGCATCCATGGCCGCGTGGCGAGCTTGCTGGAGGTCGGCACGGGCTTTCATCAGGAGCTGACCGGCCGCGAAAACGTATATCTGAACGGCGCGATTCTGGGTATGAGCAAATCGGAAATCAAGGCGAAGATGGATGAAATCATCGAATTTTCCGAGATCGATAAATTTATCGATACGCCCGTGAAGCGGTATTCCTCCGGCATGTATGTCAAGCTGGGCTTTGCCGTGGCGGCGAATCTTGCGCCGGATGTGCTGATCTGCGACGAGGTGCTGGCGGTGGGTGATCTGGCGTTCCAGCAGAAATGCTTAAATAAGATGGGAGATGTGGCGCGCAGCGGCAGGGCGGTTCTGTACGTCAGCCATAATATGCGCACCGTTTCGCAGCTGTGCAACCGCGCGCTGTTTCTGGATCACGGCAGAATGCTCTACGACGGCACGACCGAGCACGCCATCGAACTGTACGGCGGCGCGGGCAACCGCGATGTAATCCGCGATCTGAATGTAATGCACCGCCCGCGCAACCGCGGCGATCTGATGCGCATGCTGCGCATGGAGGTACTGAATTCTGTCAATCTGGAATTCCAGCAGGATTCCGCGTGGGAATTCAAGATCACCAGCCGCACGAATGTAACGGAGCGCAACGTGCGCCTGCGCCTGATTTTGAAAACGAATGTCGCCGCGCCGATTGCGATGACGCATACCCCGCCCTTCGATGTAACCGCGGGCGAGGTATTTACCCTGCGCATCCGGTTCCCGCTGAACGGCATCGCGCCCGGTGAATACATGGTAAAGCTTTCACTGGTGTCCGATCGCATGGGCGGCGTGAGCAATTATTTCGATACCATCGAAGATGTGGGTCAGTTCACCATCGTGGATGATCCGCAGGTGAATGACGGCTATCTGTGGGCGGAGCGTCTGTGGGGCAATATGCGATTCCCGCCGCTGGAGATGCAGCGCGTAGAAACGGAGGAAGTATGACCGCTTCGGAGCGCGCGTTTCGCGCATTGAAGCAGCGGGGACAGCGCGTGTGCTTCGCCGAAAGCCTGACCGGCGGGCTGATCGCCGCCACGTTCATCGAAAACGCCGGTGCGAGCAGCGCGATCGATGAAAGCTATGTCACCTATGCCGCGGAGGCGAAGATACGCATTCTGGGCGTTTCGCCCGATACCGTTCGGGATTTCGGCGTGGTCAGCGCGCAGTGCGCCCGCGAAATGGCGGAGGGCGCGCGCCGGATCAGCCGTTCCGATTGGGGCGTTTCCGCAACCGGACTGGCGGGGCCCGACGGCGGCACCGAAAAAACGCCCGTGGGCACCGTATTCATCGGCGTTGCGGGTGCGGCGGAAACGCGCGTAATCGAATGCCATTTTCAGAACCGGAGCCGCGCCGCC
>JABLTK010019322.1_pt1 | contig 10270 bp, 15 predicted proteins | sample 7160131 | NCBI WGS metagenome assembly JABLTK01 (sample SAMN14651221, study PRJNA627086) | human gut metagenome | isolation source: feces | host: Homo sapiens
ATCCTCCCACCGGCGTTGATTCAGCCAGGTGGCCGGGTTGGGGATGTAGCCGCGCAGCCACGTGTCGCTTTGACGTTGAACCTCAATGGCCCGCAGCATCCTGTCCAGCAGGGCTGCGTCCGGGTGGACGCGCTCAAAACTGCGTTCGGCGGCCCCCTTGCCGACCTTGCGCGGGTAAGCTGCCCAGAACCGGTCGAACCCTCGCGCGCACGCACGCGTTGTGTTGTTATTACTTGTATTATTATCTTGTATTATTCTCCCCGAACTTTTGTTCGGGGGTTGGGCGAACTTTTGTTCGGGGGTATCCCCGAATTTTTGTTCGGGGGTTGCGAACTTCTGTTCGGGGGTCTGCCGCACATCCCACAAGCTAAAAATCGGGGTGATTCGCCGCTCGCACCGACCCTGACCAGCGCCGCCCAGCACCTCTACCGTGATGTAGCCTCACGCTGTGAGGTCTTTTATCCACTTCTGCACGGCGCGGTCTGTCACGCCGTACAGCTCGATAAAATACCGGTTTGACGCGTAGCAGTATCCGGTCCGGTCGGCCAGCGCCGTGATCTCGCTGTATAAAATCCGCTCCATCGGTTTCAGCCGCGCATCGTACCGCACGGCGGCGGGCAGTATCGCAAAAAAAGCAGGTTTGTCCATGTCAGCACCTCTAAAAAAGGCTGACCTTAACACAGGGGTGCGCCGCGCTGTTTTTCGGCAGTGCATCCCTGTTCAGGTCTTATCAAGTTTTAAACATCAAAACGGCAGATCGCCCTCATCCTCGATCATGGCGAAGTCGTCGCCCGGCTGCTGGTTGTAGGCCAAGGCCGGTGCGCCGATGCGGGGCTGACCCGCCGGGGCGGTGGAGGTCTGGCCGGGGGTGTCTGCCTTGCTGCCGCAAAAGTTGATATTGTTGGCGACGACCTCCAGCACGGTGCGGTTGGTGCCGTCCTTGGCTGTGTAGGTGCGGCTCTGGAGCCGTCCGTCCACCACTACCATCTGGCCCTTAGTGAGCCATTTATAGGCGAACTCGGCAGCGCGCTCCCATGCAATGACGGGAATCCAGTCCGCCACGCTCTTGCCGTTGGCGTCCTTGCGCCCACGGTCCACGGCCATGGTAAACGTCGCCACTTGCTTGCCGGTGGTCGTCTGCCGCAGCTCCGGGTCCCGGGCCAGACGGCCCTGTAATGCACAGATATTCAGCATCAGATCATCACCACCACACTGCCGCGCTCCACCAGATCGGCCAGCTGCTCGCCCAGATAGGCGGCGATGTTGCGCTTGGCCGTGGCGTTGGTGTTGGGGTCCATGATGTTGGCCACGACCCGCTCAACCTCGTAATCGGTGATTTCAGCAATCGCGCCCATCGCCATCTCCAGCACGCTCTTTTTGTTTACGATCTGGGGCATTGGTATCCTCCTAAATTTCTTCTCCGAACGCCCTTGCAAAGCTGCCGGGGCCGTGGAGTTCATCAAAAGCAAATTGTGCCGCCTGTTCCAACTCCCGCCGGGCCGCCGGGTCAAAATGGACGCCCAGGGGCGGCTCGTTGTGGTGATCGTGGCACAACCACACCTTCAGGCCGTACTGCTCGCTCAGCGCGCGCCGTCCGCGGCCGTAGAGGATGTGGTGCTCCTCCAGCCCGCGCACCGTGCGCAGGTTGTAGAACCGGCGGCAAAGGTAGCACTCTTTATCCTTCTGCAAAATGCTCTTAGCCATCGCTATGCCTCCAATCCCGGTACTGCTCGGTTGTCTCGGCGTCGTCCACGCCCAGCAAGCTCAACTGGTCAAAGATCCTCTCAATGAAGTCGTGCATCTGCTGGGTGGTGTAGCAGGATGTCCCCGGTGCAGCGGCCACCCGACACCGCCCGCCAGGCAGGTGCTCGATGATATGCGTCACGCGGTAGGCGCGCTTGAACTGCGGCAGGGCGCGCAGCGGCATCTCGAAGATCTCCCTCTCCACGCCGAACTCCGCCAAAAGGTCCAGATAGCACTGTTCGGCAGTCACCCCGCCCGGGGTGCCGCCGTTCATTGCCAGGGCCAGCTTATTCAGCAGTGCCCACATCAGGTTGTTTTGCGCCAGCGTGCGCTTGCTGCACACCGGCTTGATGTCGATCTCCACCGCAAGGGGCTGGCCGCGTGCGCGGCTCTCCAGCTCGCTGTGCAGGCGCTCGGCCTCCAGCAGGTAGCCGCCGTCCACGGTCAGGCGCTCCAGCGCGTTGCCCGCCGGGCCGTTGGGGATGTACCACGCGGCCAGATGCCCGATCAGTTTACCGGCCATCGGATCACGCTCCCATCACTGGAACGGCGCAGATGGACCTCGGCCACGCGGCCGCCCGGCTCGTAGCGGATGCCCGCCACGGTCAGCTTTTCGCCAAGCACATAATGGTGGATCGTCTTGCCGTCACGGCCCGCCACCGGGTTGATCTGCAGCCACTCCTTGCCGATGCGCCGGGGCGGCAGGTTGAACACCCCAAAGCCAAGGCCCCACTCTGCAGCAGCGGCCACAAGGCTGCCGTCTGCCTCGTTGAGGTTGGCGTCCGCGTTGACCTGATACCCCGCCGGGCAGGGAGCGTCCCGGGTGGTATCGCCAATGGCAATGGCGCAGTAGAGCGCCTTGCCGCAAAGATACCGGCGCAGGCTGTAATCATCGCCGTACAGCGTCTGGGCAAGCGCGTTCAGCTTGTCGCGCACCGCAGCGGCATCCGGCCACAGCTTGATGGTCGCGCCGTTCTCATCCACATCCAGCACGCTCACAACAATGTCGTCAGACGCCAGCGTACCGGCCCCCACAGCGTCCTTGACGGTCTCCTTGGTCTCCTGTTTGGTCTCTTGCTTAGTCTCCATCTTTATCCTCCATTTCCTGGCCGATGTAGACACCGACCTCATTATAATTGCTAGGATCTGAGTAGGGTGTGCCCCAACCGCACATCGCGCCATTGTACATAGCGGCGGCTTGGGCACGGCTAACACCAGCAGCGGTGTTCAGTTCGTCTATACATGTCTGGCTGTTCATGCCAAACAGGGCACGCTCCCCGCGCACGATACGAACCACGGCACCGGTGTAGGGGCTTTTGGCGTAGGCGTAGGCGGGCAGCCCTGCTTCATCATAGGTCATTTTCATGGGTTTGGTCTCCTTTTTCGGTTTTGGCCGCTTGCGCGGCATACCGGCGGCAAGCGCCGGGTGTTTCTTCTTCCAGTTGCATACTCTGCACCGGATTGCCTCCGGCGGCACAGGGTTGTAGATGCGCTCAACAGGCGGGCCGACGGGTTGCTTGTTTTGAGGGTGCGCCGCACGGAAAGCGTCAAGACTGGCATAGCCCAGACTTTCCAGCAGGGTGCCCTCATCCACACACAGGTACTCGGCGCAGATTCTCAGCTGACGGCGGGCGTTGGTGCAGTTCCTAAGCCTTGATTGTACCCAGTTCAGATCCTCCATTGTCATCAGCAGATCTGCCTCGCCAGCGCGGTGGCCGGGATGCGCTTGTCGCGCCCAGCCCCGATCCAGCCCTCAAAGTTGCGGCAGACCTTGCGCGCGGCGTAGGGGTCTGTGCCGTAAACGATGTGTGCGGCCTCGGGCACTGTCACCAGCTCGCCCGCAGCCTCATGCCGGATGCGCTCCAGCGCATCCCGGTAGCCTTGTTTTTCGCGTGCCATGCTTACCTCCTTTGCGTGTCCAAGGTGGACACGCTGCTTGTCACTTATCGTGACATTTTTAGGCGTAAAAAATCTCCTCCACAGTTTTCTCGTAATACTGCGCGATTTTACGTTTTGTTTCATCGCGGGGGATTCTAGCGCCAGTCTCGTACATCGCCAGTGCAGAAACGCTTACACCCAGCGCTGTTGCAACCTCGGCGCGCGGTCGAGCGCCCCGCAGTTCAACCAATGTTTGCGCAATCTTCTCCGAATCCATCAGAATCACCTCGCTTTCATTTGTCACGAACCGTGACTATATATACAGTATATCACGCTCTTGGCATTTGTCAACACATTTCGTGACATTTTGCGGTTGACTTTCTCACGATTCGTGATATTATAAGATTAGTACACAGAGAGGATTGACTTCGCATGGCTAAATTTTCGGCAATTATAAAATCCCTTCGCATCGAGAGAGGCATAACGCAAGAGCAACTCGCTGCCTTGCTAAAAGTATCCCGCAGTACGATAGGCATGTATGAAACTGGCAGCCGCGAACCAGATTTTGAAACACTTGAAGCTATCGCAGACATTTTCAATGTCGACATGGATTATCTCATGGGGCGATCAACCGTAGAACGGAAAAATCCTGTTGCCGCTACCCCCATCCCCGCCGGGTTCCAGCCGCTGCCGAAGCGGGACCGCATCCCGCGTGTGGGGCAGATCGCCTGCGGCACACCCATCCTCGCGGAGGAGAATGTCGAGGCCTACGATGAAGTCCCCAGCGATTGGCATGCCGACTTCACGCTGCTATGCCAGGGCGATAGCATGGAGCCAAAAATCAAAGACGGCGATGTCGTAGCCATCCACAGCCAGCCGATGGTCGAGAACGGCGAGGTCGCTGCCGTCCTGATCGATGGCGAGGCCACCCTCAAGCGCGTGTTTCTGTTCGATGATCATATCGAGCTCCGCGCCGAAAACCCCACATTTCCAACTATCCTGCGCATCGGCGAGGATATGAACACCATCACCATCGAAGGCAAGGCTGTTGGCCTGTGCAGGAAGTTGTAAATAAGGTGCTTAAAATGAAAAACACTTCATCAAAGAAAACTATCAAAGTTCTTTCGCTTTTGAGCGCTGTTCTTGTCACTTTTATTTTATTTTCGTATTATCTCGTAGAAGGCCATGGCATTTTCATTTCTTTGGCTAGTTCGCTTTTGGTTGCGCTTTTAGCTTATGGGTTTGTTCTGATTTGTCTGCAACAGTTACTGGGGCAGAACGGCAAAGAGTTTAAAGCACCGGGGTCATTTACCTCTAACAAAAATAATCGCATTTCATTGGTAAATGCCCCTGATGATATAGAAAGCCTCAAAAAGTTGACAGATTATGTCGTGCTTGATACTGAAACCACCGGCCTCAGCCCAGAAAAGGATCAGATAGTTGAAATCGGAATCATTACAGTCAAAAATAGAGAAATCACAAACGAATATACAAGCCTCATAAAGCCGACTATTCCTATTTCTTCGGAGGCTACCGCCATAAATGGAATCTCTGAGTCTGACTTGCGCGATGCCCCGCAGTTGGAGGATGTAGTTCCCGATGTTGTATCAAGAATAAAAAATCAGATTGTTGTTGGGCATAATGTCACTTTCGACTTAGCTTTTGTCTCTCGTGCTATTTCAGACCACACCGAAATAGCATCTATTTCTTATATTGATACGGTAAAAGTTGCTAGAAACTGCATCCCCGGGAAATCTTATAGGCTACAATCTCTTGCAAATCGTCTATGCCTGGATACAGGTAATGCTCATCGCGCTTTAGATGATGCAAAAACCGCAAACAGCTTGTTGCAATATTGTATCCGCAAAATGACTACAGACGAGAAGGAATTTACGCATCAGGAACGCGAGCGGAAAAAATCACAAAAGGCCGCTATCGCAAAGGAATTTGCATGGTCACCTATTTTTGATAAAAATTTCGCTTTTACCGGTGATTTTTTCCTTGACCGGGATTACCTTGAAGGCTTATTAAAGGATGTTGGCGCGAATCTTCGGGAAAAAGTAAACACCAAGACCGTATATCTTGTTGTCGGGGACATTTCTCACCTTCCTGAATGGGCGGTTGCCAGAAAGCTCGGTAAGGAAAATGAACTGATTGCCGAAGGACAGAATATAACCAAGCTAACAGAAAGTGAGTACATTGCGCTTATTGAACAAACAAGGACTCTTAAGCAGAAAAATCGTGAGTGACCCCAAGCTTGACAAAATCTCTATCGAAGGCAAGGCCGTCGGCCTGTGCAGGAAGTTGTAACAAACCGCAGCAGCGGTATAAAATAGGAGGTACTTATTATGGGCATTTTTGACACGCTTCAGGAGGAATCCACATTTTCTAGGGCATCCGGCAATAACTACCATTATGTTGTGCTGCAAGTCATCCTGAAAGAAAAATTTATCGGTACTGGCTCCGGCAATCTGACGGAATTGGAAAATGTCATCAATGAGCAGGCTGCAAAGGGGTATCGCCTGCACACGATTTCTACTACCAGCAGCGGCAGCAAGGGCCTGATGGGCGGTGACCGTATTCAGGCAACTATGGTATTTGAAAAGCTGGAGTGACAGTTGCAAACCGAGGTCGGAAAACCCCACATTTCCGACTATCCTGCGCATCGGCGAGGATATGAACACCATCACCATCGAGGGCAAGGCCGTTGGTCTGTGCAGGAAGTTGTAAAGCCTCAAAAAACAAAAACGCCTTGATTTTGTGTGTAAAACAGGCAAAGCCAAACAAACAAGTCCAAATAATGCTCATTTTTGGACTTGTTTTCATCAATCTGCATATTTTTCATATGAAAATCGCGTATTTTTATTTAGAAGGGAGGCGCTAATAATGCCTTATGAATCACTATATAAATTGAAATATTCACAACCCGGGCAGTACGAATCTATTTATCATAACCGGATCCAGAGCCCTGATACAATACATTTAGATTTCTGCATACACGATAATCCGGCATTTATTTGTCCCACACTGGAAATAATGCAGCTGATTGTCAAAATCCATAAAACAGATAAACAGGTTCGGGCACTGCGTAACAAGCTTCCGGGTGTAGCTATTCAGCAGTTTACAAGCAGATGCTTAGTTGATGAAATTGTATTAACAAACGACATCGAAGGCGTAAACAGCACCCGGCACGAAATACGGGAAGTTATTGAAAAACTGGAAAACAAGAAATCTGATAAGCGTTTTTATGGATTGGTAATGAAGTATGCAATGCTTTCTAACAGTGAAAGCATAAAGCTGGATACTTGCGAGGATGTGCGCAATATTTATGATGATCTCGTTTTGAAAGAGGTCATTGAAGAGAATCCTCACGATATGCCTGATGGAAAATTGTTTCGGAAAGAATCCGTCTCTGTTACAAATGCCGCACAAAAGGAAATCCACCATGGGCTTGTACCTGAAAGCGCAATCCATGATGCAGTTGAAAAAGTTCTCGCATTTCTTAAAGATGATTCCGTTGATTTGTTGATACGGATTGCGGGGGCGCACTACCTGATTGGCTATATACACCCATTTTATAACGGGAATGGGCGCCTCTCGCGTTTTATCAGCAGTTTTTTGCTCGCACAGGAACTCGATCCGCTGGTTGGTTACAGATTGTCATATACGATAAAAGAAAACCTAAAGCAATACGGCGACAGCTTCAAGTTATGTAATGACCCAAGAAATCGTGCAGATATGACCCCTTTTGTGTTATGGTTTTTGGAAATCGTTTTAGAAGCCATCAATAAACTTCAGCAAGCGCTTGTGCAGCGTGCAGACGATTTGCAGATTTACAGCCAACGCGCCAATCAGGATGAAATTCTTAACTCCAAGAAAAATAAGGAGCTTGCTTTCTATCTTGTGCAAGCCAGCTTATTTTCAGAAGCTGGCATTGCAAGGAAAGACTTGATTGCGCTGGTAGGCGTTTCAAAATCGACAATCGTCACGCGGCTGCATGATCTCGAGGAAAACAATTACCTGATTATTCAAAGAATCGGCAAGGAAAAGTATTATAAACTCAATCTGGATCGCCTGAAGTAAAAAAACGCTCCACGGCTGCAACCGTGGAGCGTTCAGAAAAGCGGCTCGCCCAAACGGGGTCATCGCACACCTAGCATTTGCGATTATACCTCTTTTGGCCGCACTTGTAAAGTGTATTCAATAAGGAGGTTTCTACATGGCAAAAACGAAAAAACGCGCGGACGGCCTGATTGAGCGCACCCGCATGATTGACGGCAAGCTCCGCCACTTCTACGGCCGCACCGCAAAGGAGGTGCAAGCCAAGCTCGACGCGGCCCTCATAGAGGCCAGCACCCGCCGGGACAGGGGGGACCCCTTCTGCGAGGTTGCAGAGGCGTTCTGGCGCGCCAAGGAGCCGTGCATCAAGTATGGCTCCCGCCGGGGCTACCGCCACAAGGTGGAGCTTGCCAAGGACTGGTTTGAGGAGCATGGCATGCGCGAGATTACCAGCACCGACATCAACCGTGAACTGATGCACATGGCCGCGCAGGGCTACGCCTACAAAAGCATTGCCGGGCAAAAGTCGGTTCTCTCCCTGATCTGGCAGTATTGGTGCGCCGAGATGCACGGCGATTGCAACCCCTGCACATTGCTCAAGTTGCCGCAGGGCCTGCCCCAAACCAAGCGCCGCGCCCCCACAGAGCAGGAGATTGCCGATGTAAAGGCACACCCCGAAGGCTTCGGGCTCTGCCCGGCCATCATGATGTACGCCGGCCTGCGTCTGGGCGAGGTGATGGCGCTGCAGAAGAAGGACCTCGCTGACGGCGCAATCCATGTGTGCAAGGCCGTGGTCTGGCACTACAATTACCCCGAGCTGGAGAAGCCGAAAACCGACAGCGCCTACCGCACTGTGCCCATCCTCAAGCCCCTGCAGGATGCACTCGGCAACCGGCTGGCCGATCTGGACGATGAGGATTTCATCTTTGGCGGCAAAAAGCCCATGACGAAAAGCCGATACCAAAACGCATGGCTGCAATACTGTATCAGCATCGGCCACGCTCACGACAGCGGCAAGCGCTATAAAACCGGCAAGACCAGCGTCACCGGCGAGGCACTTTACAAGGCCGTGCTGGAGGCCGACTTCACCGCCCACCAGCTCCGGCACGAGTTTGCCAGCGTGTTGGTCGAGTGCCAGATCAGCCCGCAGGTAGCCAAGGAGCTGATGGGCCACGCAGACATCCTGACAACCCAGCGCTGGTACGCCGAGGCCAAGGCCAGCGCCGTCGATGAAGCCGCACGGATCCTCAACGCACACTTCACCGCATAAATCGCATTGGTTCGTATATTTTTCGTAAACAATCAATCTTCCACACCATAGCGCACATTATAACAAATTCAAATCTCTCTTACTCCGCCAACAAAAACCCGCGTATCTGCGTAAGATATGCGGGTTTTTGGTTTATATAGCAGCACAAAAATTGTACGATAAATAGCCCGTATTCCTGCAAGAATATCGTAAAAGTGTCGTACAAAACCATAGCAGCTTGCAATCTCGGCGATAATTCGGTATACTCTTTTTATAACTATCACAAAAGCGAGGTGTCCGCGATGCGGTTATTTGATGTGCTGGGGCCGGTTATGACCGGGCCGTCCAGCAGCCATACGGCGGGGGCAGTGCGCATCGGCAGCACGGCGCGCCGTCTGCTGGGCGAGGTGCCCGCCGAGGCCGAAATCCTGCTCTACGGCAGCTTTGCCGCCACGGGGCGCGGTCACGGCACGGATCGGGCGCTGGTAGCCGGGCTGCTGGGTATGCAGCCCGATGATGACCGCATCCCGCACAGCTTTGCACTGGCCAAGGAGGCCGGTCTGCACTTTAAAATCGGCACCACCAATCTGCGCGGCGCACACCCCAACACAGCGGTGCTGCGCCTGACCGGCGTATCGGGCCGCAAGCTGGAGGTTGTGGGGGCCTCCATCGGCGGCGGGCGCATCAACATCTGCCAGATAGACGGCATCACAACCAACTTCGGCGGTGACCACAACACACTCATCGTCCACAATCAGGACACCCCCGGCCATGTGGCGGCGGTGACCACCTGCCTGAGCGAGCACGGCGTCAACATCGCCACCATGCAGCTCTATCGCTCGGCGGCGGGCGGCTATGCCGTCATGGTTCTGGAATGTGATGAAGCCATTCCCGACGAGATTGCGGGCGAGCTGCGCAGCAAGCCCGGCATCGTCAAGGTCACGATACTGAATCTGTAAAGGAGGCCGCGACAATGGCATTTTCCTCTGTGCATGAGATGGTCGAGCTCTGCAAAAGCACCGGCAAACCGTTGTTTGAGCTCATTCTGGAGAGCGATCTGGCCGAAAGCGGCCTGACCCGCGCCGAGAGCGAGGCCGAGATGCACCGCCTGTGGTCGGTCATGCAGGCCACCAGTGACGGCTACTGCGGCGCTGACCGTTCGATGAGCGGCTTTGCGGGCGGTGACGCCGCCAAGGTCAGCGCAGCAGCGGCGCAGGGCCTTTTGTACGCCGACGGCTTTTTTGCCGAGGTTATGGCCGAGGCACTGAAAACCGCTGAGTGCAACGCCTGCATGAAACGCATTGTCGCTGCGCCCACGGCGGGCAGCTGCGGCGTTCTGCC
>JABLTK010079738.1_pt1 | contig 10255 bp, 9 predicted proteins | sample 7160131 | NCBI WGS metagenome assembly JABLTK01 (sample SAMN14651221, study PRJNA627086) | human gut metagenome | isolation source: feces | host: Homo sapiens
AATTATTGAAAAACTATTTGGAGAAATAGGAGGAATAGGCTAAGTGATAAAAGTTGAAAATTTCGGTGGCAAGGGTTCAGACGCCCACAAGGCTGCGGTTATCGGCGACACTGTCGGCGACCCGTTCAAGGACACTTCCGGCCCCTCCCTCAACATTCTCATAAAGCTTATGAGCATGGTGGCGATAGTGATGGCTGGCTTTACAGTCTCCTATTCGCTCTTCTAATAAGCCGGTTTAAGTTAAAAAAGCGCGCGCGCCGTTGGCGCGCGTTTTTTTTGTCTCAATATTTTTGGCTATGCCGTTTTTAATGCGGAAAAGTATGGCCCTATTCAATTTTTATGAAAATGGCGGCATTCCATGAGCGCGAATAATAAGCAGCTGCCGGCAATTTTTTCTCTAAGCCGTTTTTGGACAATTATGGCAAAGAAAGAAAAAAACTCTCCGAAAAAACCTCCGAAAAAAAATCCGAAAAAAAATCCGCAATACCCATAAAAAATCCCGCGCAAAAAAAAAAGCCGCAAGACAAAAAATCCCGCGACTATATTGCAATTTCGGCTACGCCAATAATATTTTTAAGAAAAAAATATCAAACTTTTTTCATCTTGTAGCCAACCCCGCGTACAGTCTCTATATAAGCCGCCTTATCGCCGAGCTTTTTGCGAAGATTTACGATTGATACGTCCACTGCCCTGTCTGTCACTGGGTATCCGTCGCCGTGCAGGGCGGTGATAATGGCATCGCGCGAAAAGACTCTTCCGGGCGAAGACATAAATAAATCGAGTATGGAAAATTCGTTTGCAGTCAGAGTTGCGGGCTTGCCGTCTATCAAAACTTCGTGGAATGTCCTGTCGAGTTTGATTCCGATATACTCCAACGAATCCGCCTTCGTATCCTCTTGATTGCGGTTGCGCAACTGCGCCCTGATTCTCGCGATTAATATCCTCGGGCTAAACGGTTTTGTTATGTAGTCGTTTGCGCCGAATTCAAGCCCGCTTACTACGTCCGACTCCTCGCTGCGCGCCGTTAAAATTATTACAGGTATTCGGGCAAAGCGCTCCGTCTGCCTGAGCTTCCTGCAAAAATCGAGGCCGTCCATTCCCGCGAGCATCAAGTCGAGCAAGATTAAGTCGCACGTCCAGCCGCCGAGCAGGAGATCCATCGCTTTTTCTCCGGAATCGACGCGGCGCGTTTCGTACCCGTTTTTTTTAAGGTTGAAGGCTATCAATTCGGCGATGGAGTCTTCGTCCTCGACAATTAGTATGTTTTCTTTTGTCATAGCGATATTGTAAATTTTGTTTCCTTGCCGAGATCGCTTTGGGCGCTTGCGCTGCCACCGTGCAGCATGGCGATATGCTTTACTATCGCCAAGCCGAGCCCCGTGCCGCCACTGTTTCTCGCGCGGCCTTTGTCCACGCGGTAAAACCTTTCAAATACTCTCGGCAAATCCTCCGGCGGTATGCCCTTTCCATTGTCGGAAACCGTTATCAATGCGCCGCCGTCGTCCTTGGGCGCAGCTTCTATTTCTATCTTCACTCCGTCGCCAGCGTGGCTTATGGCGTTCGATATCAAATTCCCGACTGCCATCTGAAGCAGAGTATAGCTTCCGTTTACGCTTAAACCGCCGGGGCACTTTACGGTTATTTCATCGCCGCGCTTTTTGCCCTCCGTCTCGTAGATTGCGACGGCTTCGGATATGAGGGGCTTTAACTCGACCTTTTCAAACGTCTCGGTGCCGAACATCTGGTTGAATTCAATCCTCGAAAGAAGCAGCATATCGTTCACCAAAAGGTTCATTCTCTCCGACTCCCTCAATATGACCTCCAAAAAATGGACCGCCTGCTTGTCCCCGACATCGCATGATTCAAGCACTGTTTCAGCCGCCATTTTTATAGAAGTTATCGGGGTTTTTAATTCGTGTGAAACGCTCGCCACAAATTCCTTGCGCAGGGACTCGTTTTTCTTCTGCATGGAGATATCGCGCATTACGATAAGCGCGCGCGGAGTTTTGGACTCGTACGAAAGGACGTTCCCTACAAACTGGTATGTTTTGTCGGAATCTATGCATATTTCGGTTTCGCATGCGCCCGACTCAAAAACTTTGTCTATTGCCGCCAATATCGCGCTATTTCTAAAAGCCGCCTCCGCCACCAGGGATTCAATATCCTTGTCGATGTTAAACAGCTCCGCGCACGAGCGGTTAAATCTGCGCACGCGCCCGTCTTTGGAGCATATAAAAACGCTTTCGTCCATGTTCGCGAAAATTTCGTCGAGCTCGAGGTTGCGCTTTTTGAGCGAGCGTATCTTGTCTCTTATTACTTTTGCCATGTCGTCAAAAGTTTTGGCCAGCGTCTGAACCTCGGCTATGTCGTACGATGGAATTGCAATCTCGAAATTTTCCTTCGCCAGTTTTGAAGCAATGTCGGTAAGCTGGCGTATTTGCGCAGATATTTTTCGCGCCAGCATATACGACAGCGCAAACGCGAACACTAGCGCTATTGCCATAAACACGGCGATTTCTCCGAGTATGACGTTTTCGACGTCGTTAATGCTGGAAATCGGTATGGACTGCCTTACGCAATACTTATATTGTCCGTCAACTTTTTCTCCTGCGGGTATTGCGATATACATCATCTGTTTGTTGAGAGTGCCCGAATATCGGGTTATGAATTTGCGCTCCCCGAGGAATGCCGAGGAAATTTCCCTGCGGGCAGAGTGGTTGGACATGTTTGCCTCGTCGAAATCCGTATCGAGAAGAACCTCCCCTTTGAAGTCGACTATCGTTGTCCTTATGCCGGCATTTTTAGAGTACGACTGGCATATTCTATGAAGCTCCTTCTTCGGCATATTCTCCGACAGAAGCTTGGAGACGAAGTCTGCCGAGTCAGAAAGCGTCCTCTGGACATTTTTGATATACGCCTTGTCGATTATGGAGTACGACACAAACGCGCACGCCGATATTATTGCGATTCCAAGCACAACCGTGCCCGAAAACAGCTTGTAAAATAACCCTTTTGCGGACGATGTTATTATCATATTTTTTTTTATAACTCGCACAAAAGTGGGATTTTAATTTGCGGAGGTCAACAAAGTTTTTCGCCCTAACAAACTTCTAACGGGGGCTTTGCAATGGGCTAACAAAAATCGGATATAAAGGCGGAGAAAACTATTCCAAACCAAACAGAGAGCTAATCGAAACAAAATATTTTTGTGTGAAGATTCGCGGCGTCGATTGGGAAAAATCGGCATAGAACCACAAACAATAATATGAAATATAAATTCACATTGGCACTAACCGCCGTGATTCTCGGGGTATCTTCCGCAGTATCTTACGGCCAAGACAAGGCGACGCTTGACCTGTTGGTATCAAAGGGCGTCATTACCAGACAAGAGGCCGACTCGGTCTCCAAGAAGTCGGTGATGGTCACCCCGAAGGAAAAGACGACTAAATCAGTCAAGCTAATCGGCAGAGTCCAAACGCAATACGAAAACATAACCACCGACGAAACTGTTGGCGGGGTAAAAAACGAGCTCGGCACAAAGAGCGATTTTCTCATGCGCAGAATATTTCTCGGAATGAACGCAGATCTCGGTTCAGGCTGGTCCGCGACCGTAATCGCAGACTTTTGCAGGTCGGACGCAAACTATCTGGAATACGCTTACATCACCAAGAAGTATGACGGGGAGTTTCTAAGCGGAACCGCCGACATCGGCTATAAAAAAATAAAGTTCAATCTTGAGGAATACACGTCGGCATCGAAGCTTCTGAGCATCGAGCGCTCGCTTGCCTCCCGCTATTTTTCCGAAGGCAACAACGGAAGAAGGCTCGGCCTTGGCGGACGCCACACGGGGCTTTACTGGGAGGGCGAAACGCCGGTTGACGGCCTTCAATACGGTCTGTCTATCACAAACTCCTACAGCAACAATCCAGCCTCGATTCCCGACGGCGCGCAGGACGGCCTGCTCTACGCGGCAAACGTCTCCTATTCCGGAAAGATTGCGGACGCAGTGTCCTTTCAGGCTGGCGTAAACGCCGCATACACAAACGATACGAACGTCGCGGGAACGGCGGGCGAACACGGAGGATATATAATAGGCCTCAACCCCTACGTAAAACTCTCCGCCTACGGATTCAGCGTTTGGAGCGAATTCTTGATGGCCAACATGGAGGACGCCAAGAACAATTACACGCAGGACGCGACCCCAATGGGAGTAAACGTCGGCATAGAATATAAATTCGACATCGGCGAATTCGGCGCCATCGCCCCGACAGTTAGGTACAGCTGGATAGACACAGACGGCAGAGGAATAAAAGTTAGCGACGGAGTCCGCAACGCCTATGGCGATACGAGTTTCGACCGCGGTCAAAGCATTTACGCAGGCTTAAACTGGTACATAAACGGCAACGCCCTCAAATTCCAAATCGGCTACGAATACGCCAAGCTTGAGGGTTCCCCGACGGACTCCTCGGCTGTGCAAAGCGCGGTCGCAAACGCGGTGAGAGCCCAAATGCAGGTATTGTTTTAAAAGCAGAACATAAGGAAAAAAATGAAAAATATCGCACTGAAAATAGCGGCTACAATATTCGCCGCCCTAATGCTCGGCCCGGCGCAAAGCGCCCTCGCCGGAGAAAACATAATTATAGACGGCTCGACGACAGTCGGCCCAATAGCAAAGGCATTTGCCGAATTTTACAAGGAAAGCCACCCGGACGTAAACATAACAATCAGCGAATCCGGCAGCGGAAACGGCGTAAAGAGCCTTATAAACAAGGCATGCAACATCGCGAACCTCTCGCGCTTCATGAAGGACTCGGAGTTTAAAAGTTGCGTCGCAAACGGAGTTCTTCCCGTGGCGCACGTCGTAGCATTCGACGGTCTTGCCGTAATTGTGAACCCGAAAAATAAAATCCGCTCCCTCACAATGTCCGACATTGCCGCCATATACACGGGCAAAATCACCAACTGGAAACAGCTTGGCGGCGACGACGCAAAGATTGTCGTCGTATCGCGCGACACAAACAGCGGAACTTACGAGACGTTCAACGAGCTCGTCCTCAAAAAGGCGAAGATTGTCAAAGACGCCGAATATGTAGGCTCCAACGGACAAGCGAGAACCCGCGTGAACACGACAAAAGACGCCATCGCCTACGTCGGCCTCGGATTTGTCGACGACACCGTAAAGCCGCTTTCTGTCGAGGGCATACTGCCAAACGCCAAGAGCATCACAAGCGGCAAATACCCGATTGCAAGGCCGCTTTTTATGTTCACGAACGGATACCCGAAAATGGGGGGCGACATATTTAATTTCGTCACCCTTCATTTAAGCGGCGAGGGGCGCGAGATAATATCGGACCTCGGATACATACCCGTCTGCGAATAATAAAATTTGCGCAAAAAAAAAGAAAGGCCCGCTTAGGCGGGCTTTTTTTTTGCGCCTGAGCGCCGCCTGATTTCTCGGGAATTGTTATCTGAGGCTGTAAAGAGGGCGCGAGTACATAAAAGCGGAGCGCGAGTTGCGGCGCAAATCTAACAAAATTCTAACTGCCAAACGATATTCGCCTAACAATGCTTTATTAATATGCGGGCGAATTTTAAATCAAAAACAAGCCGGGAGGAATATCTCCTGCGGCAAATAGAAAACATAAGATGAGTCCGAAAAAAAACTCCCTTATTCTCGACAGGCGCAACAGCGCGCTGAAAGCGTTTCTGGACAAATTTGGGCGAAGCCTGCTCTTTTGCATAACCGCTATCCCGACAATAGCGGTAGTCTTCATAATATTTTTTATAACGGTTGAGGCGCTCCCGTTCTTCTCGGACCTCGGCAAAACATTCGAATTTTTCACAAGCACAGATTGGAGCCCGTCGCAGGCCGACCCGCACTTCGGGGCGCTCGCAATATTTTTTGGAACCGCGATGGTGACAATAGGCTCGTGCGCGGTTGCAATTCCGCTTGGCATCACAACTGCAATATGCCTAAACGAGATTGTAGGCGCAAGCGTATCCAAGATTTTTAAGCCGATTGTAGAGCTGCTTGCGGCAATCCCGTCTGTGGCATACGGTTTTTTTGCGATTGTAGTCTTTGCCCCTGTGCTTCAAAACCACGGCGGAGCCCTAATTGCAGCCGCAATAGCTGTTATCGGAATCCCCATGGCGATTATCGCGGCATTCCCGGTTGGAGAGCTTTTGCACGAAAAAATATTCAGGGGGAAAGGTCCGAAATTCGCGCCGTTTGCGATATCGATTGCCCTTTTTGCAGGCGCCGTTTGCATGGCGGCGAAAAGCGCGCTCGGGATTGAGGTTTCGAGCGGCACAAACGCCCTGAATGCCTCGATAGTCCTTGCGATAATGGCACTCCCCACAATTATAAGCATATCCCAAGACGCGCTCGCGGCCGTTGGAAGGGATATGCGCGAAGGCTCTCTCGCGCTCGGAGCCACGCGCTTTGAGACTATTTTTAAAGTTGTGCTGCCGTGCGCAAAAAGCGGAATAGCGGTGGCTGTGATACTCGGACTTATGAGAGTAGTCGGGGAAACGATGGTTGTTTGGATGGCGAGCGGAAACGCGCTAAAAATCCCCGAGCCATTTTACAATTTTCTCGAGCCGGTCAGAACCCTCACCGCCACAATCGCGGGTGAGATGGGCGAAGCCGACCAAAGCACAGGGTCGCAGCGCTACCATGTGCTGTTTGCGATGAGCCTCTGCCTGCTCGTGGGTGGGCTTCTGATGAATGCTTGCAGCCAATGGATAGGCTCCGGCCTGCATGTGAGACGGAAATGAAAACTGCATACAGAAAAATATTGGACAAATCGTTCACGTACGTCGCGTACGCCTCCCTCGCGGTGATTGCGCTTGCGATATTGACGTTTCTTGCGCCGATAGTATACCGCGGCGTCGGGGCGGTCATTTTCAACGCTACTGTGGAGCATGAAAAATTTCTCATCGAGAATCTCGGAAGGTCCCCGACAAAATCCGACGAGGAGCGCATAAAGCTCTCGAACGAAGCACGGGCGCCGCTCTACGAAATGATGGGCAAATACGAAAGCCCCTCGGATACAGCGTTCGATGCAAAAATAAACACCGCGTTTGACGCGGCTTTTGAGAGCATGAAAAAACACTCGCAGGAACTGCTTTCAAGCCTTGAACTCAAAGGCGCCGAACGGGGAAAGCGCATAGCTCAAATATCCGAAAAGATATGGGCGGACTATATCGGAGAAATCGACAAGGCCTCCTCCGACGCAAAGAAAGACGGGACCTCCTTTGCGCTTATAAAGGTTTTGAAGGGGCAAGACGAGAGGCTCGCCGACGCAGTACGCCGCGAAGTAGCCTATTTAAATTCGATAAAAAAGCTGATTTTCATGCAAAAAAGCCTGATAAGAAGAAATGCCAGCGCCGGGATAAAAAAGCACATAGACGCAGTCGTTTCGGAACTTGACGAACAGAACGCGGCGTACAAAACCTTCAAAGAAGGCATAGTAAAGCTGCTGGGGCAGCCGGACATAAAGTCAAAGGACGCCGTTAATCTGCTAAGGCAAAAATACGGCCAGACGCGAATGGATATGGCAAGATCCGCGCTGGAAGACAGTGTCCTTACAATAAGCGTAAAGGCTAAAGACAGCGGCGGCGCGGAATACATCAAGCGCGTAAAGACTGCGGAATTTTTCAAAGGGACGAAAGTCGGGGAAATGGCCGAATACATAGAAGAAAATTTCGACGCGATGCTGCAGCCGCACATGACCGCATACTGGGGATTTTTCTTCGACGAACCTTTCGACTCCAACATATTCGGCGGTATATGGCCGATGATATTGGGCACTTTTTACCTGACGCTTGGTTCAATGATAATAGCCGCGCCGCTTGGCATAGCCGCCTCCATATATTTTTCGGAATACTCTAAGGGAGGGAAGTCGGTGGAACTTTTAAGAATATGCGTTGGGACGCTCGCTGGCGTTCCGTCGATAGTGTTCGGGCTGTTCGGATTGGCATTTTTGATAAACACCGTAAAAATTTCCGAAGGCAAAAGCGTGTTGGCGGGCTGCATAACATTGGCGCTTTTGATACTCCCTACAATCATAAGAAGCTGCGAGGAGTCTCTAAAAGCTGTGCCAAATTCTTACAGGGAAGCCGCTCTCAGCCTTGGCGCCAACAAATGGAAAGCAATACGGACAGTGATTCTTCCGGCAGCCCTGCCATCTATGCTCACCGGAATAATAATTTCCATGGGCAGAGCAGCCGGAGAAACCGCCCCAATAATATTTACCGCCGCGACAAGCACAGGTGCTGCCCTCGCGATTTCAGAAATTTTCACGCAGCCCACCCCCGCCCTTCCGTGGAACATCTATAATATTTGTTCCGAACACGAAATGGCGGAAAGAGTGTCGCACGTGCAATACGGAATGGTATTAACCCTTATAGGCATAGTCCTTTTGCTAAACGCAATCGCAATAGTAATAAGGGCGAGACTCCAAAACAGAGCAAAACACTAATATGACAATTCTAACATATCCTGAGACGGCAATCTCCGAAGCGAAGAAATCCAATACTGTGGAGGAAGACATAGTTGTGGCAAAAGATTTCTCGGTTTACTACGGGAATTTTCACGCCGTAAAAAGCGTAAGCATGGGCTTTGCGCGCAAAAAAGTGACTGCGATAATCGGACCGAGCGGCTGCGGCAAGAGCACTTTCTTGCGCTGTTTAAACAGAATGAACGACCTTGTGGACGGATGCCGCACAGAGGGGCTGCTCGCGCTCGACGGCATAGACATATACAGGAAGAACCTCGATATAGTGGAGCTTAGGCGCAGGGTAGGCATGGTGTTTCAGCGCCCCAATCCATTTCCCAAAAGCATATACGACAATGTCGCCTATGGAGTGAGGGTAAAGGGAAGATGCCCCAAAAACGAACTGGACGAAATTGTGGAATCGTCTTTAAGAAAAGCGGCACTGTGGGACGAAGTGAAAGACCGGCTCCAGCAGAACGCCATGGGAATGTCAGGCGGGCAGCAGCAGCGCCTATGCATTGCAAGAGCCCTTGCAATAAAACCGGAAGTTCTGCTTATGGACGAGCCGTGCAGCGCGCTCGACCCGAAATCTACATCGAGGATAGAAGACTTGATAGGAGAACTTTCGGGAGAATACACGATAGCGATAGTCACCCACAATATGCAACAAGCATCGCGAGTGTCCGACTACACCGCATTCTTCTACGAGGGCAATCTTATAGAATTTGGGGCTACGAAAGACATATTTACACACCCCAAACAAAAATCTACAAACGACTACATAACCGGGAGATTTGGCTAATATGAACCTGCATTTGAGAAAAGATCTGGAAAACTTGAAATCGCGCATTTTGCGCGTGGCGGTCGCCGTCGAAGAAAACGTAGCAAGAAGCGTTAACGCGATAGGGGAGCTGTCGGAAGACGGCGCGAACAAGGTCGTGGGAGAAGATGCGCGAATAGACAAAATGGAGGTTGATACAGAGGAGGAGTGCCTAAAAATTCTCGCCCTGCACCAGCCTGTTGCAAGCGACCTTAGATTTGTAGTCACAGTTTTAAAAATAAACAACGAGCTCGAACATATAGGCGACATGGCCTGCAACATAGTAAAACGCATACGCTTTATAAAGGAACGCCCGATAGGGCAAATACCGTTCAATCTCGATAAAGTATCGCGGCAGACAATAAAGATGCTAAAAGACAGCCTCGACGCCTTCATACGGGAGGACGAATTTCTCGCGTTGCAGGTGTGCGAAGACGACAAGATAATAGACGACGAAAATCGGGATTGCTATCTAAACGTAGGCAAGGCGATAAGCGAAGACATAACCTCAGCCATGACCGAGATAAATTATCTGCTAATCTCAAAAGCCTTTGAGCGGATAGCAGACCTGTGCACAAATATCGCCGAAGACGTCATCTATATGAAATACAGCATTATCGTCCGGCACAATATGAAAGACAGCCAAAATATACGCAGATATTTTGAGACGCAAAATATAGATAAATTGGAGGAGCTTGGGGAAATGGGCGTGCCTGAAGAATAATGCGCCATCTTGCAAAATACTACGAAAAAATCCTCCGATATAACGCCCCTTCCCGGGGCGTTTTTTTATCTTTCAGGGGGCGGAAAGCTATATTTCATGCGGCAAATTTTGAAGAATTTGCATTTTTCCCCAAAAAAATTTGAGCTCAAAATGCATACTGGAAAGCCGGTCCCACGGAGAACTGAAAAGCGTACTGGACGGATTGGCGGCCCG
>JABLTK010086762.1_pt1 | contig 10255 bp, 16 predicted proteins | sample 7160131 | NCBI WGS metagenome assembly JABLTK01 (sample SAMN14651221, study PRJNA627086) | human gut metagenome | isolation source: feces | host: Homo sapiens
GAATCAGTTATTATTTCTGGAGTACCTGTTCCGGTTTCCTCTTTTTCCACGATGTAAGAACTCCATAAAGACAAGCATTAGGTGGGATTAAATAATGAATTGTAATAGATTAGGACCCTAAGGATGCCTGAAAAGCTTTTCCAGTGGCTTCGCTCAAGCGACATGTCTTACGTGAAGATGCTGATTCATGAGTCAGCCCTTCATGATTTCGTTGACAAAATCGGAACTATGAACAATGTGCAGTTTACGGATGTAGGATGACGTGGTTTGGAGGATTCTTACTCCTAGTTGAACTACGAGCAAACGGCTGCTCAGAGACGTTATGTCAGTTATATCCGACGCTGTGACGAGATGGAACGCCGTCTGGAGTACTTCGAGAAACAGCTCCACAAATTTGGTCTGGAGATCGAAGATAACGGCGAAATCGGAGATTATCTGGCTACAATCAAGGCCAATAAGGCTATTACCTCAGAGCAATTGTTGACCTCTCTGGAGAGTCTGCTGGAGGAGAATGAGAACACACTCAAGGAGCTTGAGAAGTACAACATCGATTTGACTACTCAGTACAACGTCAAGGTTGAGCAGAAATTTGTCTTGGAGCACGGAAATAAGTTCTTCCGCAACGAAAATATCGCTGTTTCGGCGAAGGATATTACAACAAACGAAACACCGGCAGATCGCATGGGTATGAGTTCTCGGGACTTGTGATGCGTAGAGAGAGGAGGTGATGCGATCCGATTTGGATACATTACTGGTGTGATTAAGATTGATGATAAGGTTCGTTTTGAGCGAATGTTGTTCCGAGCCACACGTGGCAACTGCTTAGTGCGTTTCAGTGATGTGGAGATGCCTCTGGCAGACCCTGAGTCTGGTCGAGATGTGCATGTCTCTGTGTTCCTCATCGTGTTCCGCTCAAGTCTGATCGAGTCGAAGGTGCGTAAGATCATTGATGCATTTGATGGTCACGCCTACAATATTGCTGACTTCAATGATCCTATGAGTGTCCGATCTGCCTATACTCAGGTAGTGTCTGAGTTGGAGGATTCAGAGCGTGTGTTGAAGGTCAATATTGACAAGTGTGAGGAAGTACTTCGTAAGGTCGCCCATTACATGCGAGTGTGGGAATGGACAGTGAAGAAGGAGAAGGCTGTATTTGACGTGTTTAACAAGTTCCGACCTGTCTCTTCTGGTAACATGTATGGTGAAGGATGGGTTCTTACCGAGTCACTGAAGGATCTGCGTACAGTGATTGATGATGTTCATCGAGGTAAGGAGAGTAATGGATACTTGGAAATTATGCAGAAGCCTTGGCCAATGCCTCCTACTCATTTCCATACAAATGAATTCACAAGTATCACACAATGTGTGGTAGACACATACGGAGTACCATCATACAAGGAATGCAATCCAGCTGTGTTTACTCTCGTAACCTTCCCATTCCAATTTGGTATTATGTTCGGTGATTTAGGTCATGGTAAGTAATGATTATTGATCATTCATATTAAGCTCTCTTTATCCTTCTTGTTTCAATCTACTTTATTGTCAATAGCAAGCAATTGAAGAAGAACGGTATGAATGAGATTATTAGTATGATCTTCTCGGGTCGTTGTATGCTCATTCTGATGGGTATTTATGCCATGTATGTGGGCTTCCTATATAATGATCAGTTCTCAATTGGTGTGGATTGGTTCGGTAGCACATGGTCTTTCCCTGAGGGCCAAGTCAAGGGTGTGTGGAATGGAAGAGTGTATCCTATGGGTCTGGATCCTGTGTGGCATGACAAGGAGAATTCTCTTTTGTTCTATAACTCTTTCAAGATGAAATTCGCCGTTATTTTTGGAATTGCTCAAATGATTCTTGGTGTGGTTCTGAAGTTTATGAATAACGTTTATATGAAGAATTGGGTGGATTTCTGGTGTGAAGCTGTTCCTCAGATGCTCTTCATGTTAACCTTTTTCGGATGGATGATTGTGTTGATTGTAATGAAATGGTTGATCAATTGGGATGTACGTATGGCTCAAGATGATACACCTCCATCTCTGATTAATACTTTGATTAGTTTTGCGCTTCATCCAGGTCAAGTGGATGATCCTCTGTTTGAGTCCCAGGGACAGGTTCAGTTCTATTTGTTGATCCTGATGGTGCTTTCAGTCCCTTGGATGCTAATTATCAAGCCCATTATCTTGTCAAGACGGGCTAAGAAGCATCCTCACCAAGAGGAAGAATCCGAATTGATGAAGAATCCTACGTTGCCTCATGAGGAGAGTCACCCCACTTCCTTTATGGAGTTGTTGATCTTCCAGGGTATTGAGACTATTGAGTATTGTTTGGGTTGTATTTCACATACTGCCTCGTATCTCCGTCTGTGGGCTCTGTCATTGGCTCACTCCCAGTTGTCTGAAGTGTTCTGGAATAAGATTCTGCAGCCTGGTCTGGATTCCGGCAATCCTATTATGCTGTACATTCTCTTCATCTTCTTTGCCCTTGCTACACTTGGTGTGTTGCTTGTTATGGACGCTTTGGAGTGTTATCTTCACGCTCTTCGTCTCCACTGGGTCGAGTTCCAGACAAAGTTCTATGCTGGAAAGGGATACAAGTTCGCTCCTTTGAACTTCCACGACCTCCTTGTGGGTGAAGATTGGTAAGGAACATGTTTGTTAACAAAGACAAGACTCAGAAAACAATGATACAGTATAAACTATACAGAACACGATCAATGCGAATCGCAGCGAATGGCTCTAGTCTATAAGAAGAAAAATGTAACAAATACTCGGAGTGGACGCCATGATGTGGATTTCTGCTCATCTACTATATAAATACATTTTCTATAATCGTCTCCTGTCCAGTAATTAGGGAAAATACGACTACGAATGAGTAGAATGATCGGAACAAACTATTGCTGAGATGAATCCCTGTTTCTTCTCCAACCACGGACTATCGTATCAACATCACGGATATCCATTCGACGTTCCAAAGGGTGAATATGAGTGACCAAAATAGGTCCCCCAACTGATTCCAGAAATACAAAACACTTTTGTCACCATTAGTATCTCTTCATGGACGCCGTATTCCTTCGTGTAATTATATTGGCATGTCTTGGATTCCTCTTATCAATCGGTTTAGGAATTTTTATTGGTTACAAGTGGCATGAGAAGCAAACGATAGAAGACGATTCAGATTCCGATTACTCCGATAGTGATACAGAGGATGAAGAAGAAAGTGATGAGGAAGATGAGGATCCTGGTGATTTGTGTTTTGGTAGGTTTAGTATCTAGATTTCAGCCTAAAAATGGTTCTATGTGTTCGTAAAGACCTTCCAATGACAAAGGGAAAGGCTTGTGCACAATGTTGTCATGCTGCAGTGGGGGCAGTAGATCGTGCAAAACGAAATACAAAGGGTATTCGAAAAAGGGAATAATAATCTCTAGACTTATATCGAAGTTGGAAACGAAGTGGGTGTAAGAAGGTCGCTCTTTCCTGTCCTGATGAAGAGACCTTTTATAACATCTGTCAAGAAGCAGAAAAGTGCGGCATAACGTATTATGCAGTGGTAGGTTGAGGTCTGTATCTTTCATATAGCGTGATGCCGGAAGAACGCAATTGGAACCAAATACGTTCACTGTGGTAGCATTGGGTCCAGATCGAGAGGAACGGATTGACAAGATTACTGGAAGAGATGGTTTGTACTCCCTGAAACTTCTGTAGGGACATCTTTTAGTTGAACCGCAATTGCGTGTGTTTCTTATAAACAATCCAAACGATTATTGTACATAGGCTTCTTTGCATAGATCTTGAAAGCAGATCCGATCTGATGGGTTCTCAACAAGCATCTTCTCTAATAAAACTACGACTCAACAAGCTGTTACAATCATACCTATGGAATCAGGACTAGCATTCGCTTCAATTAGAGAAGGACGGATAGAATCAAATCCATCATCTTGGAAAGCAAGAAAGAAAGGATCACTAGAATTGGCAATGTCAAAAGGAGTCTCGCCCACAAGTAAACAAAATAAAATTATTCCTAAGCTCCAAATATCTGCCTGTCCCGGCCGATACGAATCCTCAAAACACTAATTGTCAACACATCCCGAGAATGCTACTTCCGGAGCCATGAAGGATGTATTTCCTTTGCATGCTCCATCCGCAGAAATAGATCGACTAGTAGAGATAGGAATCGCTTGTTCGAATCCTGATAATTTGATTACAATCACAGTAGAAGAAGGATTATCAGAATTAGCTTGCAATTGCAATAGAACGGTTTCTGTACTCAAATTGCAATGATAGTATCCACATCGAAGAACATGTCGATAAGCGTCAATAAGCTGAGAAAATACCTCTTTTTCAAGATGTTGAGTTCGGATCCAATCTTTATAACATTCAATATCTCCATTCACGATCTCCATCACAGCAATAATGTGAGTATCTGTTTCTAGCATTCACAGAACAGACAATTTCATACCTAGAAGATGGTAAAGTTTCACAACATGGGGATTATCTCGTTGATTATTCAGATCTGATTGAATACGCAAAGCACGTTGGTAATCCTTGTCGTCAAATCGCAAAGCTTCACTAATAGAAGACTAGAAGATTAGAAAAGATTATTAAGATGACCTTCCACATCAGAGAGACAGCAACAGGAGAAGTAGTTGGATCAATCACATATCTTCCATATTGCTTAATAACGCGTCGGGCTTGTTTGGTGACACCGACACGAGTCGTATCAATGACAACGTCAGGAAGATAGAAAATACCATTAGCACAAAGAATCTGATGACGAGATATAGAAAAATGATTGCGAATATAAACATGTCGCGTTTTGGCAGGTAGCAGATGTAAGATAGAATCACCCCGTGAAATCATATTCTAATCGTGATATCCCTTTCACAAACATACTTCATCATATGTTGAATCAAACGACAAATCAGGAACAGAGTCATTGACTAAAGGTGAATCCAGGATGCTAACATGTACAGCTCCGACTAGGACTAACAGATCGAGATTTCGAATGCCAAGAACGGAAGAGATGGAGAGCACTGGACCAACTAAAAGAACTTGGAGCAGAAATCGAAGTGAGACTACTGAGACTAGTATTGGACTGACTAACTACTAATGAGGACTTGATCCAAAAGCAACCAGGGAGATAACCATACAGAGTAGAACCAGAACTATCCTTTCCTGAAGGAGAGGTATCAGATAAAGACAACTCTGGAAGAATCTGTCCGACGGATCTTTGCCTCTCAGAAACAGATTCTTCTTGGATGCACTACAATATGACACAAAAGAGAAGATATACGCTCATATAATGGCAAAGAATACAAATAAGTGTTGATTGGTCGAACCAAAAACAAATAACGCGTCAGAAGCAATTCAATTACACATTATCAGATTCCCGCGATTCTTCTAGTTGTCAAAAACTATCTTATTCCCATGGTTGAATATTTGTGGCACTCTCAGTTTGCGTCGCAGGCAAATGGCACCATGGACAAAATACACCAGAATTTTGCCACTTGTTCAAAACCCATTTATTCAATAAGTATAATTCAAAAACCTATTTGGCTAGTTGGATTCCATAAACAGAGCGATGTCTGTTTTATCGGGTATCAATAAGAAAGATACTGTAGGGTTGGAGATAGCTGACTGCTATCATCTAAATTACTGCATCTGTCCGCAAGAGGGTTAGTCTAGTAATTCTTTATGATTTATTAGGTCATCGAAGTAATTGTAATTGCCAAGATAATCCGTACTGTTTGTATGGTTCCATTATTTAGTCTCATATGTAGATATAACATTGGAGAAAGTAGTACTCAATTTCTGGTTGAAGAATTGGATCGTGTAAAGGATGCTGTAACTCACATGATCCGAGATAGCGATATTCCAATGGGCTTACTAAATGCTCATAATACCTGTTATGTCAATGTATTACTTCAGTGTTTATTCCGACTTCAGCCATTTAGGAAGCAGATGTCCCGGTTTTATGACTGTATCATTTGTAGAATGTCGGCCAGGACAACAAAATACGATTCTGTCCTCTACAATATCCAGAGGACTTTTGCAGAAATGTCACTTTCAAACAGTCATTTCTATTATCCCAGTGATCTTGTCATTGCACTGGGAATCGATCCTCATGTTCAATGTGATGTTCATGAGTTTTTCGACTCGTTAATGGCTACTATCAAAAGTTCTCTGATAGAAGAGAACCAAGAACCTCTGGTTGTACAGTTAGGTTGTTGAAATGACCACTAGCAAGAGATTGATTCTGTAATTACTGGAGAGCGATTGCTTTGTCGATGTTGTATGAACTGTCATCAAGTGTTCTATCGTCCTGATGTGTTTTCATTTCTTGTTGGCATGTTTGAAATGCGTCATGATTAGGATTGCCCTGTAATTAACTCACCTCGTTTGGAAGATGCTCTTCAAATCCAATTCACTAAGGAGAAGATGGTTGGAAGTGAGCAATATTTCTGTTCATCGTCTTCATTAGTCCTTTCATTCATTTCTAGATGTAATCGCAAGTGTGACGCTGAAGTTCTAACAAAAATCAAACGACTTCCCTCCGTTCTAGTACTTCGATTGCAGCGACTTCAATATGATCGTGGAAGTGGAAATCAAATGAAACTGACAAATGGAGTCCAAATTCCACTTGCCTTCGATTTTGCGAACTTCAGTAATTTGGTCTATTTTTTTCTTGATCATGATCTTTAGGATCCTTCTGTTACTGTATCAGACTATGTATTGGTAGCTGCAATTCATCATCATGGAGATCAGGCAACACGTGGTCATTATACCTGTCATGTCCAATATCGTTGTGTTCTATATATTATTTGAGTGATAGATAATCGATGGTATTTGTTAAATGATAATGTTGTGGAGGAGATTGCTTGTCCCTATGTAGATGGTACTCATTCCAATCAAGTTTAATCATAGTCAAATCACATCCATGGAGACCTTTCAAACAACCGAATATGTCGTTTTCTGTTGATCCTATTGCTTTTCATGATATTACGAAGTCAGATAATATGAAGGGTGTGGAAACACAGTCATCAACATTGTCATCACTGAAGCGAGAAGGAGATGGGTTATCAGCACCAGCAAAGCAATCACGATTGAACAAGGATGTCTCTGAGAGTGAAACTCCTTTGAAACCAGAAGAGACTACTGTAACAATGGGAGGTCCATTATTGGGAGGAACAAGTCGAAGTCGAAGAATGGTAACAAATAACATGACTGTCCAATCAGCCTATATGTGTTTGTAAATACTGAATATGGGAATAACTCATAGTTATATGCGACGAGATATCTTTGAACAAGAAGAAGATGAACAAGAACATGTGATTACTACTAATTGTCTCCGTCAAAGTGATTTGGATTCAATATTTAGTGAGAACAAGAATAAGGAGGCATCAATTCAGGAAGAGTATCATACACTTCTCCAGCTTCGATCAGATCTTTCAAAGCGATTGGCTGCTTTGAAGGCTCATCCAATTCAAACACGAGACTTTACCTCGGATGTGTATATCCCAATAAAAGAGTACCAGAGATGGATTCAAGGTACTGAACTGATTCAGAAGGTAGTTGCGATATTTGATGCCAATCCTGCTTTAAGAACCCAACCGAAGCTTCGACGAATGACTGCGGCTGAAGAAGAAGCTCAGAGACAACTAAATCAAACCGATGCGGAATATGTTGAAATAGATCAGCCTGAAGTAGTTCGTGTTGATTCAGATAGTCTGATTACGAGTATCATTCAAATATTGAAAAAGAATCTGAAAGAGAGATTACGAGTGGATACGAATGGAGATGAGGAGGATTCAACGAATGTGAATTCTTGTACTCATGGAAAGTTAGATCCAATATGTGTGGATTGATATTCACTCTAATTATTAGTCTTTAGAACACATTATAAGATAGTTTCAGCTCCGTTATTCGAGAAGATGACGAATTTGTCTAATCAGCCGTTTCATTCTTTCAAATATGCTACTGGATACTGTGATTTGTGTGCTGAGAGATATAACTCATTCTTACGTACTTGTGTGGCTCAACACCAGTCTCTTTCGCAACTTTACAAAGCCATAGCAGCAGTTGAAGATAAATATTCGAGACGTCAATTAGAGTCTGATCAAGCACTTGAGCGCATGGAGCCTGGATGTGCTATTGTTAGTAGTGCCTTTGTAACTTCGTTGAAAGTGGCTGTACGAGGAAGAAGACGTTTGCTAGCACATCCTGATCGATGTACTTGCCATCAGTGGGTGGCAAATCAAATTGAATTAGAACCAACCAAGACATTGTTATGTGTAGGAGTGAGAGTAAATCATGAAGAGTAGGAACATGGTTTGCTAAAACAGTATCTCCGTCGAATGGATACGTTGGTAGTACCTTCTAAGACATGGAATATGATTAGTGTATCATTTCCTAATGCTGTGAAAGTACCCTTGTAAGTATTTAGTCATGCCTTCGAATTAGAACGATCATGAGTTGTGATATATGTAAGCGTAAGCGAGCAAAAACTTCTATCAAGCCCTCAACACCTGTTCTTCCTTTGAGTCCTATTGTGAATGATAAATTGAAGGAAGAGAAGATTCCTCCACCTCCTCCTTGCATTCGCTCTACGATAAGAAAGCCTTTGGTCCAACCAGTAGTTCCAGAAGTGCCCAAGCCAGCTCCCTCTCGACCCATACCTAATATAGCATCAGGAGTACTTCCAGTTGCACCTCTGCTAACAGCTCCTCCTCCTCGTCCTCCTCCCCCTCCACCCCCAAAACCGAAATCCAGTTCGAGAGGGCAGCCGGTAGGCACAGGATTTGCACATGGAATGAAATTGTATGGAGAAATAATCAACAACACATTCAAAACATCCAATTACTTCATACCTAAATACTCTAGTGAGTTACGTTATCGTGATGAATTTGAACATATAATCTTATTTAGTCTACGTGAACGACGTACTCTGTATGTGTCTGAGGTCTGTTAATGATCAGAGTCTCCAGTAGTTACTTCTCCGATAACCCTTTCCTTGATGATGGATGTTACTTCTTGGTGGATGGTGAGTGGATGCAACGCTGGAGATCCTGGCTTCACAGAAAGTTACCATATGAAGATATAGGACCAATGCGCTTCTTGTCACTCTGTCCTCATGGTGGACTTCTGATTCCAGGGTACATGGATCACTTCATCTTGGGTAAGTCCCCTGTACCGTGTGCTGTAGATATTTGGGAGAGAATGAACGATAGGCAATGAGTGAGAAGAAGTGTATAGAATTGGTGAGTGAAAGAGAGATGGAATTGTTACTCCAGCATCATCCAGTGGTAGACCGTCTTACTGGGTTCTATTTCGTATCGACGAATGTGAAATACCCTGAACTGCGATTTTTCCCTGTCTTGTGCTTAGCATGTCAGACTCGTGAAGTGAGATTCTATAAAGTCAGTCATAAGTAGAGACAGAGATATGAAGGGCGTTTAAGATCAGAACCACGTCAATATATTGTTGCATTTGGATTACATGGCATGTTAACAGTAACGAAGGAACGAGATGTGCTGCTGTCTGAAGGAAGTAGAATAAGAATGGAGTCATTTGATGTAGATGTGATTATGACACAGCTTTCACCTTCTTGCTCTATTGAAGAATGGAAAAAGGCAATTGGTAAGAGATTGAATATTGATCCCAAATCGTTTACTCTTGTGTCGAGAATGAAACGCATCGAAGAACAACATACTATCCGCCACTATGGTATCACCCCCGAAATAATGATTTATATTGATTATCATAAGTAATCTGTTTTCTATAAGGAAACCAAAAAAGGGACGAAATTTTGGAGATCAATCAGAATCACGTTGATTCCTCAATAGGAAGCATCACTGATTCTATGGATCGAAGTTCGGGGGATAACGATTATCTCCCCATGAATGACGAGTTCATACCTCCGACCAACTTTGCCGTCATTGAAAAGGGATTGTATCGAAGTACCTGAGTGTATTCGAGTTTATTTTAAAGGTGCTTTCCCTGTAAAACGGAACTTTCCCTTCATACATCACTTAGGGATCAAATCAATTCTGTCTCCTCTTTCAATTGTTCCTTATTGTTTAGTGTATTGGTTCCTGAAGAATATCCGGAAGATAGTCTCAAATTCATGAATCGATTTGATATCAAGCTGTTTAAGTATCCGCTAGTTGGTAACAAGGTAAGTCCGATCTATTTCGAGATAATTCACGGCCATCTAGGATTAAAAGAACAACAAAACAGAACTGAGAACAAAGAGTGC
>JABLTK010056001.1_pt1 | contig 10240 bp, 10 predicted proteins | sample 7160131 | NCBI WGS metagenome assembly JABLTK01 (sample SAMN14651221, study PRJNA627086) | human gut metagenome | isolation source: feces | host: Homo sapiens
CGCCGCGATCTCGCCGCCGGTGCGCAGCGCGTAGCCCGTGCAGCCGTAGGCCGCGAAGTCGCGCAGCACCTCGCGTGTGTGCTCGTTTTCGTACATCGCAAGCTCGCTGAGCCCGGCGTCCGACCAGTCGTGCTCGCAGCATTTTTCGATCATGTGCGCGTTCTCATTCGTTATCGGCTCAAGGCAGAAATCGGGGTAGAGCTTCTCAAACTGGTGGATGAGGTTTCGCTTTTTGCTGTATTTTTTCCCGGCGAGATATGCGAGATCCCCGGCCCTGTACATGTAGTCGGCGATGTCCGGCTCCTCGGCGGCGGTGAAGTTAAACTCCTGCCGCAGCTCATCGAGCGCTGCCTCCGGCACGAGGCTCATCGTGAGCCCTTCGCCGACGGCATCGCGCAGCGCTCTGACTCTATCGCACAGGCTGCCTTCGCCCAGCGGCAGCAAATAGTCGTACCCGCCGCCCGAGCGCGATCTTTCGCGCATGAACAGAACGCCGTCCGAAATGTTGTATTCGTATCCGAATCTGTCGGCCCACATGAACACGCCCAGCACCGAGTAGTCGCACGAGCGATACTGTCCGCGCAGGTACGGGCGCAGCGCGCCGACGTCCGACAGTGTGATTTTCTTGAAATCCAAGGGATTTTACCTCTTTTCATGTTATGCGCACATTATAACAAACAGCCGCAAAAATAACAAGCGCCTGCGCCACAGTGCGCAAAAACTCATAATAAGACATAAAAAGCCATGCCGCAGGTCTTTTTTTATTCACAATTATGTGTTAAAATCTATCTTGTGAAATTATCTTTACATACGAAAGGCAATCAATATGGGCTTCTTCAGTAAAATTTTCGGCAGCCACACCGATCATGAGCTTAAAAAAATATACCCCATCGTCGATAAGATTGAGGCGCTTGAGCCGCAGATGCAGGCGCTTTCCGATTCCGAGCTCCGCGCCAAGACCGCCGAGTTCCAGAGCCGCTACGATAACGGCGAGGAGCTCGACTCCATGCTGCCCGAGGCGTTCGCCGCGGTGCGCGAGGCCGCGTGGCGCGTCCTCGGCATGAAGCCGTTCCGCGTCCAGCTCATCGGCGGCATCGTCCTGCATCAGGGACGCATCGCCGAGATGAAGACCGGCGAGGGCAAGACCCTTGTCGCGGTCATGCCGGCATACCTCAACGCCATCACCGGCAAGGGCGTCCACATCGTCACCGTCAACGACTATCTCGCCCGGCGCGACAGCGAGTGGATGGGCAAGGTGCACAGATTCATGGGGCTCGACGTCGGCCTCATCGTCCACGGCCTTGATAACGATGAGCGTAAGGCGGCCTATGCCGCCGATATCACCTACGGCACGAACAACGAGATGGGCTTTGACTATCTGCGCGACAACATGGCCATCTATAAGGAAAGCCGCGTCCAGCGCGGACACGCCTTTGCCATCGTCGATGAGGTTGACTCGATCCTCATTGATGAGGCGAGAACGCCGCTCATCATCTCCGGTCAGGGCGACGAGAGCACCGATCTCTACCGTCAGGCAAATGATTTCGTCGCCGGCCTGAAGAAAAAGGTCTATGCCTCCACCGACTCCAAGGAGGAGGAGGACGAGAGCCTCGATGCCGACTACATCGTCGACGAAAAGGCGCGCACCGCAACGCTCACCGCACGCGGCATCGCCAAGGCAGAGCGTGCGTTCGGCCTTGAAAACTATGCCGATATCGAAAACTCGACCCTCACGCACCATATAAATCAGGCGCTGCGCGCACACGGCATCATGAAGCGCGACATCGACTACGTCGTCAAGGACGGCGAGGTGCTCATTGTCGATGAGTTCACCGGTCGTATCATGCTCGGCCGCCGCTACAGCGAGGGCCTGCATCAGGCCATTGAGGCCAAGGAACACGTCGATGTTCAGCGCGAGAACAAGACGCTTGCGACCATCACCTTCCAGAACTATTTCAGACTTTACGACAAGCTCTCCGGTATGACCGGTACCGCCGTCACGGAGGAGGAGGAGTTTGCGTCGATCTATAAGCTCGACATAGTCGAGATCCCGACCAATAAGCCCGTTGCGCGCATCGATCAGCCCGACGTCGTGTATAAGACAGAGGCCGGCAAGGATCGTGCGATAATCGATCAGATAATCGCCTGCCACGAGAAGGGGCAGCCTGTTCTGGTCGGTACGATATCCATTGAAAAGAGCGAATACCTCTCCAAGCTTCTCAAGGCTCGCGGCATAAAGCACAATGTCCTCAACGCCAAGCACCACGAGAAGGAGGCAGAGATCGTTGCGCAGGCCGGTAAGCTCGGCGCCGTCACCATAGCGACAAACATGGCAGGCCGCGGTACCGATATCATGCTCGGCGGTAATGCCGAATATCTGGCAAAGAACGATCTGCGCAAGGCCGGCTTTACCGAGGAGGTCATCGCCGACGCTACGGGCTATGCCGACACCGGCGATGAGGAGATACTCAAGGCCCGTGCGCTGTACGCCGAAAAGCTCAGGGAGCACAAGGCGGTGTGCGATGAGGAGGCCGAGAAGGTCAAGGCCGTCGGCGGCCTGTTCATCCTTGGCACCGAGCGCCACGAGTCGCGCCGTATAGACAACCAGCTGCGCGGACGTGCCGGACGTCAGGGCGACCCCGGCGAGAGCCGCTTCTATATCGCGCTGACCGATGACGTTATGCGTCTGTTCGGCTCCGAGCGCATGAGCAATATGATGGAATCGCTCGGCGTTGACGAGGATACGCCGCTTGACCACAAGATGCTCTCCAACGCCATCGAGCAGGCTCAGAAGACAGTCGAAAGCCGCAACTTCCAGACCCGTAAGAGCGTTCTGGAATACGATGACGTCATGAACCAGCAGCGCAATATCATTTACGACGAGCGCCGCAAGGTGCTCGACGGCGAGGATCTGCGCGAGAACATAAATAAGATGATCTACGAGTTCATCTCGGGCAGCGTAAACGACGCGCTGCACGGCGGCGCAGCGGAAAATGCCGAGCATCTCGCCGAGGTCGTCGCTCCATTTGAAAAGCTCTTCCTGCCCAGGGGCGCAGTTAAAATGGAGGACTTCAAGGGCGCACCCAAGGCTCAGGAGATAATCGACCGAGTGTACGATATCGCACAGCAGGTATACGATAAGCGCGAGGCGGAGTTCGGCCTTGCCCCCGACGGTCAGCCCGTCATGCGCGAGATCGAGCGCGTTATCATGCTGCGCGTCGTCGACGAATACTGGATGGATCACATCGACGCGATGGCCGAGCTCAAGCGCGGCATCGGTCTGCGCGGCTACGGCAACGTAAAACCCATCGATGCGTATAAGCGCGAGGGCTATGATATGTTTGAGGCCATGATAAACGGCATCCGTGAGGAGACCGTCAGAAGAATTTACACCATCCGTGTCCGTAAGGAGCAGACGCTTGAGCGCAAGGCAGTTGCCAAAAATGTGGCGGCAAACGTCGGCGGCGAGGCTCCGAAGAAAAAGCCCATCAAAAAGGCCCCGAAGCCGGGACGCAACGATCCCTGTCCCTGCGGCAAGATGAAGGCCGACGGCTCGCGCAGACTCAAATACAAGGAGTGCTGCGGCAGAAACAACTGACGAGGAGGCACAATGGCATTTACTGAAAACACACAGCACGGCTGCGTATACATGACATCGGATAAAATAAGCGCAAGGCATATGTTCACAACGCGCATCGGCGGCGTGAGCAAGGGCGTTTTTGCGTCGTGGAACCTCGGAGTGAACCGAGGCGACGACGATGCGGCTCTGCGTGAAAACTACCGCCTTGCCGGTGAGATAATAGGCTGCAATGCCGACGATTTCGTTGTCACAAAGCAGGTCCACGGCCGCATTGTCTATCTTGCCACGGAGTCTGACCGCTACCACGTGGGATCGGATAAGCAAATTGAGTGCGACGGCTTTGTAACGAACGTCAGGGGCTTACCGCTGATGATATATATTGCCGACTGTGTGCCGGTTCTGCTGCACGACCCGGAGGCGTACGTTGCTGCGGCGGTGCACTGCGGCTGGAAAAGCAGCGTGCAGGATATCCTCGGCGCGGCGGTTGAAAAAATGTGCGCTCTCGGCGCAAAGCCGCAGAGCATCCGTGCGGCGATAGGCGCAAGCATCGGCAAATGCTGCTTTGAATGCGACGATGATGTCCCTGCGGCGGTTGAGCGCTATCTCGGCGGCGAGACCGAAGGACTTTTCGAGAAAAAGCCCAACGGGAAAACGCATGTCGACCTTCGCGGAGCGAATGCGCGCAGACTTTTGCAGCTCGGCCTCAAGAGGGATAATATCGACGTGTCGGATGAATGCACGATGTGCCTTCCGGATAAATACTGGTCGCACCGAGCGACCGACGGCGTCCGCGGCAGCATGGCGGCGGCAATAGTGCTCTGAGGTGCTCAAATGTCAAGGATAAAAAGCTATATCGCGCTGCTGCTTGCACTGCTGACGCTGCTGCCGCTCGCGGCCTGCGGCACTGCCGATGACGATAAGGACGATTATATCAAGGGTCAAAGCGCAGGCAAGGAGCTTGGCCAGACCGCTGCGGCAGACGATATTTTCACACTCAACTGCAATAAGAGCTACAGCATGAATCCGCTCACCGCGACGAATACGAATAACCAGCTCGTCTGCTGCCTTGTCTATGAGAACATAGTTGAGGTAGACAACAGCTTTGAGGTCAAGCCCAACGTCGTCAGCGAGTGGTCCACCGAGGACGGCTCGAGATGGACGCTCAAGGTCGCGTCGGGGCACACCTTCCATAACGGCGCCTCGCTCACCGCGACGGATGTCGCGTACAGCATCCAGCTTGCCACGCACTCCGAGCGCTTCAGGGCTCGCCTTACCTGCATCGCGGGCTGCTCGGCGTCCGATTCCGAGACGGTCGTTATCAATCTCGCAAAGAAGAACATGATGCTCCCGTCGCTGCTGAGCATTCCCGTCATCCAGTACGGAACGGGAAACCAGACCTATCCCGGCGGCTCGGGGCCTTATCAGTATGCGGAGGACTATAACAGCCTGACGGTTTACCAAAAGCATAAAAACGCGGCGACGATGCCGCTCAAGACGATATACCTCAAGACGTATGTCGGAGCGGAGGAGACAATGTCTGCCTTTGCCGACTCTCTGATCGATATGGTTCTGAACGATCCGAGCTCTACGACAAATATCGGCTACGGCAGCGCAAACGATATACGCGGCTTCAACACAACGAACATGCATTATATCGTCTTCAACTCCTACAGCACGAATTTTAAAAATGACGTGCTGCGCTTTGCAATGAATTACGCCTTTGACAGGGACTACATCGTCAGTCAGCTCGGCGGCTACGCAACTGCGGCCAATCTCCCGATCAATCCGGCCAGCAATCTCTATAATGAAAGCTACGCAAAGCAGTTTAACTACGGGCTTAACAAGGTGCAGGAGATGCTCACAAACGCCGGAATGAAGGATTATGACGGCGACGGTTTTCTGGAGATCAAAAACGGCGAGGAGCTTATAGAGATAGATATAAACCTCCTCGTTTACAGCGGAAGCACCGTCAAGGTCAACGCGGCGAAGAGATTTGCCGAGGATATGAAGAGCCTGGGGCTTCAGGTCACCGTAAATAAGCAGGACTGGAGCAATTACAAGAAGCTTCTCGAGGCAGGGAACTACGACATGTGCTATTGCGAGGTGCGTCTGGGCGGCGACTTTGACCTCAGCAAGCTGCTCTCTGCCGGCGCGTCGCTCAATTACGGCGCGGTCAGCGACACTCAGCTCGATGAGCTGATCGCCGCCTATCTTGCAGCAAACGACGATGAGCGCAAGACCGCCTGCGGCAATATGTGCGCATACATTGCAAACAAGGCGTACATCGTGCCGCTGATATTCGAGCGCCATCAGCTCGTGAGCCATCGCGGTGTTGTCGAGGGCGCAAGGGCAAACGAGAATAACCCCCTGTGCGGCATAGAAAACTGGACGGTAAAGATAGAGAATGTGAAAAAATCAGAGGATACGACTAAAGATTGAGAAACGGAGAGGTGCCTTATGACAGATAAGGAGCTTTTGGCTATCGCGAGAGAGGCGTCGGGCAGAGCTTATGTTCCTTATTCCAAATTCGCGGTCGGCGCGGCGCTCGAGTGCCGCGGCGGACGTGTGTTCACCGGCTGCAACGTGGAAAACGCGGCTTTGGGCGATACGATATGCGCCGAGCGCACGGCTTGCGTCAAGGCTATCAGCGAAGGGTATCGGGATTATGTCCGCCTTGCCATCTACGCCGAAAGTCAGAATTACTGCATGCCCTGCGGCTCATGCCGCCAGTTCCTGTCAGAGTTTAACGACGGCGAGCTGGAGATACTCTGCTGCAAGGCCGACGGAAGATACGTCAGCTACAGGCTCAAGGAGCTGCTGCCCTATACATTTAATTATTAAACTATGGAGCTTGAACAACTGCGCGCCTTCACTGCCGTGGCGGAGGAGAAAAGCTATACCAGAGCGGGGGAGCGGCTGTATATGAGCCACTCCACGATGTCCCGCGCCGTTTCCGCGCTCGAGCAGGAGTTCGGCGTGCGCCTTATAAGCCGCGACAACCATGTCGCCGGGCTCACGCCCGAGGGCGAAAAGCTCTATGAGCTGGCAAAAAAGCTGCTCAGCATGGCGGACGAGCTCGAGGAAAAAATGCGTTTAAGCTGATTTCACAAAAACAAGACCGAAATTTCTGCGAAAATCACAAAACTCCCCCTTGACATCGAGGGGGAGTTTTGGTATCCTAATAGAGCGCCTGTGTGTTGCTGACGGGCGTATTATGCGATGAAGCGGGAGATTGCTCGGAAAACGAGGTAACTTCCGTGGAGTATGTCCGGTACCGATGCCAATTTCGGTACACAATCGGGCGGCTGAAGCGTACTGCACATGGTGTATATCGCCTGTACGGTATCAGACCGGCTCAACAAAGCCGGTTTGTTTTTCGGACAGGGTCTGATACACATGGTTGAGTGTGCAAATATTCGCTTCATCCGTACGGGACATGAGGCGATCCCAATGACGCCGCAAAAACTGTACGAAAAGGAGAAAACACAATGGCAAACAAGAACATGATCCGCATCAGACTCAAGGCTTACGATCATCAGCTGATCGACAAGGCCGCAGAGACCATCGTTGAGGCCGCAAAGCGCACCGAGGCTCAGGTCTCCGGCCCCATCCCCCTGCCCACCAAGACCGAGATCGTCACGATCCTCCGTGCCGTTCATAAGTATAAGGACAGCCGTGAGCAGTTTGAGCGCCGCACTCACAAGCGCCTGATCGACGTGATGAATCCCACCCAGAAGACGGTAGAGGCTCTTATGTCCCTCGAGCTGCCCGCAGGCGTTGAGATCGAGATCAAGCTCTGACAGCAAAATCCCACAAAACCCAAGTCAACGACCCATAGTCCGTAACTTGCGAATGCGGACGGGTTAAGTTGCCAGCCTCTGATCATTGAGATTAAGCGAGGCAACCAATAACCGAAGGAGGAAATATCTAATGAAGAAAGCCATTATCGGCAAGAAGGTCGGCATGACGCAGATCTTCGACGAAATGGGCAAGGTCATCCCCGTGACCGTCATCGAGGCAGGCCCCTGCGTCGTGACTCAGAAGATGACCGTCGAAAAGGAAGGCTACGAAGCCGTCCAGCTCGGCTACGAGGAAGTCGCCGAGAAGCACATCTCCAAGCCCGAGGCCGGCCATCTGAAGAAGAACGGCATCGGCATGCTCAAGCACCTTAAAGAGTTCAAGCTCGAAAACGCGGCAGAGCTCAACGTCGGCGACGTTCTGAAGGCGGACGTCTTCACGGCCGGCGACAAGGTCGACGTTACCGGCACCAGCAAGGGCCACGGCTACGCGGGCGTTATCAAGCGCCACGGCGCACAGCGCACCCCCACCAGCCACGGCGGCGGTCCTGTTCACCGTCACGCAGGCTCCATGGGCTCCGGCACCGACCCCAGCCGCATCTTCAAGGGCAAGATCGGCGCAGGCCACATGGGCGTAGATCAGGTCACCGTTCAGAACCTCGACGTCGTCCAGGTAGACCCCGAGCTTAACATGCTCGTTATCCGCGGCGCTATCCCCGGCCCCAAGGGCGGCCTTGTTTATGTAAAGAGCACCGCAAAGATCTCACCCGTCAAGAAGGGCGAGGGCGCTGCCATCAGCCTCAACCCGCAGAAGGCGTCTGCCCGTGTCAACCCGCAGAAGGCCTCCGCGCGCAACAAGTAAGGAAAGGAGAGTATCTTAAATGCCTACTACTAACGTATATAACATGGCAGGTGAGAAGGTCGGCGAGATCGAACTCTCCGCAGCCATCTTCGGCATCGAGCCGAACAAGTCTGTCCTTCATGACAGCGTCAAGAACCATCTGGCAAATTGCCGTCAGGGCACCCAGAGCGCACTCACCAAGGGCGAGGTCAGCTACACGACCGCAAAGCCCTGGCGTCAGAAGGGCACCGGCCGCGCACGTGCAGGCTACAAGGGTTCTCCCGTGTGGACTCACGGCGGCGTAGCCTTTGCTCCGAAGCCCCGCGATTACAGCTACACCCTCAATAAGAAGGTAAAGCGCCTTGCTCTCAAGAGCGCACTGAGCGCACTTGCGGCGGACGACGCGATCGTAGTTATCGACGATATCAAGGTCGATGAGATCAAGACCAAGACTTTCAAGGCATTCCTTGATGCGGTCAATGTCTCCGGCAAGACCCTCGTCGTCACCGAGAGCGTTGACGAGAAGGTAGTTAAGTCTGCACGCAACCTCGCAGGCGTCACCACCACCATCGCAACCATTCTCAGCCCCTATATGATACTCAACAACCGCAAGCTCGTCGTTTCCAAGGCGGCGCTTGCAAAGATCGAGGAGGTGTACGCCTGATGAAAACCGCTTATGATATCATCATTCGCCCCATCATCACCGAGCAGTCCATGGAAGACCTGGACATCAAAAAGTACGCTTTTGAAGTCGCTAAGGATGCAACCAAGATCGAGATAAAGAAGGCCATCGAGGAGATCTTCGACGTGACCGTCATCAAGGTAAACACCCTCAACGTAAACGGCAAGGCAAAGCGCACCGGCTCGTACCCCATGGGCAAGACCGCCTCTTGGAAGAAAGCCATCGTAAAGCTCAGCGAAGACTCCAAGAACATTGAGCTGTTCGAGAACATGGCATAAGGGGAGGATCAAAGAATGTCTATTAAAACTTACAGACCTACCACTCCGGCCCGCAGACAGATGACTGTTTCCGGCTTTGACGGTGTTGACAAGCACGCAAAGCCCGAGAAGAGCCTGACTGAGGTCCTCAAGAAGAAGTCCGGCCGCAACAGCTACGGCCGCATCACCGTCCGCCACAAGGGCGGCGGCAACCGCCAGAAGTACCGTGTTATCGACTTCAAGCGCAACAAGACCGAGATGGAGGCCGAAGTCCTCCGCCTCGAGTACGACCCCAACCGCAGCGCATTCATCGCCCTGGTCAAGTACGAGGACGGCGAGCTGCGCTACATCCTCGCCCCCGTCGGACTGAAGACCGGGGACAAGGTCGTATCCAGCCCCGAGGCCGACATTAAGCCGGGCAACGCACTGCCCCTGGCAAACATCCCTGTCGGTACCGTTATCCACAACATCGAGCTCTACCCCGGCAAGGGCGCTCAGCTCGTTCGCTCCGCCGGCGTTTCCGCACAGCTCATGGCCAAGGAAAACGGTATGGCTACCGTTCGTCTTCCCTCCGGCGAGTACCGCAAGGTTCGCCTTGACTGCTTCGCGGTCATCGGCCAGGTCGGCAACATCGACCACTCCAACATCTCCATCGGCAAGGCAGGCCGCAAACGCCACATGGGCATCCGTCCTACCGTCCGCGGCTCCGTCATGAACCCCTGCGACCACCCCCACGGCGGTGGTGAAGGCAAGTCCCCCGTCGGCCGTCCCGGCCCTGTAACTCCCTGGGGCAAGCCCGCACTCGGTTACAAGACCCGCAAGACTAAGAACCGCACCGATAAGTTCATAGTCAAGCGCCGCAATGCTAAGTAAGGAGGGCAAAAGATAAATGAGCAGAAGCGTTAAGAAAGGCCCCTTCGCAGCTCCCGAGCTTCTGAAGAGAGTCGATGAAATGAATAAGGCCGGCGAGAAGAAGGTCCTCAAGACCTGGAGCCGCGCCACTACCATTTTCCCGTCCTTCGTAGGACACACCATCGCAGTACACGACGGCCGCCGTCATGTTCCTGTATACGTCACCGAAGA
>JABLTK010131313.1_pt1 | contig 10234 bp, 18 predicted proteins | sample 7160131 | NCBI WGS metagenome assembly JABLTK01 (sample SAMN14651221, study PRJNA627086) | human gut metagenome | isolation source: feces | host: Homo sapiens
CGGATCTCATAATGCTGTTCCGGGAATTGATGGACAAACGAAGCTATAAATCAGGAAGAAAATGGACTGTTACACTCTTTCGTATTCTTACCCCACTTTCCTAGAAGCCAGCAGATAAATGCGGTAATGACACATTGATACCTAGAAATTAATACGTATATGACGTGGATACCAAGTGATAAAGAAAGGAGCACGAATACTATTATTCTTGGACAATAAGAACTTGTTCATCAACACCATGGAGATTGAGATAACGAAATATGCTATCACAACGAGGGCAATTTTCACCTTTTCACTTAGTTCAATGGTCATTAGCTCGTTGGAAAGAATGTGATTTACAATCCTTTTCGATCCGTGATGTCAGCAGCCCATCATCACTGGAATCACCACGTATTAAGGAGGTTTCCCAATCGGATTGTTATCTGGGTTCTTTGTGTTTTCGTATGTGGAGTTGTCTATATCAACATCCGATTTATGAAATCGCTATCAACTGTTATGCCTGTACGAACTGTATAATGGTTATTCCATTTAGTCAATGAACCGAAAACCTGATGAGTTTGAATCTGTGTTATCACTTCCACAAGATGTACAAATTGAAGATAGAGTGATTTCAGTCCCTCCTATTGTTCTTCACCAGCCCATGAAGGAATGTAGTCCCAAACTGTTACCATTATTAGAGAAAGTAGCTATCAATAATAATGTAATCATTTCCGTCTTTGACTATTCATTCCTATCACAGTTCTTCTCTTTTTATCATAATAGTATTATTCCTCTTGGAATTACCAATTTTATCGCGTTTGCTTTAGATAAACGTTCTTATTCAGTATGATTGGATGTATGATTCAACCATAGGTTTTGGATAAATGGGGTATCCCCTGTATTTTACTTGAGTTGGATACAGCAGATAGTACCATTTCCACTTCTGACTATGATACAAGTGCCTTTGTAAATAAGGTTAACATGAAAACGATGGCAGTCATTCACGTTCTTCGCAGTGGTTACAATGTGCTTCTAACAGATGTGGATGTGGTCTTCTTTAAGAATCCCTTTGATTTCTTTACCTGTTTAGGCTGTGATATTCACATTCAACGGGAAGATCGTTCGAGCAGATCACACGAACGTAATAGTGGTTTCATGTTTGACAGTTGATTTGCCTTCATTCTAGTTATGTTCGAAATACACCTCGTAGTCGATCCCTTTTCGATCTAGCCTGGGAGAACTACCAGAATAATCGAAATCTTCGTCAGCAACCTGCTCTCAACAATGCCATTGATGTGATGTTACGTGAAAAGCTACGAATGCAACTGCTTCCATTAAATAAGTTTGCTCCAGGATGGGTATTTTTCGAGAACTTGCATTACAACTCCTTAGACTCCCTTCCATGTAAATTCGGAAATACCATATTTTATGTAGGTGATGACTGTGTAATGTTCCATAACAACTGGATTGTTTCATCAAATGCAAAGGAATATCGTCTGAAAGAGTTGGGATTGTACCACTCGATGGACTCATATTATTCGAATTCTACAGCCAAATACATCACTTATGAATCACTGAGTCCTGATAGTTCCATTGGTCAAGAGGAAAAGGTCTTAGCAAGTGCACTGCTTACAGCAATTGCATTAAATCGGATCTTGATTCTCCCAGAATTCAAGTGTCATCGAGATAATGAAATTGAGATTCAGAATGAAGAGTTGTTCAATCATCCTCAGAATGTGTGTACAATGAATACGTATTGGTGTATTCGGCAGTTTGATGAGGCTTTTGCATTGTATTATCGCGAACACATATCCTCATTCGAATCTTCTTTCTCTTCCTTAACCATACTCTTTCTTGATTAACCCTCAAGTTCCTGAATCAATCCGAAATGAGTTTGAAGCAGCTCCAATAATATATCCTGATGTCGAGAGGAAGATTCTAAATCCCACTCTCGTTCGTCAATTATTCGCTGAATACGAGTCCTATCGACTTATTAAATTGAATTCTATTCCCTTTACTGTGAGAGATGCGGAATGGGCAGGTCGTCTCTTATCTGCATTCAAACGATCTGGATATCGCCAGTACGAGTGCAAGCATTAATTTAGTAGTTGACTTTTCCTCACTATTTGTTCGATCATCCTTTTGTGTTCATTACTTCCAGCAACAAACATATTATCGTGGTTAAGTTATAATCGAAGCAGGTTGATTTGGAGAGATTGACGACTCTTCGGTTCCCACAGACTGAATCATTCCTAGATTCATACTACGAATATCGCTAACACTCGGTAGAGAACTAATCACTGGAAATGTATTAACCGAAGATGTCCCATTCAGAACAGATACAGTACCATTAAAGCCTACATATCATCAAATAATCAAATATTCATACTTGGAATCGACTGTCCAGATATCGGAGTAACATTGGGAAATTGAGATTGAACTGAAGTCTGGTTAGTATCAAAGGCTGGAGCAGGAATATCCGTCCATAAGGATCCACGTTGCGTACTTTCCATCGCACGATTTAAGAAGATCACTCCTTCAATGCCATCGATGATCGAAGTCTATTCATGTACTCTATCTCCAATCCCTACATATTCACTCTGCAAAGTCCGAATATCCTTCCGTAATATTGAATCCATCGCATTAAAGAATGCATCATACATGTTGGACATGGCTTCAATAAATCCTTCTGCGTGACCGAATGGGAGCCTACTATATCGCATTCGTAAATGATCCAGAACAGGAACAGAATCGGGAGTTAATACTTGTTTGTTCATATGAATTCTCTGAAATACTAATTCATTGCTACGTCGTAGATCCCAGTGAATAGATCCAGATAAACCATCTACTTCAATCTGGATATCATTATCATGTAATAAAGACATCTTGGATACAGAAATATGACAGAATGCTCCTTCCTTCATTTGAACCAGAGCAGTTCCATTATCATCCATGATCCGATTATTGTAAGATCGAGCTAAACATGCTGAAACTCTACTTGGTGTCATTTGTGTAACATAACGAGCTAATTGATAAGCCTGAAGACCAAGATCAGAGAAACAATAAGAAATACCTGCTTGAACAGAATTCATTTTCCATGAATTTGTATCTCGTTCTAAAATACCAGCATTCTGAAAATAATTCACACGAATGCTAATCACATCTCCAATAGAGTTGTTGTAGATCAAATCACGAGCATATCGAATCATTCCAAAGCAAGAATAAGGGTAACTCATTGCTACAAGAAGATTCTTCTCTGTTGCTAATTCCGATAGTTTCACTGCCTCTTCTTCCGATAGACACAAAGGTGTTTCACACATCACATGAAAACCATGCTAATAGTGAAACAAAACTCAAAACAATACTTCCAATGCTAATGAAGCAATTGAGTAATGGGTACTGCTTGGTGTAGCTATACAGACGAAGTTCATTCGTTCTGAATCTGGAAGCTCGCTTTCCCTTTGTATCATGTCTTCATAACTACAGGTGAGAATAATTACGACCCATACGTTTTGTATATACGATTTCTGTGAAGATTATATTGGCTACCTGATACTTTGGACTTTTGAGGATCCGAGGAAAAACAACCACACACCAATCTCGCCCTTCTTCCAAGAGTAGCTATAAATAACTTACTAGAACAAAACAAACCTGCTGTTATATGAAGAGGACCCATCACAGAACCAATGCCTCCACCAACAATACCCATTTTAAAAACAGTTCGTACTGTGATCTAGTATTCAGTATATTCATATATTTCTACATCCTGTCCTGGGAAAAACGAATACATCGGAGATATCTCCTGGGTTCGTTGAACATCATACCGCGATGATGACAAATCAATAGGTCGTGTTAAACCCTTGTATAATGCCTATGATGAAAGGACAAGAATAATTCCACTTCTTTGTATTGAGGACACTCTCTTAGGTGTTCCTTCATGCGATTTGCATGAGCGGTGAATTCCCTACCACAATGGCGACAACGAACACGTCTAGCTTTGAAAGAACCCTCTTTCTCGCCCTCATCGAACTCCCCCCAGACATCTGCGCGTTTTCGTCCCATTGAGGAATTCAACTGTTGCAGAATGGATACTATGATAATCAATACATGTCTAAAATCACTGAACGTATGGGGATCAAACAACAAACATTTGAATATGCCAATATTGCAGATTCATTTTCATGCACATCGACTATACTCAACGACTCTGTAGCTGTCAGAGTCTCCTTTCTCTCCAATTTCTCCTTCCCTTTTCTTCCCTTTGTTATCCGTCGCACCATGTTATCACTATCAGCAAACACATTAGAAGTACCATGGTTTTGTCCATTGTAGATTCGAGTGAACGAACTCCTGGTTTTTCCAGGAATCTGTTCAAATCGTGTTTTCCCTTGTCCCAACTGCGTACCGTTCAGCACATCCACTAAATCATCTCTTGTTATGCCATATTCATCCATTCGTTCAATTGTTCCATGAACCTATAAATGAGAATTACTATTGATTACTGACATCTTCTTGTGTAAGTGGCCGCAAGAGATACTGATTCAGCATGTCAAAGTAATCCATCACAACAGCACGACGACTTCCAGTGATGTTCATGTTGATATGCGTTTGTAGCTCTCCCACGGTTCGCATGTTTTTGCGTATTGTAGAGTACTTTCCCAACATCCTTTCAATGAAACCCTCCAATCTCACATACATAGGGAACCGCGGGAATACATACTTTCCAGTAGCCTTCATTCCTCCTCGTATAGTGATCATAGCCATAGAAGGTAATAATGACCAATTCTATTTCTGAATCCATCTCCCATAACACACGTTGGTTTTGAGGATAGTATCATGAAGCATCTCCAAATCACACATGGCTTCAGCTGCCTCAGCCATCTGTGCAACGACATCCATTGAACCTCCATTACTCTTGATGGAATCAAGATAGTTCTGTTCCACAAGTAATGGAGTCATTTCATAATCACTGAAATACATGTTATATCGATCTTTCAGGGCATGAGATGTTGGTTCGATTAGCAATGCTTTAGCGGCTTCGAAAGGAGTGATACTCATTAATGGATCCTTTGAGAATGAACGAAGAACTCCAGAAATGGATGATGAAGGAGAGAGTGTAGAAAGGAGTTGAATCTGATTTAGGATCTGTCTAAAATCACCTCCAGTACTCTCAATCATCAATTCCAGAGTCTCCTTATCGATGTTCAGTTGTTCTCGCTTACAAATCACTTGAAGACGACTCATAAATTCCATTCTAAATTGAATTTCAATCAAAATACTACGTAGAAGGACGATGAAACATCAAATCATAGCAATTTGAAGCTAAATTCTTCACTTTGGGACTATCGTGATCATTACAGATACAGATTATCGGAGTCTGTGTTGTTTTTATTATTTTGATCTATATTTTTGTCATTCCAAAAATACCTACTAGTTCTTGTATACCACCTCGATCCCCACTACTCATTCCATCCACTTCATCCATCACAATTACCTTCCTACTGTTCTTCTGGAGTATTTGACCTCCAACACGAAACCCATTAAGGGTACGTGCAGATACGCTATCCTTCAAGAAATCCCTTACAGAAGACATGTTTCTCTTATCACTGGCGTTCAATTCAATTACGTCATACTTCATTAAACGGCAGATAAGAACTGCTGCTGTGGTCTTACCTATTCCAGGAGGACCACTAATTAAGATAGCTCTTGCTCCTGGATTCTGTTTATTCCAAGCGATTTCAAGTTTTTCTACAATAATAGAAGAGAGATGTAACAACTTGTGATATGAACATCATCCCACTGTTCTAACCATTGCTTCATATTCAGAATCGTCTGTCTATTTCCAACCAAATCTTCTAAACACTGAGGTGCATATTTTGATGTCAACAGTCTAATGGGATATAGAATACTCAATCATACGTTGTATCCAATGTATTTAAATGATGAGAAGCCTTCTCTTCCTTCTTTAATCGTTCTTCAAGTTTTATAACTTCCTTCTGTTCCTCTTCTTCTTTTTCCTTCAAGTACTGTGCAGAACCCTCAGGATCACTATCACGAATCATCTTTAAGAGGGTATCTTCGTTTATAATCTCCACTCCCTTCTCTATTGCTGCTTTATACTTTGATCCTTCGGTGATAGGACGTCCATCTTCCATTTCAAATCCTGCTATCAAATAGGTTGTCTTCTTACTCACTGCTGATCGTTCAGTTCTACTGTTGAATTATTCTGTAATATATACCCTCCATATTGTTGAATCAAGTTACTCATCTCTTCTCGTGTCAAACTTTCGTTCAAACCAGTCAGAACAAAAATCATTCCTTCTAAGCAATCTGGTTTTCCTCGAGGAATCGGTTTACTGCCATGTTTGGGAGGATCCTTTGGAGTTGACATCCAACGTGGTTTGTACGCCCCTGAAATAGCTCTCTTCTGTTTGGGTTTGGGTTCTTCTTTCGGTTCTGATTCCTCCTTGATTCGAGATTTGGTTGGCTCCTTCTTTTCAATTACAATTTCAGTTTCTGTGGACTTTGATTTCTTTGACCGTGGCTTCTTTTCCTCCTTAGTTGCTACAATCTGAGCTTCATCCTTTTCAAATGCATCTCCTGAATCAGAATCCACAATAGTTCGCTTCTTTGTAGCCCTCTTTTTGGGTGGATTTGATTTGATGGAGGAGATCTTACTAGTTGCCGTCTTCATAGACGAAGATGCTGATAATGAAGACTGTTTAACAACATTTTTCTTTCCTTTTGTCTTTGAATCTGTTTTATCCGGCAATGTACAATCAATAATAGATGAATCGTCTACTTTTGATTTCTTGTTTGCAGGTGCCTCTTCTTCTGAAGATCGCTTCTGCTTGGGTCCCTTCTTCTAAAAATGATTTCATTAATATTTAGATACAAAAAGCAAACGAATATCCATATGACTATGTGATCCGAAGTGAATTAGAAGAGATAGAACAGTTCAATACAATGATATGAAAAATGGAATACCCAAATAATCCTGATTATGTGGATCTTAGAGTCTATTGTATTGATAGTGAAGTCAATAAACGAATCCCTTGATAAGATGAATAAAATTTTGATTACACACTATAGGGGCATACCTTGTTAATCATATTATCCTTCGTTTCACTGTAGTAATGTCCAATTCAAATGAAGAGGTGCGACATACAGCTGATGACGCTATTATTAGCAAGATGTAATTCTAAATGGGATGAGTTATCACAAGGTCGTGTATACAAAAAGGATATTATAAAGACCGATTTGTATCATATTTTGTGAAGAGAACAGCAAAGCGTACTCCACTTATCAATCGAGGTACACACCTGTTGGCCTTTCTCCTGTAGGTTATTACTCTCGTGTTGCAGCTGTTGAACTACTTGTGGAGCGTTTCATAGTCAAAGCAGATCGCAAATGTCAACTCATTAGTCTTGGAGGTGGGTATGATACCCTCTTTTTCCGTCTTTGTGTATGACTGAATGAGAAATCTTACTTAGGAAAGGAACTTACAGCCAGAGTTGTTTGTGGACCTGGATTATGAAGAAACTTGCTTGAATAGAGCTGCGATCATTCGAAATCAAATCCCTCTTGCGAAAGTGGTATTTGGAGAAGATACAGTCGTAGACACCCATTTACGTATTCTCATGGTTTTTCTTTCATTTAGTTTCTCCATCTATCGATACAAAACATTATATTCTGCATCCTATAGACTTGACAGATTTGGAAGCTGTGAAAGCGTTTTTTTCAAATGACCGCATTAATAAAGAGTTTATTATCTTTATAACTATCACATTTAGGCTTCCAACCTTGTTTCTCTCAGAATGTGTGTTAATCTACATCGAACCTGATTCTATCAACCCAACACTCCAGTATATCCAAAATACCTTTCCAAATAGTGGATTTGTTGTATATGAGCAAATTCGTCCTTTGGATCCTTTCGGAGCAATGATGGTGAAGAATCTGAATGTAGATTTCACTCATTCTTTTAATGAAATAGGAACGTGGATGTAGTTTGTTAGGAATAATGAAATACCCAGAGATCCAGGATCAGATAGCTCGATATGAAGGATTTGGGTTTACAAAAGCGTATTGTAATGACATGGACAAGCTCTATTCGTGGTTTATTACTGATGCTGATAGAAAACGGATTGAACGAATTGAGTATTTTGATGAGTATGAAGAATGGCATTTGATTCAAGGCCATTACTGTATTCTTGTTGCTGCTCAAGGTAATCTCAGTGAGTGGTTTGATAATTGGATTGCAAAAGCTTTGTCTGTTTGTTCAGGAACAATTAGAGTCATCCTTCCATATGATTATTCAATCAACTTTCATTCTTTGATATCAACAGATACCGATAGGCATTTAAAGTCATATAATTGAATATTAACAAACACTCAGAACAAGATTACAGTTGACCACAGTTCACAATAACAACGTCCTCCTTTGGCTTGTCCTGATTACCAACTTCGGTGTTTTCAATGGCATGAACAACTTCCATTCCTTTAACCACCTTTCCGAACACCACATGCTTACCATCAAGATGAGGACAAGGTACTGTTGTGATGAAGAACTGAGACCCGTTGGTATTGGGACCAGCATTTGCCATACTCAGAAGTCCAGGCTGATTGTGCTTCAGTGGGAATCCTTCATCAGCAAACTTCTCTCCATAAATTGATACACCACCAGTTCCATTCTACTGATCACATCATTCTCCAATCTATACAGCTTTTGTAAAATCACCTCCTTGAATCATAAATTGCTTAATCACACGATGGAAAATACTATTCTTGTATGACAGAGGAACACCATCAGGAGTAGTTCCCTTCTCTCCAGTACACAGACAACGGAAATTTTCGACTGTCTTAGGTAACTACAATTAGAACATCAGTTAATCCTCCTACCAAATGAGAGTACAGACGCATCTCAATACGACCTAATTCCTTCTCTCCTTGTTTGATATCAAAGAACACCGTAGGATCGTCCTTCTCAAAGTCAATAATAACTGAAGGCTTCTCGCTATAGAGTCCTCCCTTTGAGAAAAGAGAATGAAGTGACTTCTTTGTCTTCTTATCGTCTGCAGCGATAAGTTTCTTCACACGTTCCAGTTCTGATTGTGCTGCCTTATTCGTTGCATCGAGCTCCAGAAGCAGTTCTAAATCCTTCTTTGCATCAAAGAGTAATCCAAAATGACTTTGACCACAAGCACGACGATACAATGCTTTGATATTCCTTGGATCCTCCTTCAGCACTAAACTACACTACATATAAGAGAAACACTTCTTTGTCACCTCTTTGATAGCTGTGGAATACTCTCCCATCTTCAAGAAACAAGCAGCTTTGTTTGTTCTTAAGGATTGAAGCAGTGAAAAAGCTTGGTCATTATCCTCTTTTGTGGGAGGTTCCAGAGTTTCATAATCATCATCATCAATGATGGCTTTCTTCGCCCATTGGACGCATGCAACAGCCTTTTCATACATTGAAATAGCACTTGCATAGTTTCCAGCTTTGAAGGAGGCATTTCCTATGTCCTTGTATTCTGTGGCAGTAGAAATGCGCTGCTTAATTGTCATATTCTCGACATCTAACTTCTCCTCGAAATCAAGAAGTTCCACATCAAATGTCAAAGTTGCATTGGGAGGAATCGAAGATCCAGAACCAGATGCACCATATGCATAATCTGGCTTACAGACCAATAGTGCATGCTCTCCTTTCTTCATAGATGCAAATCCTAGATCCCAACCCTTGATAACTTCACCAATACCAAGAGTGAATTTAAAGGGCTCTCCTCTCTTTCTTGAGGAATCGAAGACAGTTCCATTCTCCAGAGTTCCAGTATAATGAGCTACAATGACAAATACGAGTCAATTCGTACCTGTAACAACATATCCTTTCTTTGGACACTCTCCAGATCCCTCCTGAATCACTTTCTTCACCAAACCCTCATCCTCCGTCAAAGACTCAATACGTACAAACTGGAAATGAGTGATGATGGACACATCTTACTTCTTCAGTAGCCATACTAGGATTATACTAATATAATGACATTTCTAAAGACTATCGAATGTTCCATCAATTCCCGCGGGAACGATTAGTCAAAAGAAACAAGAGAAAACAGAAACGCTAAATCAACTAACACCTTCTCTTGGAAGGAACCTCCATATCCTGCTTTCTCTCCTCCAAAGCCTTCTTCAGTCGATCCAAGGCCAACTTCAGATGTTCATGAGTATAACAGGTGAATACCATACGGAACCATCCAGC
>JABLTK010114875.1_pt1 | contig 10230 bp, 10 predicted proteins | sample 7160131 | NCBI WGS metagenome assembly JABLTK01 (sample SAMN14651221, study PRJNA627086) | human gut metagenome | isolation source: feces | host: Homo sapiens
CGCCACGGCGGCGCCGTGGACACCGCCCGCTGCGGCTGCCTTGGCGATCCTCGCGGCACTGACAATGCGCCTTGCCGTCTCGATGCCGCTGTGCTGGCGCTGGTTATCCTGCATGGCTATCGTCCTTTTTCTTGCCAGCCCGCTTGCTGCTCTTGGCGTCCTTCGGGACAGCGCGGCCCGATACGGTGGGCTGTTTCACCTGCGTAGGGATATGCGGCGTCTGCTTGGGCGTACCTTGGGTATTCTTCGTGGGGCTGACGGTTGGCCTGCGGGTGCTGTGGCTCATTCCTGCGGTATCGGGACGAACTCCACTGCGCTGACCTGTGACCGATGTAGTGCGGGCGGCACTCCGTTCCTGCGGTATCGTGCTGGAGCGTGGTGCCTTGGTCGGAGCATTGGCAGACGCGGGAGCCGGACGCGCGATTTTTCCCGCCACAGTGGAGCGGGCGGGGCCGGTATTCCTGCTGTATCGGCTCTCAAAAGCAGAGGTCGCCGTATGCTGCTGGGCGGCAGAAGCGGTATGCTGCTGCGCACCCGCCTGCACATGGCTGCTGCGGCTGACGGTATGGCCCGCTTTTCCTGCGGTATCGGAGGGCGCGATCTTCTGCTCGCCGGGAACATGGCTCACAGGACGGCGTGTACCGGGCATGACGAAGCTGCGGTCTGCCGCCGCAGATGTCGGCTGTGCGGCCGGTTCCGTACCGGATGCCCGCGGCTCAGTCTGACGCGGCGAACTGCCGGTCTGCTGCTCGGAACGCCTGCTGTCGGCAAATGTGTTGACTGTGTTGACGCCGCCATAATAGCGCCCGCCGCTCCCGGGCTTGCTGCCGGATTTGGTCTGCGTCTGTGCGCCGGTTTTTCCTGCGGCAGTGTTCTTGCCTGCGGTCTGCACAACACGGGAGGCCATCGTTCGCGCCACCGTATAGGTCAGCACGCCGGGGAAGGAACGCCCTAGAGAATCGCCGGTGATGGCGGGGTTCAGCCCGATCCGCGTGATGATGGCATCGCTCTTCTTGGCTACCTTGACTACGGTAAGCACCATCACGATCCATGGTAGTACCGCTATCCCACTGGGGTGGAAGGACAGGATCGACAGCAGCATTTTGACGAACACCACATTCATCACCATCAGCAGGCACATGGAGCCATACATCCGGCACCAGCCGGAGAAAATGTCCGAGGTGCTGCGGCTGCCTCCCACGCCGAAGGCCAGCGGCGCCGTAATTGTCAGCACCGCCAGAATGAAGTACCTCTCTGCCATCTCAAAAAACAGTTTACAGGTTTGAAACATGACGATGAGACCGAAAACGATGACCAGCAGCCACGAAGCGGTCAGATCAACGAAAAATCCTTCATCCGGCAGTTTGATGGCCGCGGCATCCGGCATCTGCACCATGTCGATGATGACTGAGGTCATATTCAGGCAGATGTCGCAGATTTGCGGACTGACCACCAGTAGGAAAGAAAAGACAAAGGTGCGGGTGAACAGCAGCTTGGGGTCGTCGGCCTCGAAGCCAACACCGGCCATCATGCTGCGGGTGGCCTGAAACACCAGATTGCCCAGCAGCAGCGCCCAGCCCACACCCAGCATGATCTGCCGGATGGTCGTGATGATGGGCATGTATGTTTCCAGATAGGCAAAGTCGAGGCTCATCAGGTCAAAGAGCACCGAGGAAAAGTATTCCCAACACTCTAATATCAGCCCGTATATCCATTCAAAAAAGCCCCGAAAGAGCAGCTCAAGCATAGTCGGTCACCCCTCCCATTCGAGGAATGTGATATTTCACGGCTCCAGTGTGGCAAGTCCCTGAAACAGCGGAACAACATAGGCGATAAATGCGCCGATGCCGTTGATGATGGCCCACGCCAGCCAGATGCGCTTCAGCCAGTCCCATGCCTGATCCGATTTCTGCTGGGTGTTGGACATCTTCGCACCGATCACGGCGATGGCGGTCATAAGACCTGCCAGCACCGTGCTGACCGAGGCGATGTGGGTATAGATGTCCTTGATGATCCGGCTGGCCGCTGTCCACATATCCTCCACAGCGTAGACGGGAACCAATAAAAAAAGCCCTGTCAAAAACAGGACACAGCAAAAGAGATAGACCTTGTATGCGGTTTTCATGCTCATTCAGTTTCCTCCATAGTGGCAGATGGTTCGTTTTCTTGCAGAATATCTGATAAATGCGCGGCAAAGGCACGCATGAAAATGGGGAGAATGTCCTTGCTGCCTGACAGCCACCAGATGGGGTCAGGCAGACCGCGGCGCATGGCGTCATAGGACATGGATAGTGCCAGCAGTGCTTGACGGGGCCGGTTCTCTGCTTCCTCGCTGATGATGTGCTGGCAGACACCCGCCGCTCTCTCGTGGCTCTCTACGGAGTCACAGAGCTGGTCGTAGTAAAGTCCGGCGCTGACATAGGCCAGCGGTCGGATAACGCTCTCATCCGGCGTTCCATCCGGTGTGAGCAGCCCCATCCGCCGCAGCCGCATGGCGGCGGAATCATCAAAGGGCGTGGTAATATGCGGCGGCATTCGTTGTGCGTGCATGGTGATCCTCCTCGTGTGTGTAATAGAGAAGACCCGATACCTTGCGGTATCGAGCCTTTTATAATAATTGATATTTAATGTGTGGAACGATTGGCGAAGGCTATCAAAAGCACATTGCAGGTGAGAATTGAAAGCGTAGTTTCAATTCTCTTGGGAAAAATCAGAAATACACTTAGAGTTCTTGCTCATTGCTTGTCCTTCACTGCTTTCTGAGGGGATACCGTTCTTTCAGTCCATGCAGGGTTTCTTAGCAGGTCTTGCTCAATCAGCAGAAGTTCCTGCGTTGCATGGCTGAATGTAATCCTGTCATGCTCCCGGAGAACATACTGGTTTTGCATCGTTTCATATGCCCTCTGCACATCTGCGTTGTCTTTGGCAGAGCGGAAGAATGTAAATTCCGAGGGGGCTACACCGGGAATACCATCCAAGCGGCCAGCTTCTTCCTCCAGTCGGATATCCAGCAGATGCTCCATTTGAGCAGGATCCGCCATCAAGAGCTCGATTTTGGGGTTGTGCGACAATACAGCCAAATCATATATGTGCTTGGCTGCCTCAAAGGCACGATGCTCAACAGAGGACTTTCTAACATAGGCTTCCGCCGCAAATAGCTTATCGACGAAGATACGCTCCATGGTGATCGTCTGGATGTTAAAGGGACTTACTTCATAAACTGTTTCCAGTATTCGCCGCTGCTCCTCGGTGGCCAGATCATAGAGCATAGCGGACACCTCTAAGGTATCGACCGGCTCACTGATTGTGAAGGATGTCGCTTCGATTTTCAGCTTACCGAAGCGCTGCAGGGCATCATTACTGTCATAGGCGGTTGCGGGGTCATAGGTATATACGGAAATGACCTCAGACCGGTTAGTGCGTCCTTGCTCGGGATCTCTCTGAAGTGACACATACTTTTTAGTCGCCCGTTCCAGCCGCTTGACGCTTTGGCTTCGGCTACAGTTTCTGGTATCAACTGAAAGATCGATATCCTCAGAAAAGCGATTGGTCGTTTTCAGCGCTTTGTACAGCGCCGTACCGCCCTTGAAGTAGGCCGGTAAACCGTCCTTTTGCATTTCGGCCAATTCACTCAAAATCAGAACGACATAATAGTCCTTCTCCAGCACATCGGTACGATAGCCTGTTCTTGAATGAATGTCCTCCAGAAGAACGCCAAATGCGTCCCTGTCCAAATGTAGTTTCATATCATCTCTCCTGCACTTGCCGTGCTTGCCAGATGAAGCACAGTCGTTTTGTTGTAAAAGTCATTTGCGAAAGCCAGCAGGGTTCCGTACTCAAGTCTTTTTCCTTTAATATGGCGTGCGATGATCTCATAAGGATGGGCATCGTCTACCGGGGCTTTGTCCAGAAGTTCAAGAACATCCAACACCTGCAGATAAGCTTTGTTCTCCGCAGTCACGGCAGTTTTGGGAGGGCGAATCGTCACGCCAAGTTTTCTATCTGCTCTCGCACACTCTTTCGCTACATTCGTGGCAAGAATACGCTGCCGGGGCATTTGCGAGGTAAGCCCCAACTGATGCATGACGGTGAATCCGGTTTCATAGCCGATATTGGGCAGAAGATATTTGTCTGCGATGAGCTGCTCCTTATTGATACCGACTTCTCCAAACGGCGTCACGGATGTCCGGTAATATATGCCCTTTTGGTAGCATCTCAACTCAGGAAGAGCCGCTCCGTCCATAATCCGTTTGAATGCAACAGCGGTAGCTGCAGCGGCTTCCTTATTGTCAAGCTGATAGGCCGTTCCAAGCTGTTCAGCAACACGGTTCGTATAGATGGGTGCGCCGACAGCTTCTTTTTTGAGAATATCACAAGTAAAATCAACATAGGTTGCGCGCATTCTGACCGCCTCCTTGATATATTATATTCGGAATTACGCATTTAATTCCGATGAAATTATATCATTCCTGGTGGTGGTAGTCAAGGGCACTGCGGTAGATGTTTTTTCACTGTGCCGCTATGCAGGTTGTTCCTCACACAGCCAGTTCTTTCGGATATATGTGCCTAGCAGCAAAGTTCTGAAGCCTGGATTTGTGGTTGTTTTCTTTCAGACTATCAAAGATGCTGATGGCAACCTGGGTGCTACCACCCAGGTTGTCAGAGCCGCTTTTATCCGGTGGGAGTTGCACGTTTATGTGCAGCTTCCTTTAGAAACTCCAGAAACATCTCCTCCAATTCCGCCTCGCTGCCGATTTGTTCTAAATACGGAGCAAACTTCCTGCGGTCGAAGGTGATTTTCTTAGACGGTGCGGAACGCTTCTTATCTGCGGCGGCGCGGGCTTCCCGCCATGCGGCGTAGATGGCCTGCTTATCCGCTGTGGGCGGCGGGCATTTCTGTGTGATGTGGTTCAGGGTGACCTTGTTCAGCCGATACCCTTCAATGCGGCACATCTCCACAAACGCCTCCTGTGAGGCGACATCGTAGTCGGCGATCATATCCGCACAGTTCAACGGCAAGTGCCGGGGATCGTTTTCAAGGATATCCGCCAGAGGCGGGATCAGACCGGCCAGCTTGACAGCCTTGCGGATCTCATATTCTGTAACGCCAAAGAAATCTGCTACGATTTCTCTTGTTAGGAACTTCTGGCGATTTTCGCCAGAAGTTCCTAAGTCCGTCCGCTCACCTTGACGCCGCTTAGCCTCCAGCATAGCTTTGTATGCTTTGCCGCGTTCGATGATGGTCAGTTCCTGCCGCCGCAGCAAATTGGTGGCTGTGGCGATGATAATGGCGCGGGCATCATTGGCCACGACCACCTCAGCGGGAATTGTGTCATGCCCGGCCATCCGCCATGCGGCGGTGCGATTGTGTCCGGCCAGAATCTCATATTCATCGCTGTTGGGGATACTCCTGACAATAATGCGCTCCAGCAAGCCCTGTTCAAGAAGCTGCTGGGCAAACGCCCGCAGCTTTTCCGGGGAATATGGGTGAAATCCAATATCGGTGGTGAAAAAGGGACGCAGCTTATCTACCGGAAGCTCACGAATCGTAGAAGCTGCCGCAGGAAGCGGATCGATAAGGCTCTCGTAAGCCCTGTTGCCGATCTCCATTTCCGAGACCTGCTGGGCAGCGCTCATGCGCTGCTTCAGCAAATCTTTCATGTTGTTGCTCTTAGCCAAGCGACAACACCTCCCGTGCCAAACTGCGGTAGGACTCCGCGGCGGGATTCTTCGGTGCGTAGTCCAGAATACTCATACCGGCGGCAGGGCATTCCGCCACTTTGATGGTCTGCTCAATGGGGCGCTCAAACACATGAAACGCCTCACCGTAAACCTCGCCGACTGTTGCCCGAACGCTCTGGCAAAGCTGTGGACGGGATTGATACATGGTCAGCAGGATGCCGGCGATTTTCAGTGAGGGATTGAAGTGGGCCTGCACCGTGCGTACCAGCTCCAGCACATCGGGGATACCCTCGCTGGCGAGATAGTGAGCCTGCACGGGAATGATGCAGTAATCCGCGGCGGTCAGCGCGTTGACCGTCAACAACTCGTGCTTCAGTCCGCAGTCGATGATGATATAGCGATAGGTGTCGCGCAAGGCGTCTGTGATATGCTTGAGCATTGCTTCGCAGCTGCGGCTGCTATCGCCGTAGGGCTGATACTGAGATAGCTGCATGATTTGCAGCCGGGCCGCGGCATCTGCAAGTCTGCGATTGGCGGGAATAATGTCCATGCCGGTATCGCTATGTAGGATGGCCTTTTGCAGATGCTGCGCAATGTCCTCCGGATAGTCGATGGCGGCCAGCAGCAGAGAAGCCAGTGTGTGCTTCATCTCGCCAGCGGTATATCCCAGTGCCGCAGTCAGATTGCCCTGCGGGTCGTTGTCAATGAGCAGGACTTTCTGCCCTTCGGCGGTCAGCGCGGCGCCAAGGTTCAAGGCCGTCGTCGTTTTTCCAACGCCACCCTTGGAATTTGTAATGGCAATAATCATCACTTTTCCTCCTGTATTTATTCCGATTTAAGGGGCGTATCACAAGGCGTTTTTTACGGTAATTTACCATAGTTTAACAAGTGCTCACAGCGCTTTTTGAAAATTTGTTGCAAACGAGCATCTTTTCAGATGCGCTTAAAAACTGATAACACAACGATCAGAGACTCTTCTTTGCAAAATGCTTGACGTGCATGGGGTCACAGGTTCGAGTCCTGTACCGCGCACCATCGTCAAAAGCCCTGAAACCATTATGGTTTTAGGGCTTTTCGTTATTTTGCCGAAAAGCTTTGTTGTAATGATTTGGAAAATGCCCGCAAAAGTTGCAGAAATTGGCTTTTGTGGATTTTGCCGCAGCAAAAAAACAGGCGGCCTCCTTAATTGGGGAGGCCGCCTGTTTTGCGTATTAGAATTATTTTTAAGTACCCAAGGAATATCTCTTATCTCAAAGCAACCAAATATCCCATCGCATTGGTCAGTTCAGCGTTTTTCTCTGCGTAATATGCGGTGGCAGCGGTGTTGTGCGCGATCACATCGCTGTTCTTGGCGATAGTAGTGCCGATCTGCGAAATGCCTTCCAGTTGTATGACGGCATCTGATGCGTTGTTTTCTATGTTGTATATCGCGGTCAAGGCGCTGTTCATCGTGTCGTTGAGCTGCGTCAATTCCTGCTTCATGCTGCACATGGCGGAGTACATCATGTATTGGTTGGCCTTTATTTGGTCCAGCGAGTCGATCACCGTATCCAACTGTTCAATGACGCGATTGGCGCGAACTTCCGACTCGTACAGGTTATAGGCACCGTTCGTCCCCTCCAGCTTTTTGCAGCGCCCTGACATAAGGTATTCATAGAAAGACGACAGCGCAACCGCATTTTGGTATTTTCCAAAGATAATACCAGCGGCATAGAGTTCATTTCGAGCAGCGATGGATTTTTGCAGTAGCTCCATCGTTTGCGCTACCTCACCATCCAATATTTTCTGTGCCTCTGAAGCGGGGGTGGGGCGTGCCTCAGCTTCCGCGCATTTTTCTTCCACATCGGCTTCGGCTTCTGCCAGTTGACGCTGTGCGTCATCCAACGCTATTTTTGCCGCACCTGCCATTTTGCGCGCCTCGTCAGCATCATGCTGCAGTTCTGGATCTGACCGAATGGCAGCCACCTTTTCCGCTGAAAAAAGAGGTGTGGCGGGTATGTCAGCGCCACTGATGCATCGCGCTGTGACAATCTTTGCCTCGTACTGGGCAACTACACAGCAAGCTCCTACATTGAGCGATCTTCCCGCCCGAAGGTAGGGAGCTGCGCCAGCTAACTCATCCGGGCAGGACATAAGCGCCGCATCGAGTTCCGCCACCGCAGGATCATCTTTTTGGGCATGGTACGCTAAAGAGCTCTCATCCCTAAACGCCTTAAATGCTTTAATTGAACGTTGCTTCTTGAAAAAAGGATGCTCAAGATTCATTTTTTGCACCTCCGAGCTGTTCTGATTTTTTGCCGCATATCTTGCACAGACCTACCGCCCGGCCATCAAAGGCAAGCGCCTCATCGTAGGTGGAAAAGAACCTGACATGGTATGGAAGCAGTTTGCTTTCTTTGCACAGTCCCTTGATATGCAGCCGATGGGTGTTTCCGCACGGGACATGAGCCTTTCTCTTGGGCAGAGCGAGAGCTATATCAACAAGATCGAAAACAAGCGGACGCTGCCGTCCATGACGGGCTTTTTCTATATCTGCGACTACCTGAACATCACCCCGCAGGAGTTCTTTAACACGGACGCTGCCGCTCCGCAGAAGTCGAAGGAGCTGCTCCGCGAGATCGAGCGGCTGTCGCCGGAGCAGGCGGAGCATATTTTGCTTGTGGTGCGGGATATCATAAAAAACAATGATACAGCAGCCTAACAGAAGAGGACTGCAATAAACAAGGAACAGGGCCGCGGCCCTGTTCCTTGTTTATGAAGAGGTTCTCTTGCTTGAAAAATCAAAGGCCCATGGCCAGCTCGGCGATCTGCACGGTGTTGGTGGCGGCGCCCTTGCGCACCTGATCGCCGCAGCACCAGAGGTTCAGGCCGTTGTCGCTGGTAAGGTCGTCCCGGATGCGGCCCACAAACACGATGTCCTGATCGGAGGTATCCAGCGGCATGGGATACTGCTTGTTCTTGAGATCGTCCACCAGGCGGCAGCCTGCCGCCTTGGCGATGGCGGCCTTGGCGTCGGCCACGCTGATCTTATCCTTGGTACGCACCACGATGGATACACTGTGGCTGCGAACCACGGGAACGCGGACGCAGGTGCAGCTGACCTTCAGGTCGGGCAGGTGCAGGATTTTGCGGCCCTCGTTCTGCATCTTCATCTCCTCGGAGGTGTAGCCCTCGAAGGCCTCGCCGCCAATCTGGGGGATGACGTTATAGGCGATCTGATACTGGAACACCTTGGGCTGGTAGCTTTCGCCCCTGCTCAGCGCGTCCACCTCTGCCATCAGCTCAATGGGGCCGTCTGCGCCTGCGCCGCTGACTGCCTGATAGCTGGAGGCCACGATGCTCTCGATGGGACTCAACTGGTTCAGGGCGTTGATGGCCACCAGCGACACGATGGTGGTGCAGTTGGGGTTGGAGATGATGCCCTTGTGCCACTTCACGTCCTCGGGGTTGATCTCCGGGATCACCAGCGGCACGTCCTTGTCCAGACGGAAGGCGCTGGAGTTGTCCACGAATACCGCACCGGCCTTGACGATGGCGGGCGCGTACTGCTTGGCAATGTCGTTTTCCGCCGCGCCCAGCACCAGATCCAGACCCTCGAAGGCGCTGTCGGCAACGGCGACCACTTCTACCTCGCCGCCGTTAAAGGGCAGCTTCGTGCCTGCGCTGCGCTCACTGGCGATGGGCCGCAGCTCCGCCACGGGGAACTTGCGCTCCTCCAGAATCTTCATCATCTCGCGGCCTACCGCGCCGGTAGCGCCCAGAATACCTACCTTAAACTGCTTCATTTTGCAACTTCCTCCTTTACAAAGCTGTCATACAGGACACGTATGGCCTGTTCAAAATCCTTTTCCTCTACGCCCACGATAATGTTCAATTCCTCCGGGCCCTGCGTTATCATACGAATGTTGACGCCGTGCTCACCCAGCTTGCTGAAGATCTTACCGGACACGCCCAGACGGTACGCCATCTTCCGGCCTACCGCCGCCACCACGGCGATGTGCTCCGTCACTTTGATGGTGTCGGGCTGCACCTCCTGCTGAATCTCGCCCAGCATACTGTACAGGCACGGGGCGGCCTTGGCGGCCTCCACCACCAGCGACACGGTGTCGATACCGGAGGGCGCGTACTCCACGTTTACCTGATGCTTGGCCAGAATGGACAGCAGCTTCAGCAGAGAGCCGGGCTCCGAGGACATGCCGCTCTTGGCGATGGTGATGATGGAGAAGCCCTTTTTGCCGGCGATGCCGGTGATGAAGCTTTCGTCCTGCTCCTCGTCGTCGATGCTGCTGAGGATCATGGTGCCGTCGTGGGCGGGATCGTTGGTGTTGCGGATGTTCAGGGGAATGTTCTTCTCCCGGACGGGGAACACCGTGCCCTCGTGCAGCACCTGCGCGCCCAGGTAACTCAGCTCACGCAGCTCGCTGTAGGTGACGCGGCGGATGGGGGCGGGGTTCTCCACGATGCGGGGATCGGCCATCAGGATACCGGACACGTCCGTCCAGTTCTCATATACGTCGGCGTCCAGCGCCGCCGCTGCCAGCGCGCCGA
>JABLTK010072593.1_pt1 | contig 10225 bp, 11 predicted proteins | sample 7160131 | NCBI WGS metagenome assembly JABLTK01 (sample SAMN14651221, study PRJNA627086) | human gut metagenome | isolation source: feces | host: Homo sapiens
ACCAGCGCGGCAGCAACTGGGTGCGGGCTCAGCCTGCCAGCGCGGCAGCTGCTGGGTGCGGGCACAGCCCGCTAGTGCCGGTAGGTTTGCAGCATGGAGTTTTTGAGCATCCAGAGGCTATCGGAGAGATCGACCTTGTAGCGATGCGGGTTCATCAGGCGCTTGTATTGATCCCAGAAGGTGGCAAGCTCCGCCTGACAATGCGCGGCGATTTCCTGCAGCGTGGGCGAGGTATATACGCACCTGCCCTGATCGAACACCTTCACGTGCAGTTCCTTCATGGTGTAATCGGTCAGCGTCATGCTCTTCCAGGTGTTGACCGGATCATAGATCGTCAGCGGGCGCGAAGTATCGTAATGCTCGTGCTCCAGCGCGATCAGATCCGCCACCGCCATGCCGTCCGCGCCATAGATGCGCCAGAGGCGCTTGATGCCGGGATTGGTGATCTTTTCGGGGTTTTCGGAAATCTTGATCTTGGGTACTACCTGACCATCCACGGTTTCGGCGCTCATCTTGTATACGCCGCCGAGGGACGGGCAATCCTCGCTGGTGATCAGCTTCGTGCCCACGCCCCAGGTATTGATGCACGCGCCCTGAAGCTTCAGATCGCGAATCAGGTTTTCATCCAGATCGCCGGACGCGCAGATGATGGTGTTCGGGTAACCGGCTTCGTCCAGCATCTTGCGCGCTTCGTGGGTCAGATACGCCAGATCGCCGCTGTCCAGACGGATGCCCACCGGCTCATGTCCCTGCGCGCGCAGTTCATCGAATACCTTGATGGCGTTCGGCACACCGCTGTGCAGCGTATCATATGTATCCACAAGCAGCAGGCAGCTGGTGGGGAACATTTCGGCATACTTGCGGAACGCGGTGATTTCATCCGGGAAGGACATTACCCAGCTGTGCGCGTGCGTGCCCGCAATGGGCACATGGTACATCTGACCGGTGAGTACATTGCTGGTGGACTTGCAGCCGCCGATGATGGCGGCGCGCGCGCCGTAAATGCCCGCATCCGGCCCCTGCGCGCGGCGCAGACCGAATTCCATCACGGTATCACCCTTTGCCGCCTGCGCGACGCGGCTGGCCTTGGTGGCGATCAGCGTCTGATGGTTTACGATGTTCAGAATCGCGGTTTCCACCAGCTGCGCTTCGAAGATCGGCGCGGTTACGCGAATCAGCGGTTCATAGGGGAACACGATCGTTCCCTCCGGCACGGCGTATACATCGCCGTGGAATTTGAAGTTCGAAAGCTCGGTAAGGAAATCCTCATCGAACAGGTTCAGCGAACGCAGATAATCGATCGCGTCCGCATCGAAGTGCAGGTTGTTCAGATAATCGATCACCTGCTCCAGTCCGGCGAACACCGCATAGCGCGTGGAATCCGCCTTGCTGCGGTAGAACATATCAAACGTGGCGATGTTGTTGCGCATGCCGCATTTGAAATAGCCGTACATCATGGTAAGCTGATACAGATCGGTCATCAAGGTAAGGTTTCTCATGGTATTCAACCCCGTTTCCTGTTTGTATGTCGTGCAGAGCGTTTTTTCGTGTGCCGAAGAACCAATACAATCGCCGAAGCGATAAACGCAAGTATGCTCAAAAGCTGCGATACGCGAATTCCGCCCAGATACAGGCTGTCCGTGCGCAGACCTTCCACAATGGCGCGTTCAAAGGCGTACAGCATTACGTATACGAACGCCGCATCGCCCGCGCGGCGCAATCGCCCGCGCCGTTCCAGAAGATAAATCGCCAATGCGATCAGCGCGCACCAGACGGATTCATAGAAGAACGTCGCCAGATGCCACTCGCCCGATATGTTCACCGCCGCGGGAAAGAACTGCCATGCGGGATCCGTTACCAGTGCGCCGTAGGCCTCCTGATTTAAGAAATTGCCCCAGCGCCCGATCGCCTGCGCCAGCGCAAGCCCCGGCGCGACCATATCCGCCATCCGCCAGAAGGATACCCTCTTGATGCGGCTGTAGATGAACCCCGCGATGACGCCGCCGATCACGCCGCCGTAAATCGCCAGCCCGCCGCCGCGGATATCGATGATCTCGGCGGGGTGCGCGCCGTAATAGTCCCAGGAAAAGATTACATAGTACGCGCGCGCGCAGATGATGCCCACGGGCAGACAGATCAGCGCAAGATTGATGGCGGTATCCTTCGGCAGGCGCAGCTTGCGTTCGCGCGCCATTGCAATCAGCGCGGCGATGACCGCGCCCGCGGCGATCAATATGCCGTACCATTTTATATCAAAGCCGAATATGCGGATCGCATCGCGTGTGACAGCAAACATTCCGCGTCCTCCTGAATATCATGATCCATTCGGGTTATTTTACCAAGTTTACCTTATTATATACCATCCGCGGACAGAAAGAAACCCATCACGCGCAAAACCCGCGCATTTTACAGGGCGGGCACATTTCGGCTTATTATAATCATTTTGGCACGAAAATGTCAATACATCATCATTGCGCGCAGGTGCAATATAGGGTATAATTTATGAGTGGCGTAGTGTTCCATGGGGTAGCTATGCCCGTTTGAACCTTAAAATTACGGATGAACGCCCGCCCGCGCGGGCTGAAGCGAGGCTGAAATGAGAAAGAGAAGGCGAGTGACCGGAAGATTCTATATCTTTCTGGCGATACTTCTGGCGATCGCGTTTCTGATCATCCGGCCGTATCTGAACTTTGGCGACGGCACTGCGGTGATCATGACCGCGAACAGCAGCTTTTCAAAAACGATGGATTGCGTGATCATCCGCGATGAAAGCGTGGTGAGCGCGGAATCCGCGGCGCGGGTGGAATACTTAACCCCGGAAAATTCGCTGGTGCAGAGCGGCGATCAGGTGGCGTATGTATATACGGCGGGCTACAGCGAAAATCTTTTGAAGAAGCTGGAGGAAACGCGCGTCGCCATTCGGGATTACCACAAAAACGTGATGCTGAAGGACATCAAGGATACCGATCTGGAACGGCTGGACACCATCGTGGATATGATGGCGCAGCAGTTCAAGGATCTGGTAACGCACGATGCGCGCGGCAGCCTGCTGACCGTTACGCGGCAGCTGGAAACGGCGATGGTGAACCGGCAGGAATATCTGCGCAGCAATAAGCGCGATGATACGAAGCTGACCAAGCTGTACGATGAAGAAAATACGCGCATGACGTCCATCCAGAGCTGGCGCACGATCGAGCGCGCGAGCGATACGGGCGTGGTATCCTTCTATACGGACGGAAACGAAGATGATCTGAACGCCGATACGGTGTCTACGCTGTCCATATCGGATATCAAAACCGTGCTGGCGGGCAAAAAGCTGAGCCGGAATAACACCAAAACCACGCCGGTATACCGGCTGGTGAACCAGAACCGGTGGTATGTGGCGCTGATTACGGACGGCCAATCCTGGAATCCCGTGGTGGGTCAGCCGTACTATGTGGAATTCGAAGGCTTTGAGGATCTGACCTACAACGCGAGCGTGACCAGCGTACAGAAGGAAGGCAATACCAGCGTGGCGATTCTGGAGATCGATGATCCCATCGGATCGATGATCTACCAGCGCACCGGCCGCGCGCGGCTGAGCGCGACGATTTCCGGACTTTCCATCGAAACCGATGCGCTGTACGAACAGAACGGCCAGATGGGCGTATGGCTCTACGATGTCGAGGGCGGCACGTTCGTCCCCGTGGATGTATTGTCCAGCGATGGCAAGACCGCGCTGATTCAGCCGCTGGTGGAAAACGCGCTCCAGCTGGGCCAGCGCGTACTGATCAAGAAGTAGGCGGCGCTATGGAACTGAATCGCGAAGAAATCATCAAAAATGTACATATCTGGCGCGAGCGGATCGATGAAGCGTCCGCGCGCTGGGGCGGCTGTGAAATCTGCGGCGTGACCAAGACGCACGATGCGGAAACGATCAACGCTTCCTACGATGCGGGAATTCGCATCATCGGCGAAAACCGCGTGCAGGAGCTGCTTTCGAAGATCGATGATCTGAATCCGGCGTTTGAAATTCATTTAATCGGCGCGCTGCAAACCAATAAAGTGAAAAACGTGGTGGGGCGCGTTCAGATGATCCAGTCGGTGGATCGCGAATCGCTGGCGCGGGAGATCGATCGCCGCGCGGCGGAAAAAAACATCACCGCAAACGTACTGATCGAAGTGGGCATCGCGGGCGAAGCGCAGAAGAGCGGCGTGCCTGAGGATGGGCTGCTTGCGCTGCTTCGGCTGTGCGCGGAGCTTGAACATGTACGCGTGCGCGGGCTGATGAGCGTGATGCCCATCGCTGATGATCCCGAAGATGTGCGCATATACTTTAAACGAATGCGCGCGTGGTTCGATCGCCTGCGGGATCATCCCGTATCCGATCGCGTAAGCATGGATGTTCTGTCCATGGGCATGAGTAACGACTGCATCGTGGCGGCGCAGGAAGGCGCAACCATGGTGCGTTTGGGTCGCGCGCTGTACGGCGCGCGGGCGTATCCGGCAAACAGGGAGGTTTAATTCAATGGCTCGTAAGAGTGGCAAGGGCGTAAATAAATTTCTGAATTTTATCGGTCTGGTGGACGACGGCGATCCGCGCGATACCTATGGCGAGGAATACCAGTCCGACAACTATGGCCGGCAGGACGCGTATGCGCCGCAGCGCAATACTTCCCGCGCGCGCGCGCCGCAGCAGGAAATTTCGCAGCGCCGTTCGAGCTATGAACCCACGCGCGCGCCGCGCATGAACCGCACGGCGGCTTATTCGGGCAGGTTCGATGATTCCCGCAGCGCATATGCGCAGCGCGGAACGAACGGCCGCGGGCAGATGCGCAGTTATGGAAACGATCGCAGCGCGGCGGGCTACGATTATTCACCGCGTACGACGGCGTCGCGCTTCGGCACGTTTGATGAGCGCACGAACCGCTATGGGGAGGCGGAGCCTGTGCGCAATCCGGAAAACCTGCCGCAGGTGCGCGCGCCCGGGCGCGATGTGCGCTCCCGCACGGTGATGTATTCGCTGCACGCGCTGACCGATTGCCCCGAGGTGATCGATAACCTGATTCGCAACAATACCGTGATCCTCACGATGGAGGATCTGGATGAAACCACGCGGCAGCGCTCGGTGGATACGCTTTCGGGCGCGGTTTTCGCGCTGCACGCCACCATCCGCAAGGCCTCGCAGAACACCTATCTGATTGCGCCGCAGTCGGTAGAGGTCAACGATTCCTACGAAACGGACAGAAGGTTTTAACGTATGGCACTGTATAGCGTATTTCGAGCATTCAGCTATTTCCTGTACGGCATTCGCGTTGCGATACTGCTGTACTGCGTGCTGAGCTGGTTCCGACCGAACAACCGGTTCTTCTACGCGCTGGAGAAATTCATTACGCCGTTCGTCGCGCCCTTTCGCAGGCTAAGCGTGTGGATCTCGGCAAAATTTAATGTGCCGCTGGATTTTTCCTGCTGGTTTTCGATCATCGGGCTTTCGGTGGTAGAACGGCTGATGTGGCGGCTCTATGATCTGCTGATCCGGATTCACTGATATGGATGCGGATCTGGCGAAAAAGCGGTTTGAAGAACTGGCGGTTCGCGCGGATCGATCGCGGCGCGTGCAGTTTACGCGCTTTCTGGAGCCCGCGCTGGAGATGGATGCGCGCATCGCCGCCGCGCGGCAGAATGTGCCGGTGCAGTTCTTCGGCGGCTGGGACGGCGCGGAGCGCAGAATCTGCGCCTTCGGGGAAGCGGTTTCGGAGGAGGATTATCCGATTGCGTGCATCGCGATCGGGTGGAACCCGAAGTACGCAAGCCTTACGCATCGCGATCTGCTGGGCGCGGTAATGAGCCTGGGTCTGGATCGCGAAGCCACCGGCGATATCTGCATGGGCGCGGCAGAGGGCACGGCGTGCCTGTTCGCGCATCGCGATGTGGCGGATTACATCTGCGCGAATCTCGAATCCGCAAAGAACGCGCGGTTAAAGACGGAAAGAACCGATACCGCGCCGGAAATGCGCCCGCCGGAGGGCGATGTGATCCGGATTACCGTGCAGTCCGAACGGCTGGACGGCGTGATCGCGGCGGGCTGGCGATTATCGCGCGCGGAAGCGCAGCGGCTGATCGCCGCGGGGCTGGTCAAGCACAACCATGTGGAGGAACGGCGCGGCGATGCGCGCGTGGCGGAGGGCGACCTGATCTCCGTGCGCGGCAGGGGCCGGCTTCGGGTGGAATCCGTCGAGGGCGAAACCCGCAGAGGCCGAATCGCGCTGAAACTCTTTAAGTATAAATCATAACCATAAGATAAGGAGAATGAGCAATGGCAATTAGCGTAAAGGACATTCAGGAAAAGCAGTTTTCCACGCAGGTTTCCAATGGCTACAACGTAGAACAGGTGGACGATTTTCTGGACGAACTGGCGGAACAGCTGGGCGCTCTGATCCGTGAAAATCTGGCGCTGACTGGTCAGGTTCGCCAGCTGGAGGAATCCGTGCGCACGGCGCAGGCGGAGGCCGAGGACGCGAAGAAGCGCCTGCCCGATTACAACGAAGCGGAATACTTCCGCAATCTGGAAAAATCGATCCGCGAAGCGCTGATCGGCGCGCAGCGCATCGCCGATGAAGCCGTGGAAAGCGCGAAGGCGCAGGCGGAGAAGACCGTATCCGAGGCAAATGCCAAGGCGGAAAAGACGGTATCTGATGCGAACGCACAGGCCGAAAAGACCGTGGCCGACGCAAACGCGCTGGCGGAAAAGACGGTTGCCGATGCGGAAGCCAGGGCGCGCGAAACCACCGATACGGCGGAACAGACCGTCGCCGCTCTGCGCACCGAAATGGAAACCCTGCGCGGCAATATCGATACCTATCGCGAAAACTTCAAGCGCATCATGCAGCAGCAGATGGCGGCGCTGGGGGAATAAGGGTAGATCTTCCGGCAAATGGAACGGGGTTCTGCGATACGGGCTTCTCTCCTTCAGTCTGTGCTGCGGTGCCGCGCCTCAATCTTTGATTGAGCCGTCGGCAGTCTGCCTTTAGGCAGACCGACAAACCAATAGGTTTGTCGCCTTGCACAGCCAGCTCCCTCATCAGAGGGAGCCAAGAATGGCGTACCCCATGCCTTCCTCTGATGAGGAAGGTGTCATCGCGACTTGTCGCGATGACGGAAGGAGAGATAACGCACATTTCGAATTATAGCCGGTTCTGCGGAACGGGCTTCTCTCCCTCAGTCTGTGCTAACGCACAGCCAGCTCCCTCATCAGAGGGAGCCAAGAAAGGCGTAGCCCCTGCCTTCCTCTGACGAGGAAGGTGTCGGCGCAGCCGACGGAAGGAGAGAGCATCCTTTCGCATCTGCACAGACTTTGGCAGAAGGAGAAAACACCCCTCCTGTCAGAAATAACAGGCGCGCTTCGGCGCGCCCTATTCATAAGTATAATCCCCCCAAATTCGGCAGATACTTCCTATATCTAAAGGAGCGATCTGCATGAAGGAACGGGACAGGAACCTGATTGACCGCCTGATCGGCACGCTGGAGCGGATGCAGCTGGATCGATACGTGGAACACGTATCGAATCGCGGCCGCATGATCTGGATGAATCTGTTTTATGGAATGCTGCGCGGGCTGGGCTTTTCATTCGGGTTTACGGTGCTGGGCGCGGCGGCGCTGGTGCTGCTGCGGCACCTGCTGGAAAAAAATGTGCCGATGATCGGCGGCTTCATCGCGGAGGTAATCGATGCCATTGAAAAAAGAAGGTAAGCTGGTCTGGATCGCGATCGCCGCGCTGGCGGCGGATCAGATCGCCAAGGCGCTGGCGCTGAGGATCGCGCATCCGATCGATCTGAAGATCGTATCGCTGATCCCCACGGTGTACAATACGGGCGCGGCGTTTTCCATCGGGCGCGGCGGCGGATGGCGGCTGATCGCGCTGACGGGCGCGCTGGTCGTCGGCATCGCGGCGTATCTGCTGTTTGGGAAAAACGTATCCCGAATGGAGCGCGTCGGGCTGTGGCTCGCCGCGGGCGGCGGCATGGGCAATCTGATCGATCGGCTGTTCCGCCCCGGCGTGGTGGATTTTATCGCCTGCAATCTGTTTGATTTCCCGGTGTTCAACGTGGGCGATATCTGCGTATGCTGCGGCGTGTGCATCGCCGCCATCGGTATATGGATGGGAATGAGGAAAAGGACATGAGCGAGCTTTTCACGGCGTGCGCCGACGGCGAACTTGCCGGCGTTCGGCTGGATCAATGGGCGGCGGAAGCGGCGGGCATTACGCGATCGCGCGCGGAAGGGCTGATCAAGGCGGGAAACGTGTGCGTAAACGGAAGCGCGCAGACCAAGGCGGGCTATAAGCTGCGCGCGGGCGATATTTTGCGCCTCGAAATTCCCGAAGCCGCGCCCGCGCAGGTGCAGGCGCAGGATATCGATATCGATATCCTGTATCAGGATCCGGATGTGGCGGTGGTATACAAGCCTTCGGGCATGGTGGTGCATCCCGCGGCGGGCAATCCGGATGGCACGCTGGTGAACGCGCTGCTGGCGAAGCTGGATAATCTGTCCGGCATCGGCGGCGAAATCCGCCCCGGCATCGTGCATCGCATCGATAAGGATACATCCGGGCTTTTGCTGATCGCGAAAAACGATATGGCGCACGTTTCACTGGCGGAGCAGATTCGGCAGCACAGCGTGCATCGCGCCTATCTCGCCATCGCGCAGGGACATATGAAGCAGGAATCCGGCAGTATAGACGGCCCCATCGGGCGGCATCCCACCGATCGCAAGCGCATGGCGATCGTGTCCGGCGGGCGCGAAGCCAGAACGAATTGGCGCGTGATCGAGGATCTTCGGGGCGCGTGTCTGCTGGAATGCGTGCTGACCACCGGCCGCACGCATCAGATTCGCGTACATATGGCGTCCATCGGGCATCCGCTGCTGGGCGACGGCGTATACGGGCCGAAAAAGATGCCCTATCCCGTGCAGGGCGGCCAGCTGCTGCACGCGTTCCGCATCGGATTTGTGCATCCGCGCACCGGCGAAGAAATGCTGTTCGAAGCGCCGCCGGAGGAACGATTTGAATTCTGGCATAAAAAGCTGAAACTATAGTTTTTTAATCATCTTGAAATCAAAGTGTAGCATCATTATGGTAAAATACGGGGCAGTATCTGTATTGGAGGTTTCTTCCCCTATGACGTGCAAGCGCGCTGTTGCCGCAATCCTTACCATCGTGATGCTGATTTTGTCCCTTCCCGCGTTCGCGGCGGAGGCGGGCTATTACATTACCGTCGATATCACAAATCAGATTGTAACCGTATATGATGCGGATAATAAAACCGAAAGCGGCATCCGCATGCAGGCGATCTGCTCCACGGGCATGGGCAATTCCACGCCCACGGGGCTGTTCTGTATGCCCAAGCCGAAGTACAGCTCCGAACGCCAGGAATGGTATTATTTCACCGAATACGAAATCTGGGCGAAGTATGCTTCCCGCATTCGCGCCGGAATTCTGTTCCATTCGATCCTGTATACATCGAGGGGCGCGACGCGCTCCACATGGGCATCCCAGCACGCGCTGGGCGGCAAGGCTTCGCACGGCTGCGTGCGCCTGCCCGTCGCCGCCGCGAAATGGATATCCGAAAACTGTGCGCCCGGCACGATGGTGTACATCTACAGCGATGCGGAAAAGAACGCGGCGCTGCACGATCTGCTGGAGGATCAGGAAGTGTTCTTCGCCGATGAACAGGATTACGCTGTTTTCAAGCTGGGCAGGGTCAGCATTACCCAGCGCAGCAAGGGCGATCGCGTCGCAAAAGTCCAGGTGGCGCTTGCCGATCTGGGCTATGAAGTGGGCGATGCGGACGGCATCATCGGATCGAAAACCCGCGCCGCCATCGAAGCATGGCAGGCGGATAACGGCTTCGAAGCGGATTGCGTGCTGACCACCGAACAGCAGAAGCTGCTGGTGCAGGAGGAAGCGGCGCAGACCGAAAACGCCGCGCCTGAACCGGAGGCGACCGCGCCCGTTCCGGCGCTCAGCCGCGAAAGCAATTTCCGGAATATCTCCGGGCTTCAGCTGCGCCTTACCGCGCTGGGCTATCCCGTGAAGGATACCGGCGTGCTGAAGGATGAAACCGAAAGCGCCATCATGGCGTGGCAGCAGGACAACGGCTATGCGGCGACGGGCGCGATGACCGCCGAACAGGTGGATCAGATGATGCTGCAGCCCACCCCCACGCCGGAACCGACCCCCACGCCCACG
>JABLTK010087878.1_pt1 | contig 10193 bp, 12 predicted proteins | sample 7160131 | NCBI WGS metagenome assembly JABLTK01 (sample SAMN14651221, study PRJNA627086) | human gut metagenome | isolation source: feces | host: Homo sapiens
AATTGAAGTTGCTTCTGTATTTTTATAATTCCTAATCGATTCAACTGTACTGCTTCCTTCGTCCCATCTGTCATTTTCCCTTTCTCAAATTGTGACGGAACAGGGAAGAAACTCTCATAGAACTCATGCAAAGCATCCTTGATCTCCTCTGTCATATTTACCACATTATCATTTACACAAATGAACTTCGATCTCCGTTTCCGAATACTATTCAACTATCTCTCAGTTCTCATATCAGTTTCTACTTGAAGTATCGTCTGATTCAAATCATCCCCAATCATCTCAAATACCACAGGAGTATCCCGCATTTGAGAGAATCGAGGTACGAAGTGGAATCGATTCTCCACATTCTTTGTAGCAGAACTACACTGTTGATACTGAGCAAACGTACAAGTGAAGGATTGTCACTTCGATTAGAAAGAGGATATGTAATGAACTTCCGACGTTTGGTCACACGCTCATATTCATTAAACAGATCTGAATACGTTTCAACGGTTTCAATTTCAGGAGTGAGACAATTCCGAAGTTTCTCAATATTCCTAAAATCATGACAATTTCTGGATTCATACTCATCATTCACATTATCTTTATAGACAATCGAAGCCAGTGTCCGAAGTTCGTTAGCATTAAGAATACCATCGTGATCTGTATCCAAATAACGATCCCACAGGGAATCATAATATGCCTGTTTCTTTTCCATTTCAAATGCCTTGATAAAATGGAAGTACATGAAAGAGTATTGCAAATCCTTGCTTTGACGGAAACGGTGACTACTTGTGGATTCAAAATAGGGACGAATTTTGGATTCAATACGATCAAGATTCTGTCGATTTAAAAAGTGTGGCATATGAGCAGGGACCTTTCGTTCTTCCTTTCCAAGTATCTGAGTAAGCAATAAATCAGTGTAAATGAGTGAATCATGGTAACTATCACCCAGACGACGACCCTGGGAGATGAGTTGAGAGACGAATGACTGGAGTGAAGAGGAATTAGTAAGACCGAAACTTTGTTTCAGTGCTTTAATTACAACAGGAGAGGTGAAATCCTATAAATCAGGAGTATTATTGGAATTCACAATATTATCAAGATTATGCTGGATGAACTGAATGAAGGAATCATCATCGGATAGACGTCTGTTAGATGAAGTACGACACTGTTTCTTCATGATGTCTGCTGCTTCTTTGCTTGGTAATACAAGTGAGATAGCGATGAGATCCCTCAAATCGTCCAATGCGATTGTGTAACGTAACTCCTTGATCATTTCCTTCTCTATTCGATACACAGTTGAATTCGAGATTTCTGCCTCTCGAAGTGGAATTCCATTAACTGATGTGAAATTCTCCATTATTTGGCGATACCAGAAATTGTCTCGAAATAGAGAAGTATCCACTGAGCAAGTGACAGTTCGAAGAATCGGTTCGGAATAGTATTTCAGATTCTTCGAATTCACTGCAGTTCCTACCAGATCCTCAAAGGATGAATACAAGTTCAATCCCTCTTCATAATCAAAGATACGGGATGGAATTGAAGAGGAAGAAGAGAATAATGGTTTTGGAATATAAAACGGAACCACTTTGGTTAACGTGAGATTGGTAAGAATAAAACCCCGAGCTTCTGCTTCCTGTTGGAATAGCTGGAAACATACACGTCGATACTTTCGAGGCATTGAGAATCCTTCAATTGCCTTCTGAACTTCCTCATAGGACCCAACAGATAACACTTGACTCGAATTATCACCAATTGGGAAGAGGAGGGAAAAGTTCCCTCTAAATGATTTTGGTACACGGGGGTGAATCACCGGAAGATAACGATTCCATTGCTGAGAATACATTAGATCCATCGATCTCTCCACGAATCCCATCAAATCAGTCAGTTCCCAGCTTTTCTCTAGTCGCTCATTCACAAGGAAGAAACGTGAATCTTCCTCTTCCAGATATACAATCACCAGATCATTCTCAAGAACAGTAGACAATGCATCACAGATTACAGTATCTTCCTTATCACTAAACATATCATTATCAATGTAAGTATGCTCATGACTATCATACTGAAATCGATTAAGGAGAGAATGATGCCGGATTCTATCGAATGGAACACGCATGATTTCAAGATAAAACCGTTTCTGTCCTCCTTGAATCTATTTTAAATCTACCACATTAATCTTACTATGTCTGCAGTGATCACACAATGAACCGAAAACATTACTCCTCTCTTTCTACCTTCTACAGTCCATACAAGAATGAGTTCTTTGAAAAATGAATGAAACAAGGATGAATATACCATATCTAGTCGTTATTATGGAATTCCAAAAATACCATCATCTAACAATTCAATTGATTTGATCGTGTATCCAAGTCGATAGATATCACCAAGATCAATACTCACATACGACGAGTTATCATTCACTACCACACGACCCAAACAAGTAATGTTCTCACGAATGTATTCACGATCTGAGTAAAACGTGGAATGAATGAATGAAACAACAGGAAGTTCATCTGAGAACGAATCAACACAGAAGAAACGAACAAAGGTTCGATGAAGTATTTGTGAGGATTCTGTGCTACAGTCATACGCGTCAAATCCACATTCTTCGACATTACAAGTCTTATCACAGGACTAGAAGTTAGGGATAGAACAAGGATTGACTCCGTCACCAATCCACAAAAATGGGCATCCTTGGTTACATCGTTCTTTGGATTTGGAGGATTTCCGAGATGTCGCTCGAATGGAAGCTAGCGGTTATAAATGGAACCATCAGCTACTCTTAGCCTCTTTCGAAGGTGATGGAGGACTATCCTTACAGTCTCCAAGATCAAATCCACAGCTCTCAACATTACAAGCAGTGTCACAAAATCCATCACCCAAATTCTCTGTTAAACCTACAGTGAAGGTTTATAGGAAAGGATACAGGCTGGAGCACAAGGAGGGACATCCCATGAATAATACATAATCTGACCCTTTTCAAGAGTGTAAAAGTCGTATGGATACACAGGACGACCGAGGAACACATCATCGTTGAAATACAAAAAGTAGTCTGAAAGGCCAGGAATGTGATGCAAATTCATCTCAATTGCTGCAGAAGAAAATGTAGGAAGATCCTTAGGATTCTGAAAGATCTGCTCATGAGTCACAATTTCAACCTTGGGATTATTTGTATCAAGCCAAGAGGGAATTTGTCCATTTGTTACGATAAAGACTTTGTGAATCCAAGGGGCAAATCTCTCAATAGACCGTAATGAGTATTTCAACTCATCATTATCACGAAATCGATTTGCAGAAGCTGCTGTACCCATTTCATTCTTCTCTTCACTCTGATTACGGTACGACAGCATCTGCTTCAACCATTTAGGGTCTGAACCATTTACCCATGTATAAACAGCATCAATTTGAGGATAACAGAGAGAATCGGTGAAAGAACGATGACCAATGTTATTCTGATATGTTCGCGAACAGTAATCTGTTTCTATGAGGGAAGTGGATCGATGGAAATAATGTAGACCCATTGCTACACTCGTCAGTAGCAAAGATGTAAAAACAAGAGATATCACCAAGCTACATGTTATTAAATCTCGTTTTCCATACAAAACATAACAAGAAAGGTGCCTCGATACTGATGTGAGAAGAACTCTCTGAAATCGTTTCCAGAACGAGCTTTCCTCTTCTTTAACTAGAGACGATGCCATCAGAATAATCAGTGTGCGAATAGTATAATGAACAATAACTGCTGTTCACGGGAAAATACGGAATTTGGCAACTTTCATTCTCCATGTCCATAATTCTGTTCTGTTTGTGTGTTGTGGCTTTTGTAACGTGGAATTCACCACGCTTGTCACTTAATAGTTGCTTTTGAAAGATCCTAACTGTTAATATGAACCTTTACCAGACGGTACTTCTTTGTCTTCTATATTGATGATCCTAGAGAAATGGGAGGAACGGTTCACATACTGAGAGTTTTGGTAAGTTTTGGTTGGTTGTGTGTCTGATCTTCGTAGCTAATAATTATCGGCAACATTATTCTCCTCTTAGTTCCAACACATTCCTGTCAGAGGAACAGGATGCATGGCTTGTAAAGAAGATGTGCTAGATTAAGGTGTTAGAATGACTCCCGATATTACTACCAGAATGAAAGGCAGTGGGATGGGTCAAGATTTGGTACTTTTTTTCATTTCTAGCACTCGTTCGTATCAGCCACTCTATGAAGGATCTGATTTGAACAGAGGTTATTATAACACACTGCAAAATCCAGGTTATTCTTATCAAGGTATTTATGAGTTCCATAGCTTGATTATAGAATCAGGACATAGAAGTCCCTTAGGCATGGAATATTATGATGATTGGGATGGATTTGCAATTAATAGACAACGCACCTACATTCCACAATCCCAGACTGTGGATTCCTATTATTGGACGAACCCGTCTGTGAATTACTCTCTTTCTGATATGCATAATCCCGTTAGAATGTATCCTCTCTCGGGAGATGCATTGACCTTTCCCAGCGAAACTGCTGGGTTGTATCAGCATGGGTCATCTCCATATCGTAAGAAGTGGGAGATAAGAATCATGAATAGATTCTCTGCTACAAGAAAACAATTATTCTCATCCAGATTCTCGAGTACAATCAAATTCACTTGGTAACGCTCCATATGGACCTCAACGAGAAGTCTGGTACCGTCACACTTCTCAGAAAGAAGCCAAATCTCATCGAAATGGATCTCGTTTACCGAATCGTTCGTATTCTGAATCTGGAACTCGATCGCATCATTCTCCAAATACCCGTAGTTACTCTCGACATCACTCTCCACCAAGTGATATATTGTATCGTGAGACGAATTATGGTAATCTGTGAATGATTCATTTTTATCTTAGTGAAGCGTGAGCTGGATGAAATACTTAGTAGGAAGTATACTCATGTTGATGAAGTTCGTTTGCAGCTGGAACAATTAAGTCAGAACTATCCCACTTGTCATGTTGTGTGGATTGAGTGGAGTCGACTTGAGTTAGAACAAGGTAATATGAAAGAATGTCGTAGAGTGCTGTTGCAAGGCTTACACTATATTCCAGGGAATGAAACTCTGTTAGAGAAGCGTGTTAAGATTGAAGAACGATTGAGGAATTGTGATGGAGTATTGGAGTGTGCGAGACAGTTCATGGCTACCAATGGGACTCGATGCATGAAGAGTATTGTTGAAGCTGCCATTGTTGTAGCGAAATTGGGATATGGATATCGAGCTAGTGATCTCTTTCAGAATCTGTTACAACGAACCATGTTCACACAAGGAAGTGTGACATTGGACTATATTCGGTTCGTGTTTAAGACCGAAGACTATCAGAAAGGATTATCCTTATTAAAGAATACTCTAACCAAACTTACGAAACATGGGCCTATCTGGTTCTTTACATTCAGTGTTCTGGAACAGGATCATACTGTGTATTGGAAACGGGGTGATATTGCTTCTCGACCTCGGAATCGTGATCTGACATATCATTTGGATCAGGCATTGGAGTGTCTCCCAAATGAACTCCAATGGAAGGTTTATTACATCGCTGCTCAGGCTCAGTTACGGTCGTTCACACACATTCGTCTCTGGACAAGGATGAAGAAACGATATCTTCGGGAGTATTGTATGACGTATCCTGAAGTGGTACGTCTCTGTTTTGATTATTTGAAGAAATGTGTTCTGTTGTGTCCTGAAGACTATCAGTGGAAGGTGTGGTTATTGGCGGGACGAGTACTGGGATTAGCAGGACGTCGTATGAGTGCTATAAAGGTGAGAGAATGATAATGAAGTTAGGAATAGTGTTTGGTTCGAAGTACGGAGATTGCTCCTAGTCGTAGTACACATGCCGTATGTCTAGAATTGGCTCGAATTTTGGATTTTATTGGTTCACCTGATGTGGCTGGTAAAGTCATTATGATAAACATGATTCGATTCCCTGAAGAATGGAAGTTGGTCTTGGAACGTATTCAACAGTTGGTAAGTGTGCCTATTCCGAGTGATGGATAGTTGCGTGAAGGAGATATTCTGAAAGCTTATGATTTGAATCGTGTCTCTCTGGTTCATTACTTGTCAGCAGGTAGACTCTGGTCTTCACTTATTCAACTCACTCATCAGTATCTGATCCATTAGAGAATGAGATATAGATTGTATGGCTCCTCGATGGCCTTATCCATCTTCCTCTCTGCTCTTCAATATGTCAGTAAGAGTGGTGAGGTCTGGTGTGAAGGTGCTCGTATCTTCATGAATCCGATGAGTCGTCACTTTCATCCTGTCAATGCTCAGCGTTGTCTCAACTTTGCTGTCTACTTCACTCCTCAATATGGTGATTCTTTCATTGAAGTATACTTTGTTTCCTTCTCTCATTCTCAGGCTATTCGTCTCTCCATGATCACTAGTCAGGAACTGCTAATGTTTGGAAGGAGTAATAATCCATGCTTCCTTAGCTATCTCATGACTGCTCGGGATTATCGTGCCATCATCAATAAGTGTGTTTATTCTGATCCCAATTATGGGTCTTGCTGGTTCCGAGCGAAACTCTTCCCATTAGGATCAGCCGAAGAAGTCGCCTTCAGAGCCATCAAGTTTACAGCTCATGAAGTGGCAATTGTTAGTAATGTGTACTATGATGCTATGGTCAGTTTTGTATACAGAAACTCTCGAAAACGGGAAGTGAAGAAGGGAATGATGTTGAGTAAAATGGTAACAGTTGGTAACAAGGTAGGAGTTCGAAACGCTTTGTTTTCGTATTCTTTCCAGCCTTATCAGATGGTTACAACACCCTCTCCAATTAACATTGGAAAGAAACTCAAGATTCTCTTTGGAACGAGTCAAATTGAGGCGTAATATGCCCACAATATGAATTGTATTTTGTTTGTTGCAGAAGACAATGGATTTAAGTTGTTATTGTGAATATGACAATTACACGGGGAAAGAGGGATCTGAATCGGTACTTCTTTTGTCATTTCTGATTATAGAAAGCGATGATGAGATTGTCCCTTTGAGTAGTGAGAGATGATTCGTAGATTTGTTTATGTACTATTTCTTATTCTTGCAGTTGGATCAGCAGGTACTGGAAATTGGATTGTTTTCTAAACTATAGATATTGTTGAACTAACGGATGATGATTTCTTTGACAAAGTCCTTTTGGCTGGTAGCAAAACCAAATGGTTTGTTATGTTCGATTCGCCTGTGAGTTTATTTCCTTCTCTTCATTGTAGTGGTGCTCACAATGCAGGAAATTAAAGAAGGATTTGCTAGAATTTGACCATGCAATGGGTGATCGATATAGCGTAGCAACAGTAGGTGCAATGCCATTGAATGATCTGCAGATTGATGGAAATAAGAATCCCAAGATTACCAAGCAATTTAATATTGGGACGTATCCAACATTCATCTTAATTTCTGGAGTACTACATGCAATTTGTTTTCATTGTAGAACAAGTATATGACATATGATGGACCTCGTCATGTCAAGGCATTTACAGAATTTGTTTTAGAGACGTTAGGACTGTTTATTGCTTTCATTTTTAGACACAAATTTGTAGAAGCACATCCAATCAAGATGGTTCCTTCAAAACTGCAGTTAATTACAAAAGTGATTTCTAGTCTAGTTGATAACATGTGTAGAGATTGGATGCCTTCATTTCGACATATCTAAACAATTCACCAATTACGATTTGCTTGCTTATGCTGTTTATTGGAATGTTTATCGGGGCTTCTCTTGCCGTATTGAGTCATTTTGTTCTTACTGAACCTGAAATTGACATAACAAAGAAAGAGAATTGCAATGTTTGTTACTAACTCAAGCTGGGATCACTTTCGTGGATACACGAGCAAATGAGTTGAGATAGAAGAAGACATCTCTGCTGTCATTATCTCGTACGATTTTACCACTCTTCTCAACCTTCTACACATCAGCATCTATTGATTCAAACTAACCTGAATCATATTATCACAGACACCAACAGGCATCGCCAACTGACGAATAAGAGCATTTCTTGCAATAAATCCTCCATTTCGATCGATTGCGGTCAAAATCGATTCTTCCACCTTTTCAAATGAAGCAGCTTCTACTCATCATTCTCATCTCACATTCATTACCAGTACAAAGAACTTGTTTTCCATCAATCACATGAACATAAACTGAATTCTCTTTCACCTTGTCTTCTGTCAATAATGAGCAAGCTTTAACAAATTCATTAGGAGATTTCAGATTAGTAGCAGTAACCTTGCCATAGTAATAATAAGCGTCAAGAAGTGGAATGGCTCCACAATATGTCTTCATTAATGAACTCTTTGAAAAGAATTGTGCAATTTGTTTAGCCAATTCTAAATAATATTGTTCTTCACTACTTCCTTGTTTGATTACATCTAACATTTCACAGTCATCAAGTGACACAGATCCAATTGTAGATTTCGACCATTCATTTGCAGCAGCACGTAACTGCTGTTTGACTAAAGGAAGAACACTATTCTATACTCGAAAAGAATCATTCATTCATACAACAGACACTAGCCAAATAAATAGAGCATTAGCATTATGACTACAAATGGAGAGAGCATCTGCAAAACGAGTGACTGTAGTACATTCCTCTCTAAACACGGCAAGAATGTTATTTCGATTGACAATATACACTGTATCATATTCATGGAATTCCTGATTTGTGAGGAATAAACTCTGGAGGACTTCAGCTTCTTTTGAATCTTTGATTCGTAGACTTCTCTTAGAAGCATTGGCCACTGTTGACTGGAAGACAAATGTTGATCCTTTGAAGAAATTCGAATCCAATTGAACAAAGGAAGTAGTTTTAAGAGGCCAATACACACCTCCACTTTGATCTTCTGTTAATAGAATCAGTCGATGTGTTGTTACCATAACCCAGCCTCCATTATGATAATAATCAGAAGACGCTACTTCAATCAACTTTCCCATACTTTCATGTTCGTTCAGTCGTTTGATATCTATCAATCACCTTGATCATTATCATCTACTCCCTTTCTCGACCTCAACATCATAAAACTCCTTCTTTTCCTTTTTCACTTTGGTAGAACCAGGCTTTGACTGAATAGTTGGAGGATTCTGGATAGTTGAAGGATCCTGGGTAATTGAGGGATTCTGGTTTGTTGATACCAATCGCTGCTGGGCAATACTTCCCTTCTGGACTGGTGTTGGAGTCGAAGAGCGACCTACTGTTGGATGCTGATCAAAATAACGGTTAGGATCATAGGAAGAAACAGGTGGGGGGAGAGGATTTGCACCTCCAGGCATGAATCCCGCGGGATTCATACCCATTTGCTGATTTGTTGCCGGTTGAGGCATAGTAGCTTGATTCATTAATGGTTGATTCATAGAAGGCTGAGTTACGGAAGGCTGAGTCATGAAAGGCTGAGTCTGACTCATTGGTATAGTGGAACCCATAGTAGGGTTTCTTCCAGCAGGATTCATATTCTGAGACTGGAAATTCATAGAAGTAGGTACAGAAGGACCTGATCCCCCATAATACGATCTTGGTTGAGGAGCACCATAGGCACCGTTAATAACACCTCTGGGTGGAGGTACAGGACCAGTCACGTATGTTGGTGTTGAGGTGGAATAATTGACCTGACCAGTCACACCATATGGAGAAGAATAACTGGTAGGTTGGTATCCATAGGGCGGATTCTGATATCCAGGTGCCTACAGAAATGTTAGTAACTACCGGATCGAAATAAACCGAACCACGCACATACCTGTGGATAGGGACCTCCGAATTGTTGCTGTGGACGAGGATACCCATAAGCCGGACCAGATGGCTACATAATGAGATGCGGAAAGAATAACATACTGGAAGTGATGGATTCTGATATGGATACATAACAGTTATGAAGAATTGGAACGAAACCAAGATGAAGTAACGTGTTGTCAGATACTGGAATTCCAATTTTGGGTCAGATTCAATAACAAACTGGAATCAGTTATTATTGTTGTTTTCGATAGCTTGAGGAGTCATCTAAATCGTGAATACGTGACAACCATTTTTGAAGAGTATTGTGAATGTGATTGTTATCTCTTTGGCGTGTGTTGACGTGTTTTGTTTCTTTTAATACTCTTGATGAATTTATGTATACAAAGAATGGTTCATTTGAGTCAACAAACAGTTCATTTCACCCAGTTCATAAGACTCTTCAAAAGACCATAACACCAACGAATCC
>JABLTK010034290.1_pt1 | contig 10190 bp, 9 predicted proteins | sample 7160131 | NCBI WGS metagenome assembly JABLTK01 (sample SAMN14651221, study PRJNA627086) | human gut metagenome | isolation source: feces | host: Homo sapiens
CCACCGCTAAGGCGAAAATTGAGATAAAAAACGGCGATGGCGATGTTACTAACACCCTTGTCATAAAGGGTGGTGTGGCGGATATGACCTCTGCCGACTGTCCGGATCATCTGTGTGTGAAGCAGAAGGCAATATCCAAGGAGGGAGAGTCGATTATCTGTCTGCCGAATAAGGTTGTTGTGACGGTAAAAAGCGGCATGAAATCCGATATAGATTCGATATCAAAGTGATACCCGAACATTTTTATAGAAAGAATGAGATAAATGAAAACCAGAAAGATTGCATATCTTGGTATGCTTATGGCACTGGCACTGGTGCTAAGCTATGTTGAGTCACTTATACCGTTTGCGGTAGGCATACCGGGAGTGAAGCTTGGACTTACAAATATAGTGACAGTGATCATGCTTTATATAGCATCACCCATGGAGACGTTTCTGCTATGTGTATTTCGCGCGGTGCTTTCGGGCTTTATGTTTGGAAATGCGTTCAGCATCATATATTCACTGGCAGGCTGTATACTAAGCTTTATCGTTATGTACCTGCTTAAGAAATCAGATAAATTCAGCTCGGTTTCAATAAGTTTGGTCGGTGGTGTGTGTCACAATATAGGACAGATAATAGTTGCGGCTATAGTTTTGTCAACCTACAGCGTAGTGTACTATATTCCGGTGCTTCTTGTGGCGGGATGCATCACAGGTCTTGTGATTGGAACAGTAGCTTCACAGGTGCTTTTAAGGATTTCTGACAGCTTTCACGTATAGTTTTAATGGGCTGTAATCTACGTATATTTAATAAAAAAGGAGATGCTGCTGTTTTATGCCTGTGTGTCAGGCTACAGTCGAAACAGTAACAAATGGATTCAATGTATGCATATATAAAAGGAGAGCTTACAGAAAAAAATATAGACAGCATTGTAGTGGAGGCAGCAGGTGTAGGCTATCTCATTTACATACCGACGCAGTATTTTGATATGCTGCCCGACGAGGGAGAGAATGTAAAAATTTACACCTACCTGTGTGTCAGGGAGGATGCCATGATACTTTACGGTTTTTTGAGCAAGGATGATCTTGAAATCTTTAAGCTGCTGATTACAGTCAGCGGAATCGGACCAAAGGGCGGCCTTGCCATTTTGTCAACTCTGCCTGCCGATGATTTGCGTTTTGCGATTCTATCGGGCGATTCAAAGGCTATATCAAAGGCACCGGGAATAGGTGCAAAGACGGCTCAGAGAGTGATACTTGATTTAAAGGACAAGCTGTCGCTTGAGGATGCATTTGAAAAGAAGCTTGAAAATCAGACTTCCGGTGCTGCTGTATCCATGAACAGCTCTGTTAAAAATGATGCTGTCATGGCGCTCAATGCGCTTGGATACTCATCTACTGAGAGTCTTAAGGCAGTGTCCAAGGTTGATATCACAGAGGATATGGATGTAGAGGATGTGCTGAAGCTTGCGCTCAAAAATATGGGCTGATTGATAAAAGCTGTAAGCTTAAAACAGAAACGGGGAACAAAACGTGAAAAGAGTAATTTCCACACAATTGCAGGAAGAGGACATAAAGATAGAGAAATCCCTGCGTCCTATGTATTTTGATGACTATATCGGTCAGCAGAAGATAAAGGACAATTTAAAAATATATATTGAAGCCGCAAAATCAAGGGGCGAAGCGCTTGATCATGTGCTGTTTTACGGACCTCCGGGGCTTGGAAAGACAACACTTGCTGGAATCATTGCAAATGAGATGGGTACAAAGATAAAGGTGACCTCCGGTCCTGCAATAGGTAAGCCGGGAGAGATGGCAGCCATACTCAACGGACTTTCTGAGGGAGATATACTGTTTGTCGATGAGATTCACAGATTAAACCGTCAGGTGGAGGAGGTGCTCTATCCTGCCATGGAGGATTATGCCATTGATATTATGATTGGTAAGGGCGAGTCTGCAAAGTCAATCAGATTCAACTTGCCCAAATTCACCCTTGTAGGTGCAACAACGAGGGCGGGTATGCTTTCGGCACCTCTTCGGGACAGGTTTGGCGTGGTAAATCACATGGAGTTTTATACTGTCGATGAGCTAAAGCATATTATCGTCAATTCCGCAAAGGTGCTTGGAGTTGAGATAGATGACAAGGGAGCCTACGAGATGGCGCGTCGTTCAAGGGGTACCCCAAGACTTGCAAACAGACTTTTAAAGCGTGTCAGGGACTTTGCGCAGGTCAAGTATGACGGCAAAATCACCTATGATGTGGCAAGCTTTGCACTGGATCTTTTGGAAGTGGACAAGTACGGACTTGATTTAAACGACAGAAATATACTTCTCACTATCATTGACAAGTTTGCGGGAGGACCGGTGGGCCTTGATACGCTTGCAGCGGCAATAGGTGAGGATGCCGGAACCATTGAGGATGTTTACGAACCGTATCTTGTGAAGAACGGCTTTATAAACCGCACACCAAAGGGGCGAGTGGCGACAGAACTAGCCTTTGAGCATTTTGAGAGAAAAAGGGCTTAAAGTTGCAATTTATATCTATAAGGCATATAATAATTAAGTATTTGATATTGAAATTGATAGTAATATTAATACTAATATAGCTGGTTTGAATAAATGTGAAAACGGAGGATGATTAAATGTCTGCAAAAACAAATGCCGAGGTGGTAATAGACGGAAAGGTTTACACACTGTCAGGATATGAGAATGAGGAATACTTACAGAAGGTTGCGGCATACATCAACAACAAGATTGCAGAGTTTGATGATATGGATGAGTATAAGCATCTTCCGGGCAATATGAAGAGCACACTTATTGAGCTCAATATTGCTGATGATTATTTCAAGGCAAAGGCACTTGTCGAAAAGCTCGAGGGTGATATAGAGAATAAGGATAAGGAAATATACGATTTAAAGCATGATTTAATTTCCAATCAGGTAAAGACCGAGAATGCCGAGGCGAGCATGAAGGAGCTTGAGGCACAAAACAAGGAGCTTTTACTCAACAAGGCGAGACTTGAGGCAACACTTGAGGAGTCGCTTCTTGATGGAAAAAAGCCTGTTAAAAAATCTGCACATGCTTCTAAAGGGGCAAATGACAGTAGCGATAAATAGCAATAAAAGGGGAACAGTTATCGTACACTGTTCCCTATTTTATTGCAGATTTATATGACATAAAATGAGCATCTATATGAGGAAATATATGAGAAATAAAGATTTTGAACTGCTTGCACCGGCAGGAAGCCTTGAGATACTTAAGGGTGTGATAGAAAGCGGCGCCGATGCTGTGTATGTGGGCGGAAGCATGTTTGGAGCCAGGGCATATGCCAATAATTTCACAGAAGAGGAGCTTTTAGAGGCAATTGATTTTGCGCATTTACGAGGAGTAAAGGTGTATCTGACGGTCAATACGCTGATTAAAAACAGTGAGTTTTCAAAGCTCTACGACTACCTGCTTCCATACTACAAAAGAGGACTTGATGCAGTGATAGTGCAGGATATTGGAGTGGTGAAGGCTATCCATGAGTATTTTCCGTCAATGGAGATACATACGAGTACACAGATGACGGTGACTGGAGCAGACGGAGTGCGTTTTCTTTCACAGTTTGGAGTGACGCGTGTGGTCATGGCAAGGGAGGTTTCTCTTGCCGAGATGAAGCGCATACATGAGGAAACAGGCATGGAGCTTGAAGCCTTTGTTCACGGAGCATTGTGCTATTCGTATTCCGGACAGTGCCTTTTCAGCAGTATTTTAGGTGGTAGAAGCGGAAACAGAGGCCGCTGTGCACAGCCGTGCAGACTGCCGTATACCGTGGAGGGCAAAAAGGATGAATACATTTTAAGCCTTAAGGATATGTGTGGTATAAAGGCTCTTGACAAGCTGCATGATGCAGGTGTTTATTCGCTCAAGATTGAGGGGCGTATGAAGCAGCTTGAGTATGCATGCGGAGTGGTAAAATACTACAGAAGCTATATCGACAGTATGAAGCCTGTTACCGATGCTGATTATGACAGGATAAAGGCACTTGGAAACCGCTGTGGTTTCACAGACAGGTATTATTTCGACCACAATGGCTCTGATATGGTGACTTATGTGAAGCCTAATTTCGTTTCAAATGCTGCAGAGCCTTCGCCTGAAAAAAGAAAGCTTTCGATAGAGGGAGAGCTTGTTTTAAGAGAAGGCGAGCCCGGAAGCCTCACTGTAAAAAGAGGTGATGTGACATACAAAGCTTCAATAGAACCTGTCAGCGCCGCACTTAAGGCACCGCTTGATAAAAAGGCCGCTATCGACAGGATAAACAAAACCGGTGATACAGACTTTGAGTTTTCACATATTAAAGCTCAAATCGGAGAAAACGTCTTTGTGCCAAACGGAGCACTAAACAAGCTGCGGCGTGATGCAATTTCAGGGCTTTGTGATAAGCTGTTGAAAAAGTATTACAGGAATGATGCACGATACGCTGATATGTCAAGACTTACAGTACTCCCTGAGCATGTCGTAAAAAGTGATGCAGCACATGATGAAGCTATAAATGATTACACCACCATATGCTCGTGTATGACACGCGCGCAGTTTGATACACTTATTAGCTATGAATGCTTTGACGTATTTTATCTGGATTTTGACATGTATGACAGGAAGACTCTGATACAGCAGTTTGCAGATGATGTGAAATGCCTTACAAAGCGAAATAAGAAGGTGTATCTAATGCTTCCTACGATATTCAGGGCAGATTCATCTGATTATTTTGTAACTATCGCAAAAGAGCTTGATAATGTAAGCTTCGAGGGCTTTGTTGTGAAAAACTATGAGGAGCTTTATCTGACAGAAAATCTGTTTACAGGGAAAAAAGTTATTTTAGACCACAATATGTATACCTTTAATGATGTTTCAAAGAGTGCTTTTTTTGAGCACGGAGTAAGTGGTGACACAGTGCCGCTTGAACTCAATTCAAGGGAGATTATGCATAGAAACAATATAGGCTCGCAGATGATAGTCTATGGATATTATCCGCTTATGACAACCGCCAATTGTGTGCACAAAAACACAAAGGGCTGTGATAAAAAGCAAAAGCTTATATATTTAAAGGACAGATACAATAAATCCTTTGCAGTTTGTAACAACTGTAAGGAGTGCTATAATACAATATATAATTCACTGCCTACCATGCTCACAAAGAACATAAGTAAGCTTAAGGAGGCAGGTATCAGAAGTTTTAGATACAGCTTTACAATTGAGACTCCAAAGCAGATTAAGGCGGTTATGGATGATAAGGTAGCTGAATATACAAACGGACATTACAAAAGAGGAGTAGAATAACATGGTACATCTGATAGTACAGCTTTCCAAGTATATTATGATAATACTTTTTCTCATATATACTTTTTTATGCTTTCATTTATTCAAGTATCCCGACAAGCCGAAAAAGCAGAAGCATATATATAATCTGCAGAGATTTTATATGTTTCTGATTCATTTAGATGGTTTTTTGGTGCTCTTTGTCACGACAATGGATACAAAGATAATAGGCTTTTATATAGCACAGCTTGTGCTTTTTGAATCAATTTACCTGATTTATCATAAGTTTTATAAGAATGCCTCAGAGCTTGTGCTCAACAATATGGTGATGATGCTTTGTATTAGCATGATTATTCTAACGAGAATTTCGTTTGACAAGGCATTAAGGCAGTTTGTTTTTGTACTTGCCGGAACGATATTTGCGTTTTTAATACCGCTTATCATGCAAAAAGGCACGATGTTTCGAAAATTGACATGGACATATGCCGGTGTGGGAATACTTGGTCTTTTGTCGGTGCTTGTGGTAGGAGTGGCGAGCAGAGGAGCAAAGCTTTCTTTGACATTTGGTCCTGTTTCAATTCAGCCGTCTGAGTTTGTGAAGATACTTTTTGTATTTTTTATAGCATCCATGCTGTATAAATCAACTGATTTAAAGCAGCTTGCCATAACAAGCGGCGTATCGGCCGTGTTTGTGCTGATACTTGTTGCATCAAACGACCTCGGTGGAGCACTTTTGTATTTCTTTACATATCTGGTCATGATTTATGTTGCGACAAAAAGGTTTTATATTTTTGCCGGAGGTCTTGCATTTGTTGGGCTTGGAATGTATGCAGGCTATCATCTGTTTTCACATGTGAAGAACAGAATTGTTGCATGGCTTGACCCTCTTTCTGTCATAGACAAGGCTGGCTATCAGGTGTGTCAGTCGCTCTTTGCCATAGGTACAGGCGGACTGTTTGGCTTTGGACTGGGGCAGGGACTGCCAAATAAGATACCTATTGTGTCTAAAGACTTTATCATAGCGGCTATCTCCGAGGAGATGGGTGGTATATTTGCTGTCTGCCTCATTATGGTTTGTGTCAGCTGCTTTCTTATGATATTTAATCTTTCCATGCAGATGAAGGATGCATTTTACAAGTATGTGGCGCTTGGCCTTGGCAGTGTGTATGCGCTTCAGGTGCTTTTAACTGTCGGCGGCTCAACCAAGTTTATACCGATGACCGGTGTGACGCTGCCGCTTGTGAGCTACGGTGGCAGCTCGCTTCTATCTACGATGATTATTTTTGGAATGATACAGGGCATGTATATTATGCAGGCATCCCCTGAAAAAAGGAGAAAAATAGATGACAAGAGACGAAAGGACCATGAGACAAAAAACAGACAAAAGCAGACAGCTAAAGAGCCGGGGGCGCAGGAAAGTCAACAGAGAAGGAGAAAACCGGCAGCAGGCGGCAAAAACAGCACGAAGACACAGAAATAGAGAGTATGCGGTTGTTACATATTTTTTCCTTATAGTTTTTGTTGGATTGATAGGTTATTTCTTATATTTCCAGTTTGTAAAAAGCGACGAATTCATCAACAGTCCATACAATTCGCTGCAGGATCTTTTCTCTAAGAATGTAGTGAGGGGCGAGATACAGACTAAGGATGGACATGTCATAGCACGGACAAAGGTAGGTTCAGATGCATCTGAGACAAGGGAATACCCTGACGGCAGGGTGTTTGCGCATGTGGCAGGCTTTGCCGTAAACGGTAAGGCAGGGCTTGAAAAGCAGGAAAATTTCTCATTGCTTCGCTCACATGAGTTTTTCCTTGACCAGATAGTAAATGATATAAGCGGCAAGAAAAATACCGGTGATAATGTAATAACCACACTGGATTACGAAGCACAGGCGGCTGCATATAATGCACTTGACGACTATGAAGGTGCTGTCATTGCAATTGAGCCGAAGACAGGAAAGATTGCAGTTATGGTGTCAAAGCCTGATTATGACCCAAATACCATTGCAAGTGACTGGGAGAGCGTAAACGGTGAGGGCAGCACTTCTCTTTACAACAGGGCAACACAGGGACAGTATGCTCCGGGCTCAGTGTTTAAGATTTTTACAGCACTTGAGTATTATAACGAAAATCCGTCTACATACAACGACTACAGCTTTGATTGTGACGGCAGTATTACAAAGGACGGCTTTACAATCCACTGTGCCGGCAATAAATCACACGGACAGGAGGACTTAACAAAGTCGTTTGCAAAGTCATGTAACTCGTCCTTTTCCAATATAGGTCTTTTGGTAGATAACAATAAGCTTAATACCTTGTGTGACGATATGCTTTTCAACAAGAATCTGCCTATAGCCTTTGATTCAAAAAAGAGTAAATTTGCACTGGATAACAATGCTTCGTCAGCTCTGACCATGCAGACCACGATAGGACAGGGAAACACGCTTGTTTCACCGCTTCACATGTGCATGATTGCCGGTGCAATCTGCAATGATGGAAATCTGATGAGGCCATATCTGGTAGACCATACGGAAAATGCGAGCGGGGCGCTTGTGGAGCAGAATAAACCGGCTTCATACAAGCAGATTATGTCAAAGGATCAGGCAGCTTTTCTTCAGAATCTTATGGCAGCAGTGGTATCTGATGGAACAGGCGCAAAGCTAAGCAATCAGAGCTATGAGGCCTTTGGAAAGACCGGAACTGCCCAGGTATCAGATTCTACAGACCAGACCAATGCCTGGTTTGTGGGCTATGGAAAAAAGGATGGCTACAATGATCTGGCAATCGCAGTAGTTGTGGAGGATTCGGGTGCCGGAAGCACATATGCGGTGCCGGTGGCAAAAAAGGTATTTGATAAATATTTCAATGAATAGGCTTGTTGCACTTTTTTTAGAAGTAGGTTATACTTAAGTGTAATGACAGACGTTATCGTTCATATTTCGCTTGAACTGACAGATAGCGTTTAAACCACACTTGGAGGAATGGCAATGATAGAAGCAACGAGCTGTGGCGGTGTGGTAATCTTTCGTGGCAAAATATTACTCTTATACAAGAACTACAGGAACAGGTACGAGGGGTGGGTATTACCCAAGGGAACTGTGGAATCTGATGAAGAGTATAAGGACACTGCAATCCGTGAAGTGAAAGAGGAGACTGGTGCCAGTGCAACGATAATCCAATACGTGGGTAAGAGCCACTATTCTTTTACCGTGCCACATGATACAGTGGAAAAGGATGTACACTGGTATCTTATGATGGGCGAAAGTTATTATAGTAAACCGCAAAGAGAAGAGTATTTCATGGATTCAGGGTTTTACAAGTATCACGAGGCATATCATCTGCTCAAGTTTGCAAATGAGAAGCAGATACTTGAGAAGGCTTACAATGAGTACCTGGATTTAAAGAAAAGCAACTTATGGGGGACACACAAGTATTATTAGTATTATTAAAAAGCAGTTTAAAAAACTGCTTTTTGAGGTTTTGGAATGAAATGGTATGAGGATTTATTTGTAGGAGAGTCTGTTACCGGAAAGATAAAGAAAATCAAGTGGAAGATAGAGCATAATGCCGGCATGCTTCACACATACATCATCACGTTTCCGTCAAATGAGGAAAATCTTTTGGATATCATTCCGACAAGAGAATTGCTGCAAAAGGGATATCCTAAGAAGAATCTGCACATAATCGCAGTAGCGGGTAATTATGATGAGGCACTTTTGCTGGCCTGTGATATTGTTAAGGAGACATACGAAAATACAGGTAAAACAGATGTAAAGAGCTATTTAAAGAGCAGACGGAGGAAATAGATAGATGATATTTACGATTTTAAAGGTCATAGGCATCATACTCCTTGTAGTGCTTGCTCTTATACTTACAGCGCTGCTTTGCGTACTGTTTGTGCCGGTCAAGTACAGGGCTGTCGGAAGCTTTGACAATACAGACATAAGAGCAAAAGCACATGTGTCATGGCTTTTTCATTTGTTTGCACTGCATATAGAGTATGTGGATGAAACTGACGGATATATAAGGTTTGCTTTTGTGAAGAAGAAGCTGTTTGATAATTATGAGGCTTTGGATGATGACGATATGGATGATGCAGCTAAAACTGAAACAGAAGATAAAGTCAGAGAAAACACCGGAGATGAGCCTGAAATACCGGCAGATGAGTCAGAACATGTCGCAGATGAACAGATAGAGAATGAAAGCACAGCACAGACTCATAACGAGCAAAGGACAGTAAATGATGAGAATCAGCATATAAAACAACAAACTAAGCTCACTCATCAAAAAACGTATAAAAAGCCACACAAAAAGCAATTTAAAGATAAGTCAGATAAAATAAAAAACTGTATCTATAAGCTAAAAAGAGAATACAGTGATGAGAGAAATAAAGCCGCTTTTTCACATCTGAAAAAAGAGCTTTTTATCATTCTTAAAAGAATATGCCCAAGGAGGCTTAAGCTTACAATGGTTTATTCAACAGGCTCGCCGGATACAACAGGCATTTCATTAGGTATTTTAGCATGTTTTCCTTTCGGCTATACAAACAGATGGCGGATTACACCTGATTTCGAGAGTGAAAATCCATATGCAAAGGGCAGCTTTGACATAAAGGGGCATGTGGTAGTAATAAGTATTTTAGCGGCAACACTTAGAATTTTATTTGATAAAAACTGTCGCAGATTATATAATAGGATAAGCAGATAGGAGGAAGATATTATGGCAGATAATAGTTTCAATAACACAGTAGAGTCACTTTTCAAGGGGATGGACAGCTTTATCACTACAAAGACGGTGGTCGGTGATGCAATTCATATAGGGGATACAATCATACTTCCGCTTGTGGATGTGTCGTTTGGAGTGGCAGCAGGAGCATTTTCGGCAGAAAAGAAAAATAACGGAGCCGGC
>JABLTK010021180.1_pt1 | contig 10189 bp, 15 predicted proteins | sample 7160131 | NCBI WGS metagenome assembly JABLTK01 (sample SAMN14651221, study PRJNA627086) | human gut metagenome | isolation source: feces | host: Homo sapiens
CTGATCTCTTATTTGCATTCTAGTTTTATGATGATGGTCAGAAATTTATATACATACAACATGTATTGAGGGATGACTCATGAAGGATGCAAAATGAGTTAGACATTCATATGTCTGTTCTGCTAACTCTCGTGTTGGTTCCAGAATTAGTGCTAACACACTACGATTAGCGGGTTGTGGTTTTGTTTTCGGTGCTACTGAGATGGATGAGTATTCGAGAGGAAGTGATTCAAAGGGAGCAGAGAGAGTAACACAAATGCTACTATCTTTTAAACAGACTGTTGGATAATAATGGAAGGCTGAATTGATGTTTGAAAATGCAATTCCTAAATCAGTACCGTTCTTGGAAAAGGAGATGGTACAAGCATCGAGATCCAAGCAACATCCAATCACATCTCCAGTTGAAAAAGTATCTCCATAATCGGAAAATACATTTCCATTCACTTTCTTTCCAGTTCCTCCATATCCATATCCTGTTGCTGAAACACCCAAATTCAGTTTATCAGTTAATGTACTCCATCCAACACGACAAATTCCATTCGCATTTCCACAAATACGACACTCGAAGTAATACTTACCACTCTTGGTAACTCCCATAGATCCACGACATCCTGCCCATTTAGATGTTGAATTCGATACGGTTAAACCATCATTCCTACTTGTGACCAAAAATTACCTAACCTACGAAACTTCGATCCCTTCTTCACTATCCAAATAATTCATACAAAGACCCATATCATCTTGAGCTATCCATTACCTCGAATCTCAAAGCAACTACGATGAGGAGCTTCTAACTGAAGCATCTCCCAAACGATCTGTAGGACAGGAAGTCCAAAAGCCTAGAATTCATACTCGATTTCTTAGTTTTACAGCAGTTTTACCAGATCCTGTAGGAGCCGCCTAATACGTCATCCATAGATCGAAATCCTACAAGCAGAACATCACCACCTCCTAAAATCAAAGGAATGGCTTCTTCTTGACAATCAGTGGGACGCCTAAGAATGACAAGCGAATTCGAATTCACGACTCCCAACCCTCATTCTGGATTGCCTTAATAAGTTCATCACAAAGACCCAGTCTCTGAAAATCCATTGTAGGAAAATATGATTAAACGACTCATTCATTAAGTATAAAACAAACATCTCTATTGCTTCATACAACTTCCAGGACCTGCAGGAGCCTCTCTTCCCTGCAAGAACGTGGGCGCAGCAGCAATGCCTCTCCGATTATACTCACAACGAATATAAGGCAACCGAATACGAGCTTGATTCTCATCTAGCAATTCAGGTTGAGTCCACATTCTTTCAGCAGCAGCAATGGCTCGCGGCATAATAGTACTCTCAAAATCACTAATATCAACTAGTTTTCATAATTTATTTCAATTTTCCTACCCCATTCGCCCCACATACACACTTCTCCTCCATATACCAAATCCCATTGTTCTTTCGGAATATCCTTCAAGCTAAACGTGATTCATTTTCAATCATTCAAACAAGTCATTTCCATAATAATACTCCCATGTCTCCCACAACTGAGGAAGATACCAATGTTTGTAATTTGACATAATTGCTCTGAATCCATGCTTCACAACATCTTTCAATCGTTCTCCATCACCTAACCATATTTGTACAATCATATCTTTAGGAAGGATTGATTGATGATTCGCAAATACTTCTTCCCACACAATCGTTTCACGGTTGTATTTCTTCACCAATTCATTCACACGCAGAATGAAGTATCCATATGCATCATTGGCAGTATAATTGTGAGCATCAAGCCACTTCTTCACATGCTCCACCTCTGTCCAACAACGTGTATCCACTTCATCTCCTCCAATGTGCATAAACTCACTTGGGAATAATCCACTCTCACCAAGGAAATCATTCAACATTGCTCCAATTACATCAAAAGTGTGTTCTGATGATGGATCCAAAGGACTCGTACACTCTTTGCTGGGACATAATTCCGGATCTATTGATAATCGCGGTTATTCGATCCTACCTCCAATACACCACGAAGAAGCATGTCCGGGAACATCCATCTCAGGAACCACATGAACACCTCGAGCCTTAGCATATTCAACAATCTCTTCAACATCCCACTACAATGAATGTATATGCATGTTCTTACCGCAGTATATCGTTCTTGAAGCGAGAAAGATCCATCCCACATTGTTGCTACAGAAGGAATCTGGACAGGGAAGGCTTGATCATCAATCAAATGCCAGTGAAGGACATTCAATTTGACCCAAGACATAGCATCAATGATACGCTTAATAGCACGGATAGGAAGGAAATGACGAGACGAATCAATCATGAGAGATCGATACTAGTGATGACAAAGACGAGGATAATGTACATGCAAGAAGGGTTTATCAGAAATATCGTAAGGAGTGTGCTTAATGACATAAGAAGCAGAATTGAAGTCAAATTGGATCAAAAAGAGAAGAGAATTCAGAGCATGATACACTCCGTAGATGTTATTGGCCTTGATTTGAATTGCTGAACCATCCGAAGGTACTACCAGAGAATAGCTCTCATCCTTTGTAGTCTAGAGGAAAACCACCAATACATTCGGTACGACAAATTCAACATGTTCTTCAGCAATTTCAATCACAACCTCCTTAATTGCATTCTCTGGAGACGACAAAACATGATGCACAAAAATGGTTGACTTGAATCTGTATTTATCACAAATCAATACATGTACCTGACAATAGCATTATGCAATTCCTCGCTTTGAATATTCGAACGGAAGCGGAGGTGAATAGAATCGATTGCAACAGTATCATTTCCACTTTGATATTGCACGGGCATGGGCCAAAGAAGGATTTCAGGCTCTTCTCCAGTTGGAACATAGACTAGATGTGAAAAGAACCAACTAAGACTTACTGCTCGAATCTAAATACGTGTCCACACTTGTCTGCAGTTCAAGGTTAGGACAAGCCTTCTTCAACCATCCATGCGTGTTGAATCCGACACAGCCTTCGGTTTCATCGCAGATCTTCTTTAGCTCCTCAGGCTAGCAAGTAAACAAGATTACTGAATCATACATCTGTCGATTCGACCTTATGGATATCATGACCAGAACAATCTTGTTGAGTGAACTTGTTGTAATCTCTTGCGAAAACAATAGAGATAACGAATAGAATGCAAAGAACTCGTTTCATGTACTAGAATCTAATGTCTAAGTTGTCTTATCGAAACACTATTGAGGGATAGGGATGAAAACCACGGGAATTCATACTAACAAACACAAACAACTAATCACTTATTACAATAAACTGACCGAATCTAAACATCAATCCTCATTTCATTTATCACTTCTCCAATACATTGTACTGCCCCCTGATGTGATTCCCAACAAACTTATCGTCCTCAGAAACAATCACAGTTCGACCTCTGCGCTCCATCATCGTATCAACTAGAGGAATGAAGGCTTCATTCGCATCTGTGTTTACAACCACAAGAGAAGCAGGTGAAAGTGTTCCAACACTCTTGAAATACCACTTTCCAGTACTTGCAGGAGCGTAAACACAGATTATCGTAATTGCCGGTTCATGGACGCGCATCACCTTCAATTTCCATTCTCTACAATGAATATATCCCCAATCAGCGTACTGACACAACGGAGAATCAACATACAGAGTAATGGAATCACACAAATACATTTGAATGGGCCACAGTGTTGAAGCAACAAAGAACGAACATGAAGGATCTACCATAAACAAATCCAAATGGGAGTTACGGAATACAATTCCACTTCGAAGAAGAGAAACAAGAAATCGTGTTTGATTGGAGAATGGAACGATTTCGTTCGTAATTCGAAGATGACTTGAAGTTATTCCCTCTAAATATGATTCTATCAACATGAATCAACCAATCGATTGATGACAGACTTCATCCATTGTAACTACAGGAATCGTTTCAACTCGTTGTAAAGCCTATACATGAATCATTGAGCCAAGTTCAACAGAATTCGTTAACAGGAAGGGTTTCTCCTTGGAATGATAAATCAATTTCTTCTTTATCACAAAAACTAGTTTACATTCCCAATTCATTTCTACTCAAAGGAGATACATCCATCACTTCGATAGAATGCTGAGCTGCAACTGAGAGAATCATTGTTCCACATTCTAATGTAATAGTTCCTTCTGGAAGATATTCTAGAAGGACTGAACGAGCGGCCTCATTGAATATCATAACATCGAACTGATGTTGAGCAGAATCAATCGATGCCTCTTTGATTCCCTGATAAGGAAAACGTTTGTTCAAAGTGGAAACTGTTATGGTGCGAGCAGTAATCAGAATCTAGAATCACAGAATGATCCTGGAACTACTGGTTTGGAGGATTGTGTAATAGTAGATCGGAGGATTGAAAGAAGATGTGAGAGCAGTTCAGGAGGGATATATGAATTCACATCCAGATAGACAAACAAGCCTCCTGATTGATCTGAATCCTCCTTCGAATTCTTGGCAACTTCACCAATACGGGATAGTAGACTCTTCATAAGAATGTACTTATCTGGATTCACTCTACAAAATGACAATAGCTCAACACTTCAACAAGAATGAAATATCTCGAACGACTTTGGAATGTCCCTTCACAAGGTTCTTGACAACCACACTTTTGGAAAAGAAAAGACGTTGCAAATTCGGTAGGGAGAGAGAACTCATGCATTGCATGGATACGTCGGGAGCCTTCGAACCAATGGGATTCATCTATCATCATAGAGATCTTCTAAGCCTACTGGATTCTCAAGAGCGCTGAAGACAATTATAGGAACATCCAAATCTTTTTTAATCAGTTCCTGTATTGTTGTAGACTCCATTTTTGGATCAAATTCCCATATAAGACTATCAACGCGAGATTGGTAATCTGACACAAACTGGTTTACAATCTGATTATTCTTCTCTCGAACAGACTTCACATCAATCAGATTATCCTTACTGCTCTCATCCGCTTCACCATGGAACGAATTCGCTATCAGATTTACATATTTATTTCCAGATCCAATGCTGTAGGATTGATCACCACGGATTCTCGTGAAGAACCTATATGCAAAGAAAAAGGCCCCAGCACAACCAATCAGTATAAGAATCAAATAACAAGAATAGAATTGTTGACTTGATTCTTGTCGGCGTTTTCGGACGGTTGTGTACATGAATCAAACAAACAAGTATTAGTCTTTAAATACTACACAACAGACACGATTATAATAATCCTCCGTAGAGTGAAAATATGAATCTAACGAATTCTTAAACATGTCCTGATCTCTACACCTCACTCTTGTTTCCCTTTCCTACCGAATTAGTTCCAAATCCTCTCGATAAAGAACAGATAACTGTCGTTTGATCTATACTTTATCCATCCAGTTCGAATCTCACGAATAAGCGATATTCCTTCGAATCAATATTGCTATATCGATGATGAAGCAAAATATTGTAACATTTCTGTAATTGGACAGAATTGATCCCAAGAGAACAACGAATTCGCTCTATATCATCCTTTGTAAACTCCTTAATCCCTTCAGACATCAAGTAGGATAGCATAATCACATTGGACTTTAAGATACGACAATCAACAACATCACGAACAAACGTAAACTCTTCACAAGGATCCTCCACAGTGAACATGTAGTAATTACAGCATCCTGATTGATTCTCTTCCGAAGGATATGAATTGGGAAGATATTGTGAAGGCGACGTGTGCATCAGAATTCGATAAATCACATCAAAAATATGAGCTGAATGACCCTGCTTTTGATAACAAGGAAGAATGAGAATCTGACAAAGACGAAGGGAATAGCAAGGACTTGTGAATGGATTTGTGAAGACATAGAGAAAACAGTATCCAACTAAGATCCAGTGATCATTTGTGGTGGTATACAGAGTGAGAATCAACCAGCGATGTTGGGAATCGGGAACAACTACAATTTCGCTTGCTCCATCAATAAACCAATATCCTAAAGATTGAATATTATTAAAGAACTGAACAGATTCAGGAGAAGTGAGAGTAGATCTAACCAGTCACAATTCCACAGAATATCAACAAGAAAATGTTAAATTCCTTTTCCTGATACATATAGGAATCAAGAAGGACTCCAGAAGGCTTGAAATCAGTTTCACTTTGGAAAATGCGTTCTATGAATATAGTACGATTTATATTTGCATTTGGAGCAACCCACTTTCGTACCTTACGTATTAACTTCTTCTTTTCTACAAGTGAGGATAAGAAGTAACTGCTACCCTCTGCTACAGAATCACATGTCACATATACACACATCTGCAATTGAAAACTCTCAAAGAAGCTACATCACCAGTTGATGGGTTAAAATAGATGTCCACATGAGGATTCTGGACTCCAGTGATCTTTTCATTCTCAAATATTTGATGAGTCATTCCAGGTTTGAACTCTGGACACAATTGCACCAATCGTTTTGTCCCATTCTCCAATTCAATTACTGTCACTACAATATCAAACCCGATACAAAGAATCACCTTGATGGAATACAACACATTCATTCGCATCCACTTCTGTTTCATCATCCAAGGAATGGATCGTCATGTCTTCAGTCGTTTGTTCCGTTTCTATCTATCACAATCACAATCCCACATTCAACCATCAATTCTTCGTTTCTTAGCATCACCCTCCATCTCGTAAGAATCTTTTTCGGTTTTCATCAACTTGTCTTCCCCAACAAACAAATGATTGAATTTCATGGACTAATTGACGGCTAACAACATCCCCTCGACTACCCAAATTGCGATTACAAAGGGGACAGACATGGTGTACACTGACGCGGAAAACAGTAAAACCGATTATTGCTGTCACAACAAATAGTGTGACAAATCCAGTAATAATAATAGGTTTCTCGTCATGGAACTCATCGAGAAGATACAGGAAGAGCAACAGCAAAACAAATAACAGAACTGATGATATGGCTCTACAATTTACCGTTTATACAACTCCTACAGTGCCTTTCGACGACCTTGCAGATTTGAAATTACATTTCTCTGACATGTTTGACAGTATATCGTTGTAGGACGATCGCGAAGAATCAGCTTCACATCTTGGTACGTTCCACGTCGTGGTTTTGGAACAGTATTCAAAGGGACAGTTCGGGGTACAGAAATGACATTCTTTTCGGGATCCGCCAATTTTGGAAATAGAGAAGAAGAATCAGAAACAGGCTTGTTTTCAGGATGAAACGGACCCGCTGGATAGACTGGAGATGGATTCATTGAAAGGATTTAATACAAAACCAGTCGTACACGAAAAGAAGACACGATCATAACAAAACGAAGAATCTTCCATTTTCATAGCTTCCTACGATAATTAACTATATGGATTCCTTCGCATCTCGTTGAATACAGAGGTTACAGATCCTAATGTACTTGAACGGTACAGTATTGTTAATCAAGGACTACTATACGGTTTCCCTCATTATCTCATCCAGTGTTTCTCTATCTCCTTCCTATGGATTCACCAAAATCGGAACATCGAGGTAGGTTTCGAGCGTATAAATGAATTTCAGATGAATTATCATCCGATAGTGATTGTATGTATCGTTGTAATTATCCGGGCTGTACATACGAAACAAATCGTTCTGCGCATCTGAAACGCCACGAGCGTATCCACACGAATGAAAGACCGTACAAGTGCCCATTTTGTGATTATTGCGCTTCCCGATCCGATCACCTCAGACGTCACTGCAAAATACATGGAAAGACTCTCGGTACTTCTTCCCGTTTTAGTCGCTCCGTCAACAAGAATAGTCTATTAGCGCGACCTGTATCCGTTAGACGGATTCTTCCAGGTCCTATTTGTGTTTCATCTCAGTCCGCACTAGATGAGGGGAGTATGTGAGACCACGTAGAAGTAACCTGTAGCTCTTATTCTTCTTCAGTTTATACGAAAGTGCAATATGGAGGTTATGAAGGCTTCTGTGTAGTACTTCTATCGCGCATTTCTTGTTCTTTGAGTTATTCTTCATTCTAGCGCCAAGCATTGTTTGTTCAGAATAATAGTGACTAATTGGAGTGTTCTTGCCCTTGACACCAGAATTACACAAATAACTGTTCTTTCGATGTTGATTTGCTTCTGGATTATAGTTGGATTCTTGTTATGTTGATATTGGTTCGTTTTCTCATAGTTAGTTATGCCAAGTAGCTCAGTTTGTCCAGATGGATATGTCAACATCACAATTCGATGGCACACGGTGGATGTGGAGCATAAAGATCGATTTCAATTGGTTGATCCTGAAACAGAACAAGTTATTTATGAATCAAGGAGCCCTAGCAACAGTACAATTGAAACGCAATCCACTTGTATTATAAAGACCAAAGATTACCAATACTACCTTTATATGTTGTTTGTGGATGATATGTGGATTGATGGTGTCTGGATAGAGATTCTCGGTATCTATGATAATCGAGTCTTCCAGGCTACATATTGGGCTGGTAGAATTAAAGTCTCCCTGTTGAATCCAATCAACAAGAATGATGAATGGTATACTTCATCTCAATTTAACAGCAATTGGTATCTTATGATATCCGATGATTGGGATACGGTTTCCCACTCTACGACATCAGGTTCCTCTGCTTTCACATATTATTGTAAATCATTCAATGGATACAAAGACATGGCTGCTTATGAAGTTCAGTTCTATTATCGTCATGGGATTGTTGTGTATATTGATGGACTTGAGATCTATCGTGATAACATGGAAGAAGGCCCTGTTCTACCTACAGCCAAACCAATTCATGAATATGAGAGTTATTCGTATCGTGGTGTGATTCGATCAGGTTGTGAAGTATCTGAAGGAACACATATCATAGCTGTTGAAATCCATCGGATTCGTGCTGATCCTGTTGATTTTGATTGTTGGTTAGCTCTCTATCAGAGTAGTTCACCTCAGTCAAAGTTTCTTGTCTATCCAGTTCCTGTGGATGATGTGATAATTAATGGAGTTTCATGCCCACAAGCATTTGATTACTGGTATACTTCCTGTGTACTGACTAGTCCATTCTATCCTGATTCAACATTTTTTACGTATAAGATTCGACCTTCTCAAGTTCATTTGTGGGAATATGGAATGGATGACTTAGATAAGTCTGTCCAGCAAATGAATATTCGACGGTTTCGTTTGTATTCAGATGAAGTAGTTGAATCGTACACTCGAGTCATATCGACATCTGAACCCTTGGTTGGGTTTGATGCAAAATATCAGTATAACAGTTATTCGGATCATTATGATGTGTACATTACGAAGGTAGGAGGTATTCCTTTTCAACTTTGTGATCTTACACCTTATGTCTATGGTCTGACGGATAATTATGGATCGGAGAGACTAGCTTATGAGAGTTATTATAAATTGGAAATGAATGTGTATACTGCTATTATGCCATCAAATTGGAGAAATAGAAAATGTGTTGCTGTACCAGATCTTCCTGAAGGATTGAATTTTGATTATTGTGCAATTGTTGGAATTCCCGTGGTTCTTCAGTCCAACAATTCCTACACTATTTTTGCATTTGATAATATCACAACAACGTACTATTCTCTTGTTATTTCAGTTATTGAAAAACAACCAGAAAATGAAAATGATACTTATTGGTGGATAATTGTGGTGATTGTTGGATTGATCATTTGCTGTATTGGAGTTTATTTTTGGATTCTTCATAATCAGGAGAAGAAGAAAAAGAAACAGATTATACTTCCTGTGATTCAGCGGTATTCAATGACGGATTTAGGCACAGAAACAGGATACACATCTCCATCACAGTTCGTCATGTCAGAGCCAATCATTCCCTCTTTACCATCACCTCAACCTATACCTGCCAGAGAAATTCCTATCACTTCTACCCATCCATCAGAGTATTCTCGTCAAAATATTAATGTTCATTCTTCAAAGCGGTATGTGTCAGTACTAGTTAAACCAGTAGCTGATGATCAAGCAGAACCTGTGGTGAATCAACCTTCTATTCAATAAGCTGTTATCTGTATTGTATTCCTTAACCTTTGTTGCATTATAGTTGATTGTCTTCAGGTGTTGTTTGTTTGATTCAGTTGATAATCAGTAATAGAAATGATGATTCATACTGATTCAAATGAAAGAGAAAAGAACAGCATTGAGACTTCTCAGCGGGTCCCCCACACTGGTACTAACTCAACTCGTAATGACTTA
>JABLTK010059706.1_pt1 | contig 10189 bp, 14 predicted proteins | sample 7160131 | NCBI WGS metagenome assembly JABLTK01 (sample SAMN14651221, study PRJNA627086) | human gut metagenome | isolation source: feces | host: Homo sapiens
ACATTCAGTTCGCTGAGAACTCTCCCTATGGAGGTGGTCGTCCTGGACGTGTGGCTAGAAGAAATGGAAAGAACACGACTGAAGAGTAAAGATTGAGTGAAGGTACTCAGATATGGTTATACTCTGTTTCTTTAACAAACATAACACTCTTTATTGCTGTAATCCCACATTTTTCATATCTTCATCAGACAATCGTATAGGAACAAAATAAGTGAGAGGTACATATGAATCCTTTGCCTCTTCCAACTGTTTCTGGAATTCTTTAAGAGAATCACTGAAATCCTCAAAGGATTTCTTAGTCTTGATAACAGTTGCTGATCCAGTGGTGAGAATTGCATCATACTGGTTCAGAGTCCCTTGACTTTCAGCTCTCCTTTCTATAGGGATCCTATTCATGACACGTACATCTCATAACTACTCTTCGAGAAGATTCGTTGCCTTATTGATCTCCTCTCGATAGCTTTGACTGGCAGCTTCAACCTCCTTACGTTCCATTTCATACTGAGAGTATTGGGTTTGGTATCCCTGATGAGCCTCAGTACTGACATGATCCATCTCTACAGGAGCCATCCACTCTCGACTCTGTTTATCAAGATCATAATACTCTTTTGTTGAATTCATTTTCACATATTGATAGGAAATCTTATCATACTCCGTCATTTGAGCTAATACAAGACCTCGGACAACTGCTTCATCCATCTGAAGTATTTCAGATATACGGCTATGATTCTCTTTCACAAGTACATTTAAACAATCTCGTACAAGCTTATGTCGAATTGCACTTCCACACAAACAGACAAGATCAATGTGATTCTTCTGTATTTGACGTAATAACTCACTAAGAGTTCTCTTTATCATATCTTTATCAATCATATTAAAGAACTCTTCTTGATATAACTCCACATTGTCATACTCAGAAATCATATCCAGATTCAACATACATGACTCAAAACCTTCTGAACACAAATCATCTTTCGCTCGAACCATAATTTTGTGAAATTGAGCTGCATATTTCCCATGAGCTACATCGTTCCAGGTTATATTCTCTTTCTGGAGTTCCTCTTTCACAAATCTTCGGAATACTTTATCAAAGTACTTTCCTCCTAGTTTTCTTGAAACAGCACAGTCTGTAATAAAACAGGCATCCTAGAGATTAGCAAACTCTCCTAATCAGACTTGGATGAATGTGAAGAGAAATGCCATAGTATACGAATACCCCATCGAAAAGCAGCAAACCGTTTCAGACCTTCCCTTTGAGGAGTCTGCATTACAGCAACAATAACTGTAAGCTATTGCAGCAAAATCGGGGACTAATTGCACATTTTCCACATTCGCAAGTTTAAGAGCACAAAGGAGTGATTGAACCTTCTCCGAAGACCAAAAGCAGGGGTACTATACTTCAACATCTCCTATGAGCTTTACACTGACAGTCACTGAATAAGAACCATCACCAAGGCTCGACTTAATAGCCTCATTACAGAACTTCACGATGAGTCCAGCTATGTATTCCACCGACAACTGAGTTTTGGTGTTGTTCTTAAACTCCAAACCAATCTCCAACCCGTGGTATTTCTTATTTTCGGATACCTGAATAGGATACTGCATTCCAGTATTCTCTTGCCATTCATCCATCAAGTTGGATTCACCTAGCAGTTCCTTTACATAATAAACTGTATTGAATCTATCTGCATTTGACTATCCTAAATTCAAGTAAAAAGGACATACTTTTACTCCATTTCCAAAGAAAGGCTGACCCTTCTTCACACTCATCACATTTCTAAACTCAAACATAAGTTATATACGCTACAATGTGTCGATAGATCTACCATCTGTCGGTAAGATGCGGATATCATGCGAGCTAACGGAAGAGTCCACATTCAGTGATGATATACGGATTTTTGAGGATCCGAAATCAATACCAACATAGCAACGAGGTGCCATTGTTGATTCAAATATTTTAAACTGATAATCATTAGTATCTATATTTGGGACCCCAAATTTGAGATATTCCACAAACAAAGCATAACTAATCACTTCGATCACTCTTTACAGATTCCACATCTTCAAGGTCACCAATGTCTAAAGTATCAGCATGAGGAGAGAACATCTCCTTCTCAACACCTGAACCAGCTAAAAACGGTAATTCTTTTACACTACTCTCCTTCTCAACACTCGGTAAATCTGAAGCCTTCTCTGCTCCCATTCGATCAATAATCTTCTTGTTATTGTAATACTGATCAATTTCATCCACATATCGATTTGGATTCGTTCCTTCTTCCTCATCACCAATCTCTTCATCCTTCGTTTTGAAATACTTGACCATGTTGGAATCACGAGCAAATACAGGCATTGCTTGCTCTGTTGCAATTTGTAGGTTCTGGTTCTTATAGATCATCTACTCTCATTAATCATATGCATCCATACAGAGAAGCATTGAAGAGAAGAAAGTGCACCAATCATTGTAATCATTGTCATCGTATTCATTTCACGAATTGAACTATCTGGTTGCGTAATCACGTGAATCAATTCCACCAAACAACAGTACTATGCTTCAATCAAATGAACTTCACAAACACTAATCCAAAGATTGCAGAAGGATGGATCATCCACGATATCACGTAAGCGATTGAGAAATACTTCCTTCAGGAACTACTTATTATCAAATCTACTCAGATCCACATCGATGATGATAGAAATAGCTTCGTTTTCACGTAGTTTATTCCCGCGGGGATTAACAACAACACGACTACACCTGAAATCCATTATTCAAGTATACTGATTACTCATGATACTATTGATTGTGTCCTTCACGGCAGGATAAAGAAGAAGCTGAATTAACTCAATCCAATCATGAACATCAAGCATGTGTACACGGTGATCACTGAACATGGTCTATTCATCACAAAAAGAAGTTACAATGACTCGTAAACACTTCAAACCCTCCACAACAGTGTTCTCATGTTTATCTTTGCATATCATAGCAACAACTCGAACTAACGATTGAAGTTCCGATTTATTGAAATCTAAGAGTCAAGATTCCTCCTCATTTCAACCAAATTGGTTCTTAGCTACTCTTCGCTCATAAGAAGACCATATATTATTGTAAATGACATAAGAATAATTGATAACAGAAATATAACAATTGAATATATCCTCATTGCAGATTTGGTCTGTTGTCGATTCATTATTATGGAGATACAAGTTACTAATCAGAAGACACAATGTGGATGTGAAATCATTCGGAATATAACGATTAATCTCAAAATTGTTAAACACGAAATCTACCGTCTTCAAAATATCACCATTATTATTCTCAGAACACATAATTAGTGAATCTAGTATATTCTCGAGGATACTCCACATCTCCACATTATCGTTCAAATCTTCAGCAATATTGCTTACAACCTATGGAATGAATTGAAGAAGTGAAATCCACTCGAAGCAATACAGAACTAATCTGTGGGAGCAATTGAACAAGAGATGATCGCGGTAAATGAATGAACGAATCGAACAGAGATAAGACCTACGTTCATAGCACTCATACAATCACCACATGATAATCAAGATGGAACGAGGCTTCAATAATCAATCCAACATATGATAATAATGCATAGGCTTCGTGAGATGGAACAGGAACCTGTGGAATCCATGTGACCAAAAAACGGGATATTTGTGGCAATAATAACTGAATCCGGTTTTCATTATACAAGAGAATTTCCACAAGAACACCAAATAGAATGATTCGTTGAATTTGATAACTCTGTGCAAGACTCTACAAGTGATTATGTTCTCAAAAGCACACATCATCAAAGTCAACATGCTGAATCTCTGATTCCACTATCCATCATCATCCCTAAATAAACCTACACCATGGTTGTTTGATCATTCGTAATAATGAAAATACAATAATTTCGACCATGGCAGAATCCACATCATCCTGATTAACAAGAGATAGAAAACTTGTTTGGTTAACTATACTCAAAGCATGGAATGAAGGTCATAATAAGTGATTAAGCAAGGATATTGACTGAAGAATAGAACTCGCTCGTGACAGATTGAAGCCAGTGTCCAACTTCGTTTTCCTTAGTGAGAAGACAGATTTCTCATTCTGGATACTTTGAATGAGGGCTATTAGATCATCGTGATTCACAGGCCGTATCTATACGTCATTGTGAATCTGTGATCTTACATGCGACTGACTGTGGAGTTCCTCTGGAACAACCGAACGCAAGAGAAGTGTAGAATCCATAGGTTGGAACTGAGAGCGTAATTGAGAAGGAGGAAACCAGTATGTACTGTCATGAGGAATGAATTTAGACAAAATGTCCTATGTTTCAGGAATTCCAAAATATCTCACTTCTTTTTGATCGATCATTCCCATATAGAATATTGAGACAACAAGCATTAGAATATCATTGTATCCCTTCTGAATAGAAGAGCCGTGTATTCGAATGAGATCCATCAGTGTTTGATAACAGAGAATTCCAACACAAACATCATCTCGTGCCCCTTCCCAATAAGGACTGGCAAAAGAAAGAAGCTGATGAATAGGAGCATATTCAAGAATCAGCAATTCTTTCGACTCATTTACAGACTCCTGAGGAGATGATTGCTTGAGATGAAGTAGCAGATTCAGAGGAGAATTTGCATCATTATAAGAAGGAATAGAAATAGAATAAATCAGAGGACTAAGAACAAGTGAAGTATTGGTAACAAGAAGATGAATGACGTCATCAATCATTAAGTTATTGTTATGAATATCGCACAAAGCAGTCAATAATTTCAATTCTTCTAAACTAGTCTGTAATGATGTATAACCAGGATTAGATTCGATACAACTCTGTATAGACTTCAATACTACTGGACACAATACATTCATCATTTCACGATGCATTCTACAATATCAATTCTTCCCATTCATTACAAGGGAATCTCAGATTCAGAGAGCTTATAATATCGAGCATTCTTAGGATACATTATTGTATTCACATCCACAAAATCCTTCCATTTTCCACGAGTAATAATATTCTCATTTTTGGGCTATATGTCAAAAAAATGAGCTGATTTTGTACATCATCAACAATCAATAATTGATCATCCAATATGCTCTGATAGATACTTCGAAGTAGTTTGTCACTTAATGGTCTCCCCTTGTTCATATCACCATATGTAGTATTGAATTTGATGTAATCATCAATTGTCATTCGATCTTCTTTCTTCATATTCTTGTTGTGTAAATCTGTATTCAACATAATAATTGAGAAGGAAAGACAATATGTCACGTCTGCATTCACTAGTTCCTCCTTCTCTGCACACTGTTCGAAGGCTCTCACAGAGAATGCCTATTCATCATGCATCCTTCTCTGACTCACTTCAATCACACGATCAATCTGTTGAGATTCCCCTGGGAGACGAAAACTCTCTAGGAACATACGGAGAGCTGGTAACACACCAATATTGTGAAAATTGAACGAATTCACGTATTCCACTAATACGGCCTTATTCAGATCCTTGTTCTTGCCCAAATACTCACCAATTTCTTTCTTGTCCAAAAGAGATGATGAACGAAGGAAATGAGCAATTTCCCGCGGTGAAGGGTCTTTTGATAACAGTCCTATGGATGACACCTCTGAAACACTTCTACCACAAGTAGTCATAAACTCAAACACTGATTTATCCTGGCTATTAAAACGAGCTACAGCCTTCATGAACTGGTGACTCTGTAGGATATATCCAGCAGTACGAGGTTGGAGTTGTGAAGAAGGAAGAGTTAGATCAGATTTGCAAGTTGTGAGTAATATATTCATGAGATTTTGAAGCAATTCAATATTCGTCAGAGGATGAGGAGGTGATGAAAGACCCTGGTTCTTTGCATTCCGAAGTGCATCGAGATATGAAGGCCAGACAAACGAATGATAGAAATTCATTTTCTCATAGATCTATTGATCAGGAAAATGAAACTACCAACAATATTAAAGAGGATACTCACAAGATTCAAGCAGTAAACATCACAGTCATAATTTCGAAATAATGATTCAAGTGCTCGGGGTTTACTGTATATATCTAACAAACTCTGAAGAAGAAGTTGCTCTTTCAGATGTTGATCAATTTGATGACATACAGAAATATTGCCCAATATTTGGAATACCACTTTCTCATAGAATAATTCCAATTCCTTCTTTAACCGACTATTCATTGTATTAGAAATGGCAACAAAAATCGTCATGATTTCTGCAAATACTGGTAAAGTGGTTTGTTGATAGAAAGTAAGAATGGTGATATTGGCTAAAAGAGACTGTGAAAGACAATGAATGAGATTAGGATAACACAGGATAATACCAGAGAATTGTGTGATTATCATAGCAAGAATATGAAGTGATAACTGCAGACAATGATGGTTAAACGCAGACAATGTGGAATGAGGTGAATACTAGGAGAAGAAGAAGAAAGAGAAAGGTACCTGTAGACTCTCTGAGAGGAGATTGAAGAAGCAATGAATGGTGGAGACACCAGTCTAAAAATCAACATAATAACGAAGAACAACGCATGAACTCTCAATAAGAGTGAGAGGAGGAACATTACAGAGAAGGAGAATAGGTTGAGAAGGAGTTGATGGAAAGGATGGAGGTTTGGTTGAAGTAGTTGTGAGTAGATGTTCCGAAGACATGGAGGATTGAGGTGGATTTCTCTCAGAGATGGAATTGGTAAGTGTTTCTGAGAATGCGGAATGAACTGTCTTGTCTTCTTGTGTTGACTGTTTGCGAGAAGGGTGTTCAGAAGGAGGTATAACGGTTGTGTCTTGAGTTACAGTTCCTTCAGTGATAGCGTCTCTATGAGCTTCTTCAGGAGCCTTCTCTTGTTTGCTTACTTCCTCAGGAGCCTTCTCATCCTTGCTTACTTCCTCAGGAGCCTTCTCATCCTTGCTTACTTCCTCAGTGACTTTCTCCTCGTCTCCTCCTTCTCTAATCATCTCTTCATGAACTTTCTCCCCAGAAACAATTTCATTCTTCTCTCCTAATCCCAAGTCAGGAGTTGTCTCCTCCGAATGAATATACTTCTTAATGCTGGAGGACTGAACACTACGAACATCATTCAACGACTCTTGTTCCGAATCTGAAACAGATACAACAGTTGTATCAGTTCCATCAGGAATTGGAGTTGAACTGGCAGAAACTGAGTTTGCTTCCTTACGCGGTATGTTATCCTGCATAAAAGAAAGAATGATCCCAACACTCGTCTCCATTGTTGTTGATGCAAGATATTGTAGACTCTGTGAATATTGAATCTATCCATCAAATCATACAATAATAGCACACATTCGTAGAAATGTAATAGAGTGAGTAAAGAATTCGCCATAAATTCGTTTCTCCAATCGATTGCCAAAGAGAATGGGACATTATTCGCTCGAAAAGAACTACAATTCGAGTAACAATGATCTCTTTCTCATAATGATGACCATTAGTACACTCCACAAGAAAGAGTGATTCGATAAAAAGACTAAGGCTTGTTTGTAACTCTTGATTCTCTGAACCATCAATAAACACAGTTAAAATATTCGAAACCGAACCCAAAAGGACCGATACAAGATCTAGAGTAATTTCATGAAGATGTAAGATATAAGAATAGATCTCAAGAACTTCGGCTAACTCACTAATAACAGAACCTTTGAATGATCGTTCTACAAAGAAATCTACAGGAATCACTGTTCTTCAAGCGATTGTAAAGAATATCCAGTTTGATTATCCAGATCATGTCACTATTCGGTTCAATCTACACATCAGATTATTGAAAGGAGAAAGACTTTGGTTGTAACCGTATCCGGATAGGATTGGTGAAGAAGCGGAATTACCAATCTCAATTCCGATTCTATTAAATCTTTCATACTTTGATTAGAGTCCGTGACCATCTGCGCAACTATGCCCACGGAGAAAAACAATTGTGTTTTCAACAAACAACCAAATCTATAGTAACACAATATCAACTATAAAATGGGACATTCTTTATTCATCGTCATCGTCAATACTAGCATCCTTCGATCTTCTATTGCGACACCCTTTGCACTTCTTAGCTGCCTCCTCTTCCTCACGTCGGATTCGTTCTTCTTCTTCTTGATGCTGCTTCTCTAACTCGAGACGTACCCGTTCAGCCTCTTCCTCTTCCTGACGCTTCTTCTCAGCTTCCTCTTCTTGTCTTTTCTTCTCGGCTTCTTCCTCCTGACGTTTTCGCTCAGCTTCCTCCTCTTCCAATCGTTTTCGTTCAGCTTCTTCACGCAGTCGCTCTGCCTCCATAATACGTTTCTGCTCAATTTCCTCTTGGCGTTTTCGCTCAGCTTCCTCCTCCTCCAAGCGTTTTCGTTCAGCTTCTTCCTCCTCCAAGCGTTTGCGTTCCGCCTCTTCCTCAGCCTCACGTCGCAATCTCTCTTCCTCCTCCTCCCTCAACCTCTCTTCCATAGCAACACGAGCATACACCTCCTCCTCCTTGGAGATCATATTCTCCAACTCATGAGTCTTCGCCAGTAACTCTTCGATGGTTTTGTCCACATTACTCACATTCGCTCCTTCCTGCAATGCTGCTTCGCGCTTGGCCTGAAGTTGATCCAACACATTCAAAGCACTATCCAATTCATTACTGGCACTTGATATCATCTCCTGAATCTCCATAGCAGTACGAGGCTTCGATTCTGTTGTTTTCAGTTTAGCAGACTCTTGCTCACTAGATGATGAGGACGAAGATGAGGTCACAGAGAGTACATCCACATCCACAAGATCGCTGCATATCACATTGACTGCATTGTGATAATGTTCATTGAACACTTTCTTTCCTTCTTCAAAGTCATCAGCCAAGCTAGCTTCAATTGCACGGATTCGTTCTTCTTCTTGCCTCTTCCGCTCCTCTTCTTGTCTCTGTCGTTCTTCTTCTTCTTGTCTCTGTCGTTCTTCTTCTTCTTGTCTCTTCCGCTCCTCTTCTTCTCGTTGCCTCTCCTCTTCTTGTCGCTTCTTCTCTTCCTCTTCTCTTTTTCGCTCCAATTCAGCAATTTCCTGGTCTGTTAGTTTAATCTCTTCTTCCTCTTCCACAGCATCCATACCAATTAGCCTATCACTGTAAGCTAGAAATAATCCACTTGTCTCAATCCTACCATTCTCAATGTATTGTTCCAGATTTTCTGACACCTTGTTCAAACCCTTTGGAATACCCAACTTGGCGAAGGCACAAAGAGTAGCTGTGATTTGTTTTAGATCTCCTTTCTCAAAGTTACTGTAGTTACAAACATCAGCTCGGCGCATACCCAGTTCGACACAAGCATTTGCAAAAGCGCGAATATTATCTCTAGCTTGAAAACTCATGGGAGCTAAGAAATAATCACACTACAACACAACCCACCAGCATTTCGATGCCATTTACCAACCGTTTTCAGATTTGGCAAATACTTTTCAACAATGGTCAACAAAACCTATCTTTTATCCAGAACCAAAGAACTTACAACTCCACTGATTAGAGAATTGGGAAGATCTGGGTCCACCTCTTCTCCATACATTTCACTTAGCCACTTCGCCAGTTCTTCAGATATAAACTATAATATCATATCTCCGAAGCACTGTTATACACGAAGCTCTTTTGCATTGAAGCTGAGACGACGTGCCGAAAACGATGCATTGTCTGTAACGTTTGTAATGATCAGTCGTCTTCCTGACGACATTTTAATTGGTAAATTACTATCACTCATTGCAAATAAAAAGAAATGAACTAAAAACGTAAAAGGAGAGTCAGCCAATCAGATTGTTCCATCTTCACTGGAACAACAACGACACCAAAAGAGGATTCGTACTATTCACAAGCACAGATGGATTCTCCAAGACTTAGATGACTCAGGATTTTAAAACAGTACAAGAATAGATGAAACAAACACAATACACTGTATTTACCCACCAATTGGTTACAGTTCCTCTTCCTCGGAGTGCTCAACCACAATACGGTTCTTTTCTACGAATGCCTTCAAAGAATCGAGGGTTCTATCTCCCTCAAAGTCAATAACACTCTTTCCCTCACCTCCAGCCTTGAAGAACTTCAGAGTAGGGAAGCCACGAATGTTGATATCCTCCACCTCGTTAGCAGTAGCATCCATCTCAGCAATGATCACATCAGGATCATCCTTATAGGCTTCAGCCAACTCTACATAGGTGGGAGCCAG
>JABLTK010132543.1_pt1 | contig 10189 bp, 7 predicted proteins | sample 7160131 | NCBI WGS metagenome assembly JABLTK01 (sample SAMN14651221, study PRJNA627086) | human gut metagenome | isolation source: feces | host: Homo sapiens
AAAACAAAAAAAGAAATAAATACTAAACTAAATATTATTAAAATTATTATTACTTTTTTCATAAAATCACCAAAAAACTACAGTTTCCTATAGTTTATTTTAGTAAAGTCTACCCCCCCCGCAATTGACAAAATGTTTATTTTTGTGTTACACTAGCATATATGTATATGTTATATGTTATTGATGGGAGGTAAAGATGCCTAGGAAGTACACTAAGGAGTTTAAAAAGAAAGTTGTGGAACTAATTAAATTTAGTGAACGTTCTACAAAAGATACTGCTTATAATTTCAATATTCCGCTTAAAACTGTGGAAAAATGGATTACTGCTTACAATAAAGATAATACTTGCTTTGATCCGAAAGAAGAAGATTAAAAACAGAGACATTCCTCTGTTTTTTTAAAATTCACATGAATTAGGTGTTCTAGGAAAAGGTATTACATCTCTTATGTTATCTACACCAGTTAGATAAATAAGTAATCTTTCAAATCCCATTCCAAATCCTGAGTGAACTACTCCTCCATATTTTCTTAAATTCAAGTACCAGTTCATTTCTTCAATATTTATACCTAACTCTTTCATTCTATTCTTTAATACATCATATCTTTCTTCTCTTTCACTTCCACCCATAAGTTCTCCCGAACCTGGCACAAGTAAATCTACTGCTTTTACTGTTTTATTATCATCATTTAGTCTCATGTAAAATGCTTTAATATCTTTTGGCCAGTCAGTTATAAATACCGGACTTTTAAAATATTCTTCAGTTAGATATTTTTCGTGTTCTGTTGCGATATCTTCACCATACTCTGGATTAAACTCCCATTTAACATTTGCTTCTTTAAGTATTTTTATTGCTTCTTCATGCGTTATTCTTGCAAAGTTACTATTAAGTACTTTTTGTAATCTTTCTATAAGTCCTTTTTCTACAAATTCATCAAAGAATTTCATTTCTTCAGGTAGTTTTTCTAAAGTATAACTTATTATGTGTTTTAACATATCTTCTTCAATATCCATAAGTTTATTTAAATCACAAAAAGCTATTTCTGGTTCAATCATCCAAAATTCAGCCGCGTGTGTTTTAGTATGTGAGTTTTCAGCTCTAAAAGTTGGACCAAATGTATATATTTTTTTATACGCATGAGCAAAAGCTTCTCCTTGAAGTTGTCCTGTTACTGTAAGACCAACTTTTTTTCCAAAGAAATCTTTTTTATAATCTACTTTTCCTTTTTCTGTCTTTGGCACATTTTCTAAATCAAGGGTAGTTACTTTAAACATTTCACCAGCTCCCTCACCATCATTGCCGGTTATGAGTGGTGTATGTACATAAACATAGTTGTTTTCCCTAAAATATTCATGTATAGCTTGAGCTACTACACTTCTTGTACGAAAAACAGCATTAAAAAGGTTTGTTCTTGGTCTTAAATAAGCTTGTTCTCTTAAAAATTCTCTTGTATGTCTTTTAGGTTGAATTGGATAATCTTCTGTTGATGCTCCTAATAATTTAATAAAACTTGCTTTTAATTCAAATTTTTGTTTACCTTCACTTGGTACAAGTTTTCCTTTTACATTTATCGCAGAATAAATAAACATCTTTGATATTTCTTCAAAATTTTCTAGATTATTATCATAAACAATTTGTAAGTTTGTAAAGTATGTTCCATCATTAAAATCAATAAATCCAAATTCTTTTTGTTTTCTATGATTTCTTATCCAACCATTTAGTTCTACTTCTTTATTTAAATAATCTTTTGTAAATAAATCTTTTAAATCCATCTTTATTCTCCTCTCAAGAGTTTTTCTAATATTTCATTTGTTTTTATCGGATTACATTTTCCTTTTGTTTCTTTCATTATAAGTCCTATAAAATATTTTTTTATATTAGAGTTTCCATTTTTATATTCTTCTATTTTTTCTTTATTTTTTTCTAATATTTCATTAATTATTTTTGTTAATTCTTTTTCATTACTTATTTGTTTTATATTATGTTTTTTTATATATTTTTCTAAACTTAATTGTTCTTCATTAATATTTAAAATTATTTCTTTAACTTGTTTTGAAGAAATCTCTTCCTTTTCATTTAAATCTATTAATTCTTTTAACTTCTCTGGTGTTAGTGAGTATTTATTTATATCTATTTCTTTTTTATTTAAATATTCTAGAATTGGTCCAGTAACTAAATTAGTTAATTTTATTGGGTCAATTTTTAAATCTAAACACTTTTCAAAATAATCTATTAATTCTTTACTTCTAATTATTTTTTTTGCATTAATTAAACTAATACTATATTCTTTTGTATATTTGCTTAATAAATCATTTGGTAAAGTATAATCATTTCCTGTATTTTCTATAAATTCTTCATCAAGATTAAATATTGGAATATTACTTTCTACAAAATATCTATAATCAATTGCATCTTCTTTTTTTCTCATTAATACTGTGGTGTCACTTTCCTCATCATATCTTCTTGTTTCTTGAAGAACTTCTTTTTTTTCTTCTAACAATTTTACTTGTCTTTTATATTCGCTTTCAATTACTTTTTTTACATTTGTAAATGAATTAACATTTTTTATTTCAACTCTTGTTCCAAGTTCTTTTTGTTTTTCGCTTCTTACTGAAACATTAACATCACATCTAATATGTCCTTTAGTAACATCCGCTTCACTTAAATTATTATTTCTAAGTATTAATCTTAAATCTTCTAAAAAATTAATTGCTTCTTCTACACTTTCAAAATCTGGTTCTGTTACAATTTCAATTAGTGGAATACCACATCTATTATAATCAATTAAAGTATAGTCTTCATAGTGGTCTAAAGAAGCAGTATCTTCTTCTATATGAATATCATGAATACGCACTACTTTTTCACTTAATAATTTATATGTACCAGAAAGCCCAATTGGTAAAGTATGTTGAGTTATTTGATATCCTTTAGGTAAATCCGGATAAAAATAATGTTTTCTATCAAATATTATTTCTCTTGCGATATCCATATTAAAAATTTTAGCTAGTTTTATTGCCTTTTTTAAAACTTCTTTATTTAATACTGGCATACTACCTGGTAGTGCAATATCTAACTCACTTACATTTATGTTACTATCTAGTGTATATTCATTTTTTGATGGTGAAAATATTTTGGTTTTTGTATTAAGTTCAGTATGAATTTCAAGTCCTACAGTAAGTTTATACATCTTTTTCACCCTCTTTTAATATTTTTTCTATATCATAAGCTAAATTAAGTAATTTTTTATCTTCATATCTTTGTGAAGTAATATTAATCGCAAAAGGAAAATTATTAACTATAGATGCTGGTAAAGTAATACTAGGATATCCTCCAAAGTTACCAAGTATTAAATGATTATCAAGAGCACTTTCCATTTCATCTTTAATACTATATTTTTCCCCGATTTTAGGAATATATCCATTTCCTACTGGTAAAATAAGAGCGTCATATTCACTAAATGTCTTATCTAATATGTCTACTAACATTCTTCTAATTCTTTTAGCATTTAAAAAGTATTTTTCTTGATTTTCTTTTTCAAGTGAATAAGAACCAATTACAAATCTTCTTTTAATCAAACTACAGAAGTTTTCACCTCTAAAATTTTTCATTTTTTCTATACTTGTTTTTCCTTCGCTTTTAGGTCCAAAAATAATTCCTGTTAGGTTTGAGTCATTGCTTGTTGCCTCACTACAAGATATTACTAAATAAGCTGGGTAGATTGCTTTTAAGAGTTCTTTATCTATACTTATACCCTCTACTATGTATCCTTTGTTTTTTAAGTCGCTTACAACTTCACTATATTTCATAATTATATCTTGAATATAGTTATTATCGGTTACATCTTCAAAATTTGACATATCAACGAGTTCTTTTATATAAAATAATTTTTTACTAGTTGGTTCAACTTTAATATTTTCTACTAAATCAATATCACTAGAATCATAACTAGTCATATCTTTTTCATCTTTCCCTTTTATTTCATTAGTTACCATTGCCGCATCAAGTACAGTTTTACTTAAAACTCCAACTGTATCCAAACTAGTTGCGAAAGGAAAAAGACCATACCTGCTTACAAGTCCATAACTTGGTTTAAAGCCAACTACTCCATTATATGCAGCAGGTTTTCTCACAGAGTCCCCAGTATCACTTCCAATACTAAAAGGAACTAAATCAAGTGCTACTGACACAGCACTACCAGAAGAAGAACCTCCACTAATAAGTTCTTTATTATATGCATTTTTAACTGGACCCAAATGTCCTGTAGTTCCAGTACCACCTAGTGCTAGCTCATCCATTGTAGTCTTACCAATCATGACACATCCTGCATCATTTAATTTTTTATAAACAGTTGCATCAAAAACAGGAACATAGTCTTTTAGTGAATTTGAACTAGCTGTAGTAAGTATTCCTTTAGTTGAAAAATTATCTTTTAAAGTATATGGAGTTCCACTAGTTAAAGAAGTGTTTTTACCTACATATGGATTGTCTATTATTGTTTCAAATATATTATATTCTTTATCAAGATTTTTAGCTTTATCTATTAATTCAAGTAAGTTTTCAAGTGCTTTTGTTTTATTTTTTATAAATAAATGATTATATTCTTCTATACTCATTACATAACCACCTTTGGTACTTCAACAGCATCTTCTAATACATTTTTAGAATTTTTAAGCACTTCTTCCCTTGTTAAAGAACTTTCTTCTTTATCTTCTCTTAAAAACACCTCATCTTTATAGGGCACCATATGCATAGGTTTAACATCGCTAATTCCATCAATATTATTTATTACATCCATTCTACTAATTATATAATTAAACTCATTATATAAATCATCTAACTCTTCATCTGTTAGATCTATATATAATTTGTGTGCTAGTTGCTTTATTTCTTCTTTTTCCATTTATTCCTCCACTTCTATTCCGAGTATTTTTAAAGCTTCTTTATTTACTTTACTTGGAGCATCTGTTAGAAGACAAGATGCATTTTGCGTTTTAGGAAAAGCTACAACATCTTTTATATCATCTGTCTCACATAAAATCATTGTAAGTCTTTCAAGTCCTGGAGCTATCCCCGCATGTGGAGGAGCCCCATATTTAAACGCTTCAAGTAGAAATCCAAACTTTTCTTCTGCTTCAGCATCTGTAATATGTAGTGCTTTAAAAACTTTTTGTTGAGTTTCTTTATCATGAATTCTTACACTTCCACTAGCTAGTTCATAGCCATTTAACACCAAATCATAACTTCTTGCATAGCAATTTTCAGGGTCATTCAAAGTCTTTATATCTTTTGGCATAGTAAATGGGTGATGTGCACTAATATATCTTTTTTCTAATTCACTATATTCAAACATAGGAAAGTCTGTTACCCATAGATAGTTAAATATTTTAGGATCAGCTAAAGAAAGTTCTCTTGCTACTTCAACTCTTATTCTTCCTAAACTATTTTTTGCTTTTTTATATTCATCTGCGGTTATTAAAACTAAATCATTTTCTTTTAGTTCGAGTTTTTTAATTAATTCTTCTTTTTCAGTTTCAGTTAAGTTTTTAACAATAGAACCAGTTAGTTCATTATTATTAAATTTTAAATAAAATAAATTATTTACTTTAAAGTTTTTAACAATTCTTTCTAATTCTTCTATTTTTTTTCTAGAATATTTATCACTAGCATTATTTACAACAATTGCATTTATACTAACACCTTCAAATAATTTAAAGCCAGAATTAGAAAAAACATCATCTAATGAATTAATTAACATTTCATACCTAGTATCAGGTTTATCTGTTCCATAATATTTTATAGCATCATCATAAGTTATTCTTGGTAGTGGTAAAGAAATATTATAATTTTTAACTTCCTTCATTAAAGTAGAAATCATTTTTTCAACTATTTCATAAACATCTTCTTCGCTTGCAAAACTCATTTCCATATCTATTTGAGTAAACTCTGGTTGTCTATCACTTCTTAAGTCCTCGTCTCTAAAACATCTAGCAAATTGATAATATCTTTCATAACCTGAAACCATTAAAAGTTGTTTAAAAAGTTGTGGACTTTGAGGTAAAGCATAAAAACTTCCTTTATAAACTCTTGAAGGAACTAAATAGTCTCTTGCTCCTTCTGGAGTACTTTTAGTTAATATTGGTGTTTCTATTTCAATAAATCCATTTTCATCTAGAAATCTTCTAATAGAACTTGTTATTTTATGTCTCATTATTAAATTGTTTTTTATCTCTTCTCTTCTTAAATCAATATATCTATATTTAAGTCTTGTTTCTTCTAAAGAATTTTTATCAAGTTCAAATGGTAGTGGTAAAGAAGTATTTAAAACTTCTATTTCTTCTACATTTATTTCAATTTCTCCTGTATCAATATTTAAATTCTTATTTTCTCTTTCAATAACAACTCCACTAGCTTTTAAAACATATTCGTTTTTAATATCACTAGCAATTTCATATATGTTACTTCCTTCTTTTATACTAAGTTGTACTATTCCACTTCTGTCTCTTAAGTCAATAAATATAAGACCACCTAATTTTCTTATTTTATTAACCCAACCATATACAGTTACATTTTTACCTAAATAAGTTGTATTTAAACTGTTATTAAAAATAGTTTTCATATTTCCTCCTACACTCTATATTTAAAAAAGTCTATTAAGTTAATTCTTTTAACTTTTTCACTTTCTTTTGTTAAATTATCTTTTATTGTTACATAATCTCCTTTTACTTCATCTTCTCCTACTATAATTACATAAGAAGGATTAAACTTATCTACTTGTTTAAACTGTCCTTTCATATTTTTCCCTAAATAATCAAGTTCTATTACAAATCCTTCACTTCTAAGTTCATCTGCAATCATAAAAGCATCATTAGTTTCACTCATATTTAATATATAAGCATCTATCTTAGGTTTATCTATTCTAATTTCTTCGTTTTCAATTATTTTAAGAAGTCTATCAAGTCCTAAAGCAAAACCTACTCCTGGGGTACTTGGTCCACCTAGAGTTTCTACCAAGTTATCATATCTTCCACCACCACATATAGTAGAAGTTGGACCTAGTTCTTTTAAATCGCTTACTATTTCAAAAACAGTATGAGTATAATAATCAAGTCCTCTAACTAATCTACTATCTTCTTCATAAGGAATGTCTAAGTCATCTAAGCAACTTTTTAAATCTTCATAAAATTTCTTACTTTCTTCATTTAAGTAATCTACTGTTTTAGGAGCATTTTTTATCAAATCATTTTCACTATCAACTTTACAATCAAGTATTCTAAGTGGATTTTTTAAATACCTCTCCTTACATGTATCACAAAGACTATCTATACCACCTTCAAAATGTTTAACTAATGCTTCTCTATATGCTTCCCTACTTTCTTTATCACCTAATGTATTTAATTTAACAACTAAATTATCTAAACCAATATTGCTTAAAAATCTATAAGCAATACTTATAACCTCAGCATCCATACAAGCATTCTTACTTCCAAATGCTTCAACACCAAACTGCATAAACTCACGAAATCTTCCACTTTGAGGTCTTTCATATCTAAAGCATGAACCAATATAATAAAATTTCTTTAAAAGACCCTCCGCATACATCTTATTTTCAATATAACTTCTAACAACCCCAGCGGTAACCTCAGGTCTTAAAGTCATTTCTCTATTTCCTTTATCTTTAAAATCATAAGTTTCTTTATTAACTATATCAGTTGTTTCTCCTACACCCCTATAAAAAAGTTCACTCACTTCAAAACTAGGTGTCTTAATATAATTATAATTATAAACAGACATAAAACTATTTAAATAACTTATCAAAAACGATAAATTATATCCATAATCTTCATAATAATCAACTGTTCCTTTTGGTTTTTGTATCATAATATCCCTCCTAAAAAAAATACGTTAATAAAATATATAAGGACGAGTTTTACCCGCGGTGCCACCTTATTTTACTAACGTACACTTTATTTTGTATCGCAAAATATGCGTTTATGTTTATAGAAGTGTCTTCATTTATTAATTTATATAAGCATTCCCACCAATAGCTCTCTCTACAATATAACAAAAATAAACTACTTTTCTTCACACATAAAATATACTTTATTTTATCTAAAATATTAAAAATAGTCAATAAATTTGCATATTATTGACTATTAATTTTACGAGGAAGTTATTTTTATTCCAGTTGCTGAATGTGTTCCTGTTACAAAGATTGAACCAGAACTATTTCTAATTATTAATCCCCAATTAAACGCTCTCCCCGTTTTATTAACAATTCTAGAAAGATTTGGGTTTGAATTAGCATAGCATGCGAAAGCACCTTGAGATATTCTAGTAACTCCAGTTCCTATTGTTGCTTTAGTTAGAGAATTAAACGCAAAAGCGTCTCTACCTATTGTTTTAACACTATTTGGAATTGTTATAGTTGTTAATTTGTTTCCAGAAAAGGCGTAATTTCCTATGCTTTGTACTGATGAACCTATTGTTGCTTTAGTTAATTGATTATTATAAAACGTATATTCTCCTATTGTTTTAACACTATTTGGAATTGTTATAGTTGTTAATTTGTTTCCATAAAAGGCGCGATTTCCTATGCTTTGTACTGATGAACCTATTGTCGCACTAGTTAATTGATTTTTATAAAACGTAAATTCTCCTATTGTTTCTACATTATTCGGAATTATTATTGATGTAATTTTATTCCCGGCAAAACCATTTAAAGTTACTAAACTTTCTGGCAAGGTCAGTGATGAAATTAAATTATCACTAAACGCCGATGGTTCTATTACTTTAACTGAATCACCCAAGGTTAAAGAAGTAATTTTATTACCACCTGAAAATGAGCTTTTCCCTATTGTCTCTACATTATTTGGTATTACCACCTCAGTTAAATTGTTCTCAGCGTACGCCCGTTCTTCAATAGTTATAACACTCTCAGGAACATCTACTTCTTCCATTCCGATTTTCCTAAAAGCATGAGCACCTATTGTAACTATACCTTCAGGTAAAGTTATATCTTTAGTTTTTGTTCCACCATAGGACATAAATCTTGTTTTATCTATACTTCCGTCTTCTTTTCTATCATAAATATATGCATCATCTTCAGATAGTTGATTCTTTGTAAATACTCCACCTTCTATATTTGTTACAGTATCAGGTATTACAATTTCAGATATTTGGTTGTCATAGAATGATAAATATCCTAGATTTGTAACACTATTTGGAATAACTACACTACTTATGTTATTTTGCATTATAGCACTAGATTCTAAACTGTTAATAGTATTAGGTAATTTTATACTGTTAAGTTCTTTTTCACGAAGGGCTCCTTCACCCACAACATTAACTTCCACACTATTTATTGTTGATGGTATCCCTACATCTTTTGGACAAGCTGTACCACTAGTTCCTCCTCCAACATAATCATAATAATCGGTAACTGTATTCGTTGCGCTATCAAATGCAAAACAGTTTTCATTAGTTGGTTCATAGAATTCAACAACACAAGTTGCATTTCCTTTTACATCAGATATAATTAAATTTGAATTATTAACTAGTGACGGTGTGGCATTGTCACAATAATAAGTTGCATCATCATATCCTGTGTCACTAGCAGTTAAAGAAAATGAATCCGATCCATTATATTCAATTTCTTTTGTAGTATCACCATTAATAGTTCCGTTTAAAGCTACTACATTTACTGTATATATGTTTATTTTCCATACTGCATACAAGTTTACTACTCCATCATTTTCACTAGTCAAGTTACTTACACCTTGTTCATTTGTAAAATCTGCTGTTAAAGCATTACTATTTGTGCTCCAACCTAAAAAAGTATAACCTTCTCTAGTAAATGCGTTCGCACTTAATGTTTTGCTTACACCATAAGTATGAGTGGAATTTGCCATTGTTCCAGACCCACCATTGGAATTATATTTAACTTGATATGTATTCGCAGTATATTCTACTGTACATGTTGTATCATTCGTTACATTTGATACTGTTACTGTATTATTTTGTATTGTTCCTTTTTGACTATTTGTACATGTTACTGTTGGATTAGAATATCCATCTGTTGGATTAACTGTGAATGTTGCATTGGTATTATAGTTTACTGTCTTACTTGTACTTCCACTTATTGTTCCATTTGTCACTGTAACTTTAACTGTGTATGTGTTTATTTTCCATAC
>JABLTK010138336.1_pt1 | contig 10177 bp, 7 predicted proteins | sample 7160131 | NCBI WGS metagenome assembly JABLTK01 (sample SAMN14651221, study PRJNA627086) | human gut metagenome | isolation source: feces | host: Homo sapiens
GCGCCGTTTGCGAATACCGCCGCGGGCTGTTTCGTGTAAATATGGACACCCGAAACCTCCGCCATATATCGGAACAATTCGACCGGAATCCTTGTCGTGCCGACAAAAAGTTGCGGACGCGGCGTCGAAGTCCTCAATACGACCGCGTTTTTGCCGTTGGCGTATTTGGCAAGAACGACATCGCCCTCGCGTGCGGCTACCGCCAACAAGGGGGTTATCTTCGTCGAATGGCCGAAAGATTCGGGAAGTCCCGCTTTTTTGCCGGCGTCGGTGGAAAGAACGAGAGCGTCCACGTCGCCTGCGTATTCGGCGTCGAAACCGGTAAGTTCCTTTACGGCGGAAAGGGAAAACTCGTTTTTGGAAATATCGACAAGACCGGGCGTCCATGTCCATATCGAAGCCGCAGTACCCGCAACTTCCGCAAGAGATTTCCGCTCTTCGGGAGTCAGCGCCGAAGCGAGAAGAAATACGTTGAGCTTGCCGCTCGTTTTTTTCTCGACAATATCCTCTATGATATACTGCGCAAAAGGCATACCCGACTGGTTCATCAATACTCTGCTGCCGTGCATTAGCGAAGCCGAAGTCACATTGGAAGCCCTGTTGCCCCCGATATAATAAATCGACCTGTCCGAATGAATCAAGGCCACTTCGGGTTTATAGGGCTGGGGGCGTTTTATCATATCGAGTTCGCATTTGCGGAATTTCTTCATTTCCGTCCAAATTTCCGGATCGTCGTACCAGCCGCAGCCGAACAAGTCCATCCACCAAGAGCCGTGGTTGCGTATAGTCTGCTGGGCGAGATTTCTGCGCATAACCTTTTTAGTGTCTTCCGCCGTCTGCTGCGCGGAATCGGCAATCAGCAGCGGCGAACCGCTTTTCCAAATAAGATACGTTCGGTTGTCGTCCTCGTCGAACCACATTTTCCCCGAATTTGCGAAGCTGTCCGCCGCGCTCATCGTAAGCTTCCACCCTCCGAGACCCCTGTTGGAGTACGAAATCGGGCCGGATGCGATGTCAACATACGGGGAATTTAAAATCTTTTTCAGGGCGTAATGCCCCGAAACGGCGGGCCCGTTGGGGTATCCCGACAATTCGTAGGCGTAGCCGAAGAAAATCAGCGAAAGCCTGTCTACGCCCAAATTCTTTGTGGTTTCGCGCACGGTTTGCGCTATTTTCAAAACGTGGTCCGACATTTCGTCTTGAAGAAATGTGTTGAAGTCGATTGCCGGCGCGTTGACTTTCGGATTCATCAAATGCGTAGTGTTTTCGCGCCGCTCCTTTAAGCTTGGCACCGCTATTTTATCGAAGGCGACAACCTCCTTTGCGTTCCACGCCTTGCGCAAATTTTCTGGAGTGGCGTATTTTTTTTGCAGCCATTTGCGCCACGCCTTGAGAGTGGCGCTGTCGTAGCCCGCCAGCTCCCATTGTCCCGAAGCCCCGTAGAAAAATTCGCCCGACTGCCCTCCGCACGGATGGTATCCGGCTATATTCTTTGAATATTTCGACTCTATATATTCAATCGTATTGCGCACGCCGACCGCCACCATATCGCGGAAAGATTGCGAGGAAGGCGAGGAATAATTTGCGCCGTCGTAGCCGCGGGTTATCACTTTGCCGTCGCTGTCGATGGTTACTTCGTCAGGATGGTCGCGGCGATGGTTCGCGTTTTCCGTGCCTATTCTGACGATGATTTTCGCGTCGGGATTCGCCGCAATAACGGCGTCAAAAGCCTTGTCTATCTCGCGCATTTCCGCGCTGTCGGAAAGACTCCACAATGTGGGGACGCCGAAATGTATGAAATCCACCCCCGCTTTCGCGGCGATTTTCTCCTGTTTTACGAGCAAATTGAGCTTGTTCTGCGAAAGGATTTCGTAAGGCGAAACCACATAGGACAACAGATAGAGTTGGCTGTCGCAATCCGTTTTTGCGCGGATATGGAAACGATACTTCGCGCCCTTTTTTATATCGAATGTCCTGACGTGGAAAACAAGCCTTTCGCGGCTTAAATCCTTTTGGATTTTATTGATGTGCAAAAGATTTTCGCCGTCGAGATTTTCGTTCGCCATTTTTATGACGGGCTGCGGCTCTATTTCCCGCGGGAAAAGCCAAAGAAGTTTGGATTTGTCGTAGGGCTTGGCCGAAAAATCGTAAATTTTGACAATCGAGCCGTCGTCGAGATTTTCGATTTCAAGCTTTGAAATCCACAAATCGGTAACGTCGTTGCCGACGAGAATTTTTATGCCGCCCGTCGACGAATCCGCCACATGCGAGAAATCGAGGGTATAATCTTTCCATTCCCGCGATATTGCGGGCGCAACGCCGCCGCCGAACCAGCCCAGAAAATGGCGCGAACGCACGGGCTTGCCGTCGACCGTCACAAAAGGAACGCCTTTGAATGTCTCCACTTTATAGGACACCCCGAATAGCGGAATTTCCGCCGCCATCAAAAGAATCAACCCCGCTAATATAAATTTTACACACTTCATTTCGTTATGATTTTAAATTGAACAAAATGCGTCAAGAAGAATAAAGGCGCATTTGTTGCTATTTAAGCAATTTTGTTGGGTTATTTTGACTTTGTTAAAGTTTCATTCCGATAAAAAATTTCCGCCAAGGGGCGACGCGGGCGCGAAGCCCCATTTTATGGAAAATTTTTTTAACGGAATCGGGCGCTCCGCCCAAGCCGTTTTCGGCGAAAATGGAATCGAGCAAATCGCGGTATGCCGTGCGGTATTTTTCAAAAACCGCGATTGTCGCCGCCCGCACTTCCCGCGGGGGAAAATTCATATTTATAGCCTTGTCGATAAGCCTGCGCACATCTTCGCGCACGGGATTGTCGGAATCGACCTCGAACGTATATTTGGGGTCGAGTGAATAGTTTCTGCCGCCCAAATTTCTGGTGGTAACTACGGGCAGCCCGCAAAGGCCATACTCGCCCGCGGCGTACATTGCGCCCTCCGCTTCAGAAAGCGCGAGGCCGACTTTGGCTTTTGCCATAAATTTGTATACAAAAATCCCCAAAACTTTTTTCACCCACTTCGACGAGGGGCTAAATTTTGAAATGACGTCCTCGGCAAAAGCTTTCTCCTTCTGCGTATATGCGCCGATATACAATATTTTCGGAAGCCCCTCCACAAGATAGTGCCGCTTAAACGGCGTTATGCGCGCCAGATAAACGGCGTCGAAAGTTTTTTCACAATCGAGAGCCTTGTAGCGGCGTTCGTCGAGAAAGCAATTTTGGTTGCATAAAACGGCCTTCGCGCCCAACGAGGAAAAATTGGAGAGTTCCCCGTCCGAGTTGCAAAGAAAAACGGTTTCCAATTGTGGAAATTTCAGTTTCGCCATTTCGATATTTTTGCGGGCGTATTCGACGCGCTCTTTAGATTCGTATTCAAAACCCAATTTAAACAGGGCATAGGCCTTGGTTTTGGGATTTTTCAAAAACCATTTTTCAAAGGAATCGCGCCAGTTTATAAAATCCTCGAAAAAAGTTATAAAAATAAAGGGGTTGCGGTATATTATTGTAGCCGGCAAATAAAGCGGTTTATTAAAAAATATCATCGAAATACGCATACTATCGACACTGCGGCGTGTCAAGTTGTAACGGCTTAATATTAAAACGCGGAATTAAAAAATTATGAAAAATAGACTTGCGCGAACGAAGCAATCCACTACTCTGTCGTTCTTTATTTAGATTGCAAATTTGCGACGGTCGCGAATTGCAACTAAGTCAATAACAATCAACCCGTTTCCCAATAAGGAAACGACCCAAGGAAAACAATGAACAACGTAATGGAAGAATTGCTTGCAAACAGCAGTTTTGCCGAACTTAAACAAGGCTCTATAATAAAGGGCAAAATCATCGAAATCCGCCAGAACGAAGTCGTAGTCGACATCGGCGGCAAAAGCGAAGGCGTCGTACCGGTAAGCGAATTTATCGACATCAACGACGTCCAAGTAGGTCAGGAAATCGAAGTTTTGTTGGAAAAACTCGAAGACCGCGAAGGAAATCCCGTAATATCCTACGACAAAGCGCAACAGAAAAAGAACTGGGAAGAAATTCTCGCCAACTGCCAAGAAGGCGCAATACTCCCCGGTCGCGTCAAGGCCAAGGTCAAGGGCGGTCTCATCGTCAGCATCGGCGTCGACTCCTTCCTCCCCGCCTCACAAATCGACGTCCAGCCTCCGAAAAATTTGGATCAATACGTCGGCCAAACTTACGACTTCAAAGTCGTTAAAATCAACGCCGAACGCAAAAATATCGTCGTATCGCGCCGCGAACTCATCGAAGAACAGCGCACGGAAAAACGCCGCAAGCTTCTCTCCGAAGTCAAGCCCGGCGACGTTCGCAGAGGCGTCGTAAAGAATATCACCGATTACGGCGCGTTCATCGACCTCGACGGTCTCGACGGACTCCTCCATATCACCGACATGAGCTGGGGCAGAATCTCGCACCCGAGCGAAATGGTAAAGGTCGGCGAAGAGGTTTCCGTTATGATTATCGAAGTCGACACGGAACGCGAACGCGTGTCCCTCGGCCTCAAACAGACCACTTCCAACCCGTGGGAAAATATCGAACGCAAGTATCCGGTCGGCGCACACGTACGCGGCAAGGTTGTAAACCTCGTCAACTACGGCGCGTTTATCGAACTCGAAGAAGGCGTTGAAGGTCTCGTCCACATCACGGAATTCTCCTGGACAAAACGCATCACCAAGCCCTCCGAAGTTCTCAAGGTCGGCGACGAAGTCGAAGCGGTCGTCCTCAATATCGCCAAGGAAGAACAGAAGATTTCTCTCGGTCTCCGCCAGCTCGAAGAAAATCCGTGGGAAATGGCGGTTCACAACTATCCCGTGGGCGCACACGTGCGCGGCAAAGTTCGCAACCTCACCACTTACGGCGCGTTTGTCGAACTCGAAGAAGGCATCGACGGTATGGTTCACGTCTCCGACATGAGCTGGACACGCAAAATCAACCACCCGAGCGAAATGCTCAAGAAAGGCGACGAAGTCGACGCAATCGTTCTCGTTGTCGATCCCGAAAACCAGCGCATATCGCTCGGTCTCAAGCAGCTTTCAATCGACCCGTGGGAAGAAATCGACTCGCTCTTCAAGATCGGCGATTTGGTCAAGGGCAAAGTTAGCAAGATTACAAACTACGGCGCGTTTGTCGAACTCCAAAACGACATCGACGGTTTGGTTCACATCAGCCAAATCAGCGAAGACCACGTCGAAAAAATCAAGGACCACCTCAAGATTGGAGACGAAGTTACGGCACGCGTCGTTAAAATCGACCGCGACGAACGCCGCATCGGCTTGTCAATCAAGGCCGCCCAGTACGACGCCGACAAGCTTGCGGAAGAAGTTGCCGCCTTTGAAAAAATCCGCAAAGACCAGGATCTCACCTCTCTCGGCGACCTCTTGGACGAAGCGACAAAAGAATAACTTTTCTTTATTCTTTTATAAAAAACGCGCGGGATATTCTCCCGCGCGTTTTTTTTTGCCCTTGTATGCGGACAATATTTTGTTGTTGCGATTTGACATTTTCATCGAATCGAAAAAAATGAAATTGAATTCGCCAAACAAGACAATAGTTAATCCCCTGAATTAAACCGAAAGAAAGAAATATGCTAAAAAGAATACCCATATTAATCCTTATCTTATCGTGCATAATCTGCATATCCTGCGCAACTTCGCAAGAGCAGCGCAAACCGCGCAAAATAGCCGTGCAAATGTGGACAACCCACGATTACACCCTCGAAGAATCGATAGTCGGACTGGCAAAATTGGGCATAAAATCAATCGAAACCACGCCAATCCAGAAGATATCAAAAAAATACGGTAAAACGCTTTTCGACCATAATATGAATTCGGAACAGCGCGAATACGTAAAACGTCTTTTAAAAGACAACGATATGCAAATCTGCGCCATATACTGCCGGCCGCCCAAAGACGAAAACGATTTAAAAAATTTAATGGAATTCGGCAAGTTTTTCGGCGTAAGTTTATATGTTTCCGAATCGAAACCCGATATGCTGCCGCTGTGGGAAAAATACTGCGGGATTTACAACGCAAAAATGGCTATACATTGCCATCAACGCGGAACAAACACTCCCTACTGGGATCCGCAAGTCGTAAAAGCGCTGGTTAAAGATTACAGACATATCGGCTTTTGCGCCGAAACGGGAGCATGGTCGCGTTCGGGAGTAGATCCCGTCTCGGCTCTTAAAATTGCGGAAGGCAAAATCTACGCCCTTCATCTAAAAGACCAGAAAACATTTAACGACCTGAAAAGCGAAGGCGTCAATTACGGAACCGGCGTTCTCGACATGAAGGCGATTCTCGCCGAACTCGACCGACAGAATTTCGATTCGTGGTATGTAATAGAGCAAGGCGACGACCAGAAAAACGCATTTGAGATAGTAAAAATAAATGCGGAATATCTAAAAAACAACTAAGAGGCGGACATTAAAACGCAAAAAAACCGTTCAATCTAAAATTTGAACGGTTTTTTTATAAAAACTGCTTAAATAAAAAAATTATTCCTCGTCGAATTTGCGGTTAAACAAGTCTTCGATTTCATCAAGCATCGAATTCGAGTCGTCGCCGTTGGCGATGAATTTCACTTCCGAACCTTTGCCTGCCGCGAGCATCATCAAACTCATAATGCTTTTGCCGTTGACCTGCTCTCCGTCTTTTTCAACCCAGACTTCGCAACTTGCATATTTGTTTGAAATACGCACAATCATAGCGGCGGGACGGGCATGGATACCCATCTTGTTTTGAACTGTAAGGACGCGTGATGTTTCTACTTCTGGCATGATGAAAATATGCTTTTTGTTAAAATAAGAAATCAAACATATTGCTGTCGTAAAAATTTACGTCAAGAAAATTTAAAAATAATTTCGCAATTGTTTAATTTAAGATTATGTATGGCAACAAAAAGCGCGCACCGCTACACGCTCGAACAAAAATAACAAAACTACGCCGAAAGACGTTTGCGCAGCCCAAAACCGATAAACGGCAGCGATATGAAAATCGTGGCCATTATTCCCGGAAGCGACTGCCCCGAAGGTGCGGCCGGTGCGACAGCAGTAATTGTAACGGTGATTTCCGACTTGTTTATATTCTGAAATCCGTCCGCGTTGGACTCATAGCCGACCGTCAACTGCCCGTAATTGATTTTAGTGCCGAAAGAATCGAGTCCGTTTGAATTCATTCTGTCGACGCTGTAAAATTTGTTGCCGTCCACTTCGACCCAAAAACCGACCATTTCGCCCGATTTGATGGCGTCCGAAGTGAATTGCTCGCCGATTGACGAACCTATGTCGTTCCACACCTGTTGGCTTGTTATGTTCAAGTCGGAATCAAATGTGTAAATGCCGAAATTTACATTTCCGCCTGCATTCACTCTCGTAAATTCGAAGTTCATCGAAGCGTCTTGCAAGGCCAAAAATGAAGATGCGTTGTCTTTTTTTATGGTTTGAAACGCTCCGCCGTCGTTTCCGTTCGTAAAGAAATATGTGCCGTTGTGCGCCCACAAAACGGCTGACGATAAAAATAATATAGAGATTGTAAGGAATTTCTTCATTATATTATACCTCTTTGATAATGTATAGTGCGGCAGAAAAACAGTCGGGGCAAGTTATTTTTAGGGGCGTTTTTTATTTTTTTTCAAAATTCGATAGGAAATCCTTGAATACCATTCTGATATCAATCCCCTTTACGCAGCGAATCATAGCCTGATAATGCCGCCATTGGGCTTCGTCGTCGACCGACAGCCTGAATTTCCTGAAATCGCCGGTCGAAACGTTGTCGTTTGAAAACCAGGAATAGACGATGTACTTCTCGCCGTCAACCGTTACCATAAGTTCGTCCACCTGATGCGTAACGCCGTTTAATTCTATATTTATTTGGCGGGAATACAGAACGGTTGCGCCTCCGCTTTTCATGCAAATGCCTATCGGGTGTATGGTTTTCTTGTTCACTATATCGAGCTTAAGCAATTGAATTCCGATATCGTCGTTATAATACGATTTGCGATATATTTTAGAGCAGCCGTAAAAGAATCTATCGTCGCCCTCGCGTTTCGGCTCGAATCGAGATATCCACTCGCCCGCCCCCGCCTTGTAGACGTCGATATCCAACGGACTCTGCATCGGCAGCGAATGCGACTCCACCCTGTTGAATACCAGCGCGCCCAAAATGACCACATAGAATATTATATTTATCAGGCGCGGATAGCGTTTCTTCACGTATGCGACTCCCACCCATATAAGCAAAAACGCCGTCGCCAAGAAAAACTTTGCCATCAGATAGGAAAACGCCCCGCCCAACCCGAAGTGCAGATAATAGTCGAGCCAATACGATACGGACGGAGTCCCCAAAACGGCAAAGGCGTATGTGGGCATTTGGGAAATAAAAACGACGCGGCCAAACCGCAAATCGGTCGCCAAAGCCGCGACGGCTATTCCGAACAAAATCCCGAAAGCGTTTATTTTAAAGCCTATCGCCACCCAAAAACCGACAAGAACCGCGATAATGAACAATATCGGAATTTGGTACGGTTCTTCGTTTCTGCTTATGCCTATCTTGCGGCGCATAAATTCGCAAAAGAACGCCGAGGCGACTACCGCAAACCACATCAGGGGATCTCCGCTTTCCAACGGCGACATTCGCCACGCGGAAACCATATAGGGAATTTTTGCGGCAAAAGGCAAAAAGCACAAAATGTAAAAAATATTTTTCGCTACTTTTGACATTTTACGCCCTTCTTTTGGGATACGTCTTTAACAAACAAAAGCCCGACGCCGATGAACATCAAAACGGAAACTATGACGGTTAAAATACCCAATAGCGTATGGACGGAATCGGACAAAAACACCTCGCCGAAAAGCTCCAATCCGGCAAGCGTCAACACCAGCCGCATACAATTGGAGATTACGATTATCGGAAGTATCGTAACAAAATGCAATATTCTCGGCAAAGTCTTCCTGTTCATGCAAACGGCGATAATCCAGCCCACAAAAAGCATAGCTTCGAGTTGTTCGATGCCGCTGCAAGCCGACGTCACCGCAATTTCGCGCGAGCCTATCGATACGACCGTTCCCGCCGAAGATGCCGCAAAACCCATAAGCGAAAGGATTGCCGCCGAACATTCCGCGCCTATCAGCCGCATCGGATAGCTTATAAGAAAATGCAGATACTCGATATTCGGAATTCCCAATGTCCATATAAGAACCGAAACAGAGCCGATTGCGAAAAAAGACGGATTTGCAAAATATGCCACGGGCGCGACAAACAGCATCGACACGCCGGCTATCTGGTAACCGTAATAAGAAAAGGCCATGCTCGCCGCCACAAAGAGAAAACCGCAAATGCGGGAAAGCATATTTCCGCGGCGTTTGAGAATGAATTTGAGCCTGCAATAGGGAGCGATAACGGAAACGCCCCACAGCCACATCACGACGGCCGCCGCGCTTCCGTTTTTATATGCGGCCAAATACAATCCGTAAAGACAGGCCGCAATCACCGCCGAAGAGGATATTATGGGAAATATCCGCATTTTGCGGAGCAGATTGTCATTTCGTTTTTTCAAGTTCTTTCAACGCCTTCTCTTTTAAGGATAACGCCGTCTTGTTGTTTGGAAAAAGCTTTAAAACCGAATCGGCAAAAACCTTTTTCGAGTGCGCCGACAACGCCGTGTCGAAAGCCTTTACAAGAGACTTTTCAAGTGCGGTTTCAAAACGTTTATCGCGCAAATCGCGGGACGCCCTGGCGAGCGTTTTTAAGGATTCCTCGTAGCGGCCGTTTTCATACAGGCGCAATCCCAGCTGGTAGAGAATTTCCGGATTTTCCGGCTCGCGCTTTTCGGCCTCCAAGGAGTAATCCATAGCTTTGCGCGCGTCGCCCTGCGCGGCAAACACCGCCGAAAGAACGGACAAGAATATAGGCGGCGTATTCGATTTGGCCGTTGCCTTGCGCAAAATGCCCTCCGCCTCCGCCAAAGAATCTTTTGTATTCTCCTCTAAAAGCAGGAGCGATTTCCGCAATTTAAGCGAATTTGAATCGGGAATATTTTTCAAACCGTCGTCAAGAAAGCCTTTTGCCGACTTGAAATCCTTGTCGAGATAATGGATTATCGCCAACTGCATATAAGGCAATTCATAGCCGGAATATA
>JABLTK010162733.1_pt1 | contig 10177 bp, 7 predicted proteins | sample 7160131 | NCBI WGS metagenome assembly JABLTK01 (sample SAMN14651221, study PRJNA627086) | human gut metagenome | isolation source: feces | host: Homo sapiens
CGAGGATGGCAATTTTAAGGCCACCTGCCAGGTCACCGTGGAGATTCCGGAACTGACCCTCTCCTTGGATAAGACTGAGCTGACCCTGACCCAGACGGAAGAACAGCAGAAACTGACCGCTACCGTCAGCGACCCAGAGGAAAAGGTCACTTGGCTCTCCAGCGACCCCTTTGTTGCCACCGTCACCAGAGACGGCACTGTTACCGCTATCGCCAATGGCACAGCCACCATCACTGCTTCTGCGGGGGACAAGACCGTCAGCTGTACCGTCGTGGTCGCGCTCACCGATACGCCCGCCCATACCCACGTCTGGTCTAAGAGCTGGGATGCCAACGTGTTCTATCACTATCGCCGATGCCAGAACAGGGAAACCTGCAACTTCACCAGCTTGGAAAAGCAGGCAGGCTTTAATAGCCACACCTTTGTGAACGGCAAGTGCTCTGTCTGCGGTCGGGGCGAAGACAACAGCAAGGTTCAGTTTGGCAAGGTGGAGCTGATCCAGACCCAGTTCGCTTATACTGGGAAGGAGATCGAGTTCGTGGACAGAAACAATGTCCGTGCTGCCCTGGCCGATGGCACTACCCAGGATATTCCTTTGAGTTTCCGCACCAGAAACCTCTGCAAGGATGGCATTCCCGTTAATAAGTGCTTGGAACCGGGCACCTACACCGCAGAGGTCACAGCGTTCACCGGTCTCTACGAGGGCACCATCAATGTTACCATCACTGTGGTCGCCCCCACCCATGCCCACCAGTACAGCGACCAGTGGACCAGCGACGCCACGAACCACTGGCATGCATGCCAGTGCGGCGAAAAGAGCGACCTGAGCGCCCACCAGTTCCAGTGGGTCATCGACCGGGAAGCCACCACCACCAAGACCGGCCTGAAGCATCAGGAATGTGCCACCTGCGGCTACCAGACCGCTGCGGTGACCATCCCGAAGAAGTCCGCACCCACCGTTTCCGTCAAGGACAGCACCGTCACCGTCTCCAATAAGAGCCAGACCACCAAGCTGGACGTGAAGGCGGACAAGGACGCCAAGCTGACCTACAAGTCGGATAACAAGTCGGTGAAGGTGGACAAAAACGGCAAGGTGACCATCGCAAAGAACTTCGTGGGCAAGGCCACCATCACCGTCACCGCCACCTCCGGCAGCGTCAAGAGCACCAAAAAGGTCACCATCACCGTCAACCCCAAGGGCACCACCTTCCGAGCGGTGTACAACGGGGCGGGGAAGAAGCTGAAAGCCTATTGGAACCGGAACAGCCAGGTCTCCGGCTACCAGCTCCAGTACGGCACCAGCAAAAACTTCACCGGCTGCAAGACCGTGACGCTGAACAGCAACAAGTACACCGGCTCCGTCCGCACCGGCCTGAAGAAGAACGCGACCTATTACGTACGCATCCGCACCTACAAACGCGTCAGCGGCAAGACCTATTACTCCGCATGGAGCAAGGTAAAATCCTTCAAAGTCGTCCGCTGAGCGAAGACAGACCACACCCCCGCCAGGCACCTCTGGCGGGGGTGCTTTTTGCAGTTTGGCGAGCCAGAGGGCGGGGGCGGCAGGCTGAGCGGAATCCTTGGGTTTTCACGACACGAAATATCAGATTACTTGACTTTCTCTGTAAAAAGTGGTATTTATATATAGTCAAGTATGTAGCGTAAAATGGACTTTGTACAGTTTGATGATCGAGCTATGCTTTTATCGGTAAAAATGCGAAAAAGAAACGGGAATATAGAAGGAAAGCATGGTAAAAAGGACGAAAAAGGGGCAGAATATCGGATTATCATGGTGGGAGAACGGTTGACTGCTTGGCATAGTGTGCGAACGCTGAACGGAAGATCAGAAAAACACAGCAACAAAAAATAGGGAGAAAAGGAATATGTCGAAGATAAAGAACGTACTAAGAGCGATCCTGAAAGCGATGGCCGAGGGCAGGTTCCTGCATTGGGTCGTGCAGCGGATCGATAAGATCGGCGCGTGGATCAGCCGTTATCTGATCTGCCGGTTCACCAAAGTGCAGAAGAATACCATCGTGTTCATGACCTATGGCAACAACTATTTCTGCAACCCCAAATATATCGCCGAGGAGATCCTGCGTCAGAAGCTGCCCTGGCGGCTGGTCTGGGTGACCGCGCCCAAGAAGGGGAAGGCCAAGCGGGGCGATGTCCCCATGGAGATCGAGGTGGTCAAGCGCAACAGCTTCGAGGCCATCCGGGCGACGGCACAGGCGAAGGTGTGGGTGGATAACGCCATCAACTTCTACTGGGACAGAAATCCCCACAAGAAAAAGAGCCAGGTGTACCTGCAGACCTGGCACGGCTCCATGGGCATCAAGCGGATGGGCGAGGACAATGTGCAAAGCCCCCGTTGGGTCCGTACCGCGAAAAAGACGGGCAAAAATACCGATTACTGCATCTCCAACAGTGATTTTGAGACCATGGTCTTCCGGACCTCCTATTGGAAGGACGAGCAGGCCAACCAGATCCTGATGTATGGCCACGCCCGAAATGACTGCCTGTTCCAGCCGGAAAAATGCGCCGTGCTGCGGAAGAACATTGCGGAACAGTACGGGTTCGACCCGGAGGAGAAGATCTTCCTGTACGCCCCCACCTTCCGTGACAGCGGCTACCAGGAATACAAGAACCTGGATTTCAAATCGCTGACCCAGGCCCTCCACGAGCGATTCGGCGGAAAGTGGCGTATCTTCCTGCGGATGCACTTCCATGACCGTGGGAAAAAGGTCACCATCAATCCGCGCGACGATTATCTGACCAACGTGACCGCCTATCCTGATATGCAGGAGCTCATCATGATCTCCGATATCGGCATGACCGACTATTCCAGCTGGGCCTATGATTTCGTGCTGACCCGTCGTCCGCTGTTTATCTACGCCTCCGACCTGGATGAGTACAACAACGAACGCGGCCTGTACTACCCCCTGGAGAGCACCCCCTTCCCGGTGGCGGAGAACAACGAGATGCTGCTGAACAATGTGCGGCAGTTCGATGATGCGGCATACCATGAGAAGGTGGAAGCCTTCCTGCAGGATAAGGGCTGCATCGAAGACGGCCACGCGGCAGAGCGGGTCGTGGAGAAGCTGAAGGAGATCATGGGCGAGAAGAAGTGATGCGCTTCCGTCCCTCCTGGTGGAATATGGAAAGCAAAACGAGCAAGGATCGCTGGGCGATGCTTGCTCGTTTTTCTCGTCTGGGAGAAGTGCCGACGGCGGACGAGGCACCTGAAAAAGCCCCTCACCGAATCACGGTGAGGGCGTTGTTCACTTCTTCTTGGCGATGAGACAGAGCCAGTGCAGCTCCGGGTTGGCATGCCCCTCCGCACGAGGGAAGCCCGCGGCAGACAGGGCGCTGCGCAGCTGCTCCTTGTCATAGACCTGCATCCCTTGGATCTTTTTCATCCACTTGGCCTCGATCTCTGGGTTCTTGCCGTCTGTCTCGTTGCAGAGGAAGAACAGCCCGCCCGGTTTCAGCACCCGGAGGACCTCCGCAAAGCAGCGTTCCAGACCCGGCCAGAAGTAGACGGTCTCAAAGGCGGACACCACGTCGAAGGTGTCGTCCTCGAACGGCAGCTCCGCTACGTTGCCCTGTACCACGGCACAGCGACCCTCCGCGATGGCCTGCCGGTTGTACTTCTGGGCGGTCTCTACGCTGACCGGCGAGTAGTCCAGCCCCGTCACGTGCCCCTCCGGGCACCGTTCCAGCCAGCGTCCTAGGTTGGCGCCGCCGCCGCAGCCGGCGTCCAAAATGTTGGCGTTGGCGGGGACGGTCAGGAAGGAGAATCCCCACTCTGCCAGCTTGGCGTGGTGACCGCCGTTCATGAGTTGGGTCATCAACTTCCCGCCTAAGCCCTCCGGCTTGCAGGTGTTCTGATAAAAGCCCATTACAGGAACACCTCCGGTTCTGCGCGCCGCTGATACATTTCCTCCAGCTCGTGCTGGTGGTATAAGTACCCTTCATCGTCGTAATATTTTGCCCCTACCGGACACTTCTTCACGCAGGCGCAGCATTTGATGCAGATGCCTGTGTAGTGGGTCACGTCATTGGGATCAATGGAGCCCATGGGACAGACCTGGGCACACAGACCGCAGTGGGTGCAGGTGTCTCGTGTCTTAGGCTTGACCTTCAAAATGTTGATGGGCTTCCCGTGCCGGTCCCGGGGGGTGTAATAGGGCCGGAGGGGGAGACAGCCGTTCACCGCCACCGGCTCCGTGGGCAGAACGTCCAGCTTGATGACCTTCTCCGCGATGGCCTGGGCAAATTCCTTCGCCTTGTCCAAATCCGCCCCGTCCGGCCGACCAGCGCCCAAAATGGTGGAGAAGGAGTGTTCCCCCACAAAGGCGCCGCCTGCCACCGTCCGCAGCCCGTCCGCCTCCAAAATCTCCCGCAGCTCCATCAGCGCGTCGTCATAGTTCCGGTTGCCAAAGAGCACCACCGGTACCGCCAGGGCGTGGCTGCCGGTGAAGCCATGGGTCAGGAAGGGAAGGAGGACATTGGGCACCCGTCCGGCGATGACCGGTGTGCCGCAGAGGACCAGGTCGGTGGGTGCGAAGGTGTAGTGCTCCTCCCGGGCCTGGGGTGGGGTGAAGTTCAGTTCGGCGCAGGGGACGCCCAGCGCCTGGGCGATTTCCTGGGCAATGGTGGTCACGATGGTCTTGGTGGTGTCCGTGCCGCTGAAATAGGCGGCCCATACCTTGGTGATATGCATAGTAGCTCCTTTCCTGTGGTCACTGTGTGGACTGAATCTCATCCAACAGCTCCTGCTGCCGCCCGTCCAGCAACAGCAGGCGATTGTAGTGGTGGTATAGCTCGCAGCCGTTGGCGCGGATGAACGCCGAGGCGTGGGGGTTCATGGTCAGCTCGGTGACGAAGATGACCAGCTCCTGCCCTTCGCCGAACACGTCCTCCAGGAAGTGGAAGGCGTGATCCAGCTGGGCGGAAGCGGTCTCGATGGCCTCCTTGCGCCCTTGGACTTCTTTCCGGAACCACCTGCGGAGGGCGTCCGCCGATGCATCCGGGTCGTCGGACAGATTTTTCTGGGTCAGCCGGGTCTGATACTCTTCCAGAGTGGTCAGCAGCCGCTGGGTCTGACGCAGCTGCTCCTTGTCCGGCTGGCCCGACTCCTTCAGCTGGTTCAACTGATCGGTGTAGCGGCTGATGATCGTGGTCAGTGCCCAGGTGTCCCCCAATTTCAGCTGGCGCAGCACATCCTTCATCGCCTCGTGCAGCTCGGTCACAAAGGCGTCTTCCTCGTTGGCCGCCCCGCAGCTGCGGAACAGCCCGTCCAGCAGCAGGGACACGGCGCTGAACCGTTCGTCAAAGGGCGCCGCCCGGAGCTTGGTCACGGTGGCAGGGGTGTATTTGCCGTTCAGGATGGCGGGTACATCGTAGTCGGTCTGGTACTTGCGGTAGAGGTACAGGTAGTTGGTAAAGTCCTTGGCGATGACCGGGTACTGGAGGTACTGGGCGATGACCGACTCGTCCACCGGCAGATCCAACGTCTCGCACACCTGCAGGAACTGGGAAAGATCCTCCCAGCCACGGGCGGTGACGAAGCGCTTGCCATCCACCGTGGTCTCAATCTGATAGAAGTGATCCTTTTTCAGATCCAGATAGGTCAGAATGGCGTTGTGTACCTGCCGGCTGTAAGCGTACTCCTTCCAAACGGAGTAGTCCGCCTCCAAGTCCATCCGGCGCACACGGTCCAGGGTCACAATGTCAAAGTCCCGCACCGAACGGTTATACTCCGGCGGGTTACCCGCCGCCACCACGATCCAGCCCTCCGGCAGCTGGTGACAGCCGAAGGTCTTGCACTGCAAAAATTGCAGCATGGCAGGTGCCAACGTCTCGGACACGCAGTTGATTTCGTCCAGGAACAGGATGCCGGATTTCAGCCCGGTGCGCTCCATGGACTGGTAGACGCTGGCGATGATCTCGCTCATGGTGTACTCGGTCAGCTTGTACTCCTTGCCGTCGAACACGCCAGTCTGGATGCTGGGCAGACCGATGGCGCTCTGGCGGGTGTGATGGGTCATGGTGTAGGCCACGATGCCGATGCCGCACTCTTGGGCGGCCTGGTGGGCGATGGCGGTCTTGCCGATGCCCGGCGGGCCCATGAGCAGCAGGGGACGCTGTGCCACCTGAGGGATGGCCAGGTTCCCGAAGGCGTCCCGCGCCAGGTATGCTTGGATGGTCTGTTTCAGCTGGGCTTTGGCTTCTTTCATATTCATTGCGGATGCACCTCCGTCAGTTCCTCCGGCCCCAGGATCACCTTCATGGCCCAGGGGGGAACGTTGGTATCTTGATATTGGTCACGGAAAAAGAGAAAGGCCACGTCGTAGGGGGGACGATGCTTGGGATAAGTCCCCCAACCGTCGGTGAAGTAGAGCAGCCCTTTCAGGTCGGTGAGCTGCCCCTCCTCGATGAGCCGGTTCACATATTGGAACGCCGGCCGGAAGTCGGTGCCGCCGTAGCCCTTCACCGTAAACGTCTTGGTAAACTGGTCAAACTCCTCTCGGCTGTGGAGCACCGTGTCTACCTGCACTGCCGCGTCGTTCTGGATGATGTGCAGGTTGGCGTTCTGGAAGAACAGGTCGGACTGGTTCAGGATGGCGCGGGTCTCAGACAGGAAGGCGGCGATGACCCCTTCCCGGCAGGAGTCCGAGGTGTCGATGACGATGACCAGGTCGTGTATCTTCCGGGTCTCCTGGTACTCCAACGGCTCCATCAGCGGGATGTTGCCATACAGCTCCAACCCATAGGCGTAGAACCCGTAGTCGAAGGAGTCCGGGTCCACCTGCACCTCCTCCCGGAGGGTCAGAAAACGCTGCAAAAACCGCCGGTAGTCGTAGCGCTCCCGGTTCTCGATCTGTAACGCTTGGAGCAGCGTCCCAGCCTCCTTGCCGTGCTGGGCGAAGAAGGTCTCCATGCTGGTCTTGGTCTTCTCGGACACGTCCTGCCACTTGTCCTCCAGCTCTTTCTGCCGCTCATCGGACTGGTCTTGGTCGCCCGCGCCGTCCCCTTGACCGCTGCCCTGCTGTTCCTCCTCCTGCTGGGCGCCCCAGAACTTGTGGTCATCACGGCGGAAGTATTTGTAAAAGTCCAGCTGCTCCTCCCAGGGGATGATCTGCCGTTCCAGCGCCTGATAGATGCGCTCGGCGCTGAACACCGGGCACTCCTGCCGCAGCCGGTCGTACACGTCCTCTCGGAACAGGGGGATGACCATGGCCACCGTTTTGACCTCCATGGAGTCCAAAATGGACTCCACCGCAATGTCGCAGGCCACGTCCCACAACGCCGGGTCTCGGTCGCCCCGGTGGAAGGGGTGGCGGAAGAGGCAGTGGAGCACCATGTGCAGGTAGGTGCGGTTGAGCTGGATCATGTCGTCCACGTACTGCCGCTGCAAGTAGGTGGGGTTGTAGAGGATGTTCACCCCGTCGGTGGCGATGGTGGCGGTGTTCAGGTTCATCTGGTAGCCCAGACCGCTCAGCGCCAGGTCGAAGAAGCGCATGGACAGGTAGAGCTCGTTCCGGGAGGCGGATAAAATGGCGTTGCCGATGCGGGTCAGCCGTTCTTTGTTCTCATGCACAGTCGCGTTCCCTCCCTTTATAGGTCAAAGGATTTGTCCGCCCAGCTGGTGGACGCCTTGGGCTGGGTCTTGGCCAAGATGCGGCTGGTGAACCGGGGGTGATCCAGCCGCTGGGCGCAGGCGAGCAGGGTGTCCAGCTGGTCGGCGGACAGGTCGCCCTGCTCCAGCAGAAATTCCAGCTCCGCCTCGTCGTCCCCCTGGATGAGCGCTGGCGCCAGGGCGTCCAAATGTTCCCGGATGTACGCCCAGTACCCCTCCCGCACCGGCACACGCAGATCGGTGCCGTCCATGAGCCGGAACAGGGCCAGCAGGGTCACCGTCTCCGGCGACTCCTCCAATTTCGCCACCCGGAACAGCTGGTCGTACAGGTCCAGGTCGATGCCGTTGCCGCCGATGCACTCCCGATAGCGTCCGCCGGAGCCGTAGGTGATGGTGCGGAACTGACGGGGCATAACGATGTCCTCGAACTCGTAGGCGTATTCCGGGAAGAGCAGCCGGGTGGCGTGGTCGTCTTGGTAGACGGTGACGATGAGCTTTTGGTACAGGTCGCTGACCAGCAGGCTGGCGTTCAACCCTGCCGGGAAGGACAGCCGTTCCAGCCGCGCACAGTTCATGAGCACGCCGCTGCCGATCTCGCTCACCGTCCGGGGCAGTGCCAATGATTTCAGCTGGGTGCAGTTGTAAAAGCACTGGCTGCCCACGCTCGTCACGCCGTCGGGGATGGTCAGTTCGGTCAAACTCCGGCAGTCGGCGAAGGCGTAGGCGGGCAGTTCGGTCAGGTTGGGGGACAGGTCTAAGCGCTCCAATTTCCGGCACCGCTGAAAGACCCGTTCGCCCAGCTCGGTCACCGTTTCCGGCAGCGCCAAACGTTTCAAAACCGTACAATCTGCCAGGGATTTTGCCTGTAAAGCAATAATACTTGACGGTAAAATCAAGTGCTGCAACGTGTCATTTGCCGCCGTCCCAGCCGGTGGTTCCGTCTGAACATACTGGATGCCGTCCACCGCTTCCACCGCCTCGGCAGGCTGACAGAAGCACTGGGAGCCGATGGCCGTGACCGGTACGCCGTTGATGGCATCCGGCAGGGTCAGCCGCGCTTCGGTGCCCACACAGCGGGTGATGGTGGCCTGAGCGGGGGTGTCGGGTGTGGTGGTTGTGATGGTATAGTAAATGCGCCAGCCCATAGGGAACGCCTCCTACAATGTCGAGTGTATGCCTCCATTATAATCTACCCCACCCCCATACGCAACGGGTTGCGCGGAAAATCGGGGGCATAGACTAGGGGTTGTGGGGCATAGACTGGCGCAAAGGGGGGATGTGTATGCTGGTTTCGCTGGAAGACCTGCGGGATAAGGAGGTCATCTCCATCACCGACGGCAGCCGCTACGGCTATGTAGGCGACGTGACCTTTGACATTGCGGACGGAAAGGTGCAGGAGCTGGTGGTGCCGGGACGGCGGCGGTTCCTGGGGCTGTTCGGCCCACGTGAGAACCTGGTGTTCCCCTGGAACCAGGTACACCGGTTCGGTCAGGAGACCGTCCTCATCGAGGGCACGCCGCGGCCGCTGACGGAGGGGGAAAAGGGGAGACATAAATAAATTCTATCCGAACAAACCTGCTGTAATGCAAAAAGACTTTACGGCTTGAAATGAGCGTTTCCCAGGAAATCGAACCGTTCTAATGCGTAGAAAAGCACCCCTGCTGAGCAGGGGTGCTTGCATTTTGCCGAATAACCTTACTTGTTGCCTGCGATGGTATAGTTGGGCGCTTCCTTGGTGATATAAATATCGTGGGGATGGCTCTCGCGCAGACCTGCGGAGGTGATGCGCACGAACTGGGAGCGCTCCTGCAGGTCAGGCACGGTGGCGCAGCCGCAGTAGCCCATACCGGCCCGGAGACCGCCCATGAGCTGGAACACCGTCTCGGACAGGGTTCCCTTGTAAGGCACGCGGCCTTCGACCCCTTCGGGCACCAGCTTCTTCTTGCCGGTCTGGAAGTAACGGTCCTTGGAGCCGCTGTTCATGGCAGCCAGACTGCCCATGCCGCGGTAGACCTTGAACTGACGACCCTGGTAGATTTCCATGTCGCCAGGGCTTTCTTCGCAGCCAGCCAGCAGAGAGCCCAGCATGACCACGTTGCCGCCGGCAGAGATGGCCTTGGCGATGTCGCCGGAGTACTGGATGCCGCCGTCAGCGATAACGGGGATGCCGTACTTGGCAGCCATGCAGGCGGCGTCGTACACAGCAGTGATCTGAGGCACGCCGATACCGGCGACCACACGGGTGGTACAGATGGAGCCGGGGCCGATGCCCACCTTCACGCAGTCAGCGCCTGCCTGGATGAGGGCTTCGGTGGCTTCCGCGGTGGCCACGTTGCCGGCGATGAGCTGCACGTCGGGATAGAGCGCTTTGATGCGGCTGACAGCCTGGATGATGCCCTGGGCATGACCGTGAGCGGAGTCCAGACAGAGGACGTCTGCGCCCACTTCCACCAGAGCGGCTACGCGATCGAGCAGGTCGGCGGTGACGCCAATGGCAGCGCCGCAGAGCAGACGACCGCCTTCGTCACGGGC
>JABLTK010125441.1_pt1 | contig 10169 bp, 15 predicted proteins | sample 7160131 | NCBI WGS metagenome assembly JABLTK01 (sample SAMN14651221, study PRJNA627086) | human gut metagenome | isolation source: feces | host: Homo sapiens
GTACGCGAATAGGTTCGACGATACACAAGTTCGCCCAAAGGAGCATATCCGAAGGGAGGTTGAACAGTCTTGTATTTATCAATAAACGATTCATCAAGTTTAAAACACAGGTCACAACTCATATTCCTAGATTCTACAGCGCCATTAGTTTGAATTCAAACACGACCCTCATACACATATAGAACCTTGTCCTACCTATGAGAAGAAATGTATTAAACAATTTCTGAATGATAGGCGCCTATATTGGCGGGAATGGAATTGCGCGCTAGAATGACTGCGGTTTAAATAAGGATTAATTGCAGTATAAATCAAGAAGGTAAAACGAAACCGCATATCTAGAGAATTGTACATTTCATTTATTTTGTTGTTCCTTGATTTGTTATGAAAGGAAGATAGAGCGATAGAGAACAGTGATAGGGATTGATACACAAGCTGATTCTCACATTCAACTAAAGGATCGATTCTGTGACTTTGAAGACACATTCGTAATAGTCTCTTTGTTCCACATTTATCTGTACTAACGTTGTTTTTCCTTTTTCTTCCTCGTTGTATTTTAGTTTTGCTTGAGGATTACGAAAATGGAAGAAAAGGAGACTCCTACTGAGATTCATTCGGATGTGGTATCTGTTAAAGAACCTGAAGAGAAACCATCCATGTGGTATCGTTTGACACATATAGGTTTGATATGAGTGAAGTTGGCTGATCTTGGTAGATTCCTTTCGTCAGAACTTAATATTGGCACTCTGGGGTGGTGGTATTTTCTGCTATTTAGCTGTGATACGTAGGTTGTGTTGGAGCTGCTGCTGGATACACAGTGTCTGTACTGAAGGGAGCTCCCATTCAATTATATATGACATCCATGACAATGACATTTGGTGTAGGAAGTATGGTGTTTTATGGCTCCTATCATTACTTGCGGAAGGGAATGGGAGATTCTATCTGGTCATGGGCAATTTCAGGAGCTACAACAGGTATTGTGGGTGGTTTATTATCAAATCCTCGTTATCTTCCGGTAACAACTCTTTGCTTTACAGGATTAGGTGTTCTAGGGTACTTTGTAGGGTTTTCTCATTCTGCTGATGTTTAGACATATTTGGCTGGTAATCGTTATTATCGTAAGAAGAGTTTGCGGCTAAAGGAGGAATCTGGTGTGATAACAGAGGAGGAGAGGCAACAGATAGAGGATATGAAACTATTTAAGAAGGAGAATCTCCAGAAGATTGTCTCGTTTAAGATTGGCAAAGAGTAAGGTGTTTGTTCAAGTTACAGAATCGTATAATGGAGGACCTGGAAAAGCCTATAAGAGGATTGATAGGAAACATATCAAAGTTGCATTTCAAATCCATACGAATACCCCACCAAGGCTACATATTGATAAAAGAGAGAGACTAGATTCACAATATTGTGATCGGTATCACTCTTTGCTTCAATAGCCTCATTGTACATGAGCATATATAATTGATTATTCATCCGTACACTGTCAGCGATACGTTGAAGGGCTGCAACCAGATAAATGAGATGTTTTTGAATATATGCGATAACCGCGGAATTCTTCAATTCAAATACTTTGGAATAGAACTGGAGAATTGCTACAGTCATTTCCAAATCAAAATATGAAATCTTCTCTCCAGTTCTATTTCTCATTCCAATCACACATTCTTACGAGAATAACATATCCATCAGGACTCGCGACAGAATCTTTAATTCTCGTTGTGTCATCATCGAGGTAAGATCACTCTGCATTGAAAGTGTCCGTAGCAACAGTGAACACATAATACTCTTGAACGAAGTGTGACGCATGGCTGCATAATGAGCCAGACGATCTTGAGATGAATGCACATTCATTGCCAAAAGCTCCTGGATTTCCCGTGAATACTGGAGTGTAGAGAGAGAGAAATGGAAGTCTGTGATTTGAGACACATTAGCAACCACAGGACCGCGCATCAGTAGTGGTTTACCTGTGTCTGTAAACGATGTGAAGTGAGAGGTCACTTCCTTCTCATTGAGAGAATGCATCTCTGGCCACGAGTCCACACAACTCTCAAGATAGAAACGGAAGGCAGAAATGAAGAAAGCAAGACTAGTGATCAGAGTGCAACGACAAACACACTTGCACGATTCATCCAACGAATCAATAAATCGAGTCATTAGCTGAACAACGGGTGAGGTGGAGGTGAGGAAGAAGGCTCCGTCGGCTTCCTGGTTGTTTCGGAGTTGGACGAACATGACAGTATGAATCTCTGCCTGTAAGATGAGGGAAGTGATAGCTGCAAATGGCTTTAGCATGGAATAGGAGTAACGACAGATAGGAACATGGAATGATTTGAGAGGCATCTCGTTCACTAACAAGGAGAAAAGAGTCATTGATGACTGCTTCGTCTACAATCACAGAGAGAGAACATGCCAACGCTTGTGAAATTCGAGAGAACCAGAGAGATGGCAGTATCACAACAACACATGAAACGCCATTGAGGTGAATAGACAAGAGGATAAGAATAATAAGGGTAATTCTGGCACAAAACAATATATCTAGAGTCAAATAAGTGATGATGAGATTACTGGATCATAGAGGCTCCAATTAAAGGGAAACTATGTCGAATCACAGTAACCTTTTCAGATTCGATTGGATCAGCAATATCCACGGGAATAGTGGGATCTAGAGATAAGAGGAATAAGAGATTTGGACCCATGATAGCAAAGAAAGGAATCTGCAGCCGATTCATGAATGACATGATCCGAGTTCGACTCGTACTACGCTTCAGGAAGATACCATTGTCAAAAACACTTTGAAGAAGTGTTAACAAATACTTCATCATCCCATATCGCTAGACATGATCAACGTACTTCACTCACACCATAGCAACGGTTATCTCTTCTGGTGGGGACTGATAGATGAGACGGAGGAATTCAAGAGCTAAATATACCATGGCTTCTAGGAATGAATGTACCTCTTCATTCCCACCTTCATCGATGGCAGATTCTTTTGTTAGAATGAGTAGAATAGGATCATAAACTGACATGAACAATCTCTCGCGAACAGGAGACTTGTATTCACAGATCACTACCAATATCAATATCCAATCAATTCTACTTCTTGCAGCAAGATGCACGAACAATTCCTGTTGGATGACACTGTAATTCTTGTCATAACATTCGAAATACTATTCAGTCATTCGTACTTTCCACTCCTACTAAAATTAAAGGGGATACCGAACTTCTCTTTACAGCATCCAAAGTACTTTCGATAAACTAGACTTATAGAATATCAATACATCCAACCCTAAGAACCAAATCGTAATACTCTCCTTTGGATCGGACCGTTAAAATGACGGTTGCGAGAACATCACCATATTTCGGCACGCCCTAGCTAATGAAATCACTTCCCAAGGCATTACCTCCCGAAGAGAATCCATATTGGGGTCACAAAATTGTTCTATAGAGTTGATCAGAGTTACGTCTTCACTATTCTGATTTCGAAGTGCTTCTACTACTGAAGCTCCAACTTCCTATTCATCAGAATTACTTCTAGGTATAACCCTGAACTTTTTGACATTGGCAATGTCTTCTTCAGTTTCTTCCGAGATATCATCATCGTCATCAAAGAGTTTCAATTTGATATCGACATAGTGCATCTTAATAAAAGATGAAATGGAGAAAAGGAAAAGTGCAATAGCCGGACCTCTCGCACCCAAAGCGAGAATCATACCACTAGACCACAAGGCCACACTTCGATTTCCTAATCTATCTATTTAAGACTTTAGCTTCGTTTACTATCAATGGTATATCATACAGATTGAGTAGCAACCCATGAAGAGACAACGATTCAGTGACCATGTTGAATTATGTACATCACATGATCACCATGTAAACAGTCATATACCAGATAATCATGGGTCAGTAAGCCGAGGAGGAGGTAAGCGTAAGGGTACCGGGGATTGGTCGAATGAGGAGATTCGAAGACTGATCATATGCATAATTAATAACCGAAGTATTCTATTTAGCAAGTCAGCGAATTCTCCGAATGACCTATCTGCTGAGAAGATTTCGAAAGAGGTAAGCATTCGGTTGTTCACTTATGAATAGACTCTGTGGGGGACAATTGCTGCTGATGTGACAGATGTTAGGCATGTCCATCGAAGTCCCAAAGCTTGCCGAACAAAGTTTAAATTACTTGAAGATCAATATAAAAGAGGTAATCATTGCAGAGTGAGTAGTATACAGAAATTTTGGTATGCAGCAAAATGAGGCGACTATCTATCTGGCCATTTTTCCCACTAATGTGTATATTGTACCCATCAGTATCATTCAACACTAGAACGGTTTGCGTATCTTTTAACCTTGATCGGATAGTCCGTCAATGTGAATGAGTTGATTCCCATTATATCACGTGACCCGTATAATAGTTCATCTGATCAAGATACTGGACAGATCCACACTACACACAATGGATCAACAAATTGCCATCCATTCTTCAAAGAAACTGGTGGTTCCATATAACAGTACCTTGGGTGGGTCTGACAAAGTGACTGCAAAACTTCTCCCTTCTCCTTCGTTGCTTACGAGAATTATGATGTGTTGTTCTCGTGAAATCGAGTCAAAAGGTATAAATCAAGAAATAATAGATATGACCGTAATTCGTGAGACAAATGACTCAGTTAATAACTGAAGCGGAAACCTTGTATTCTACACTTAATCCCCAACAAAATGACCTTCAGACCTTTATTCAAGCTGTTCTTCGCCAACAAAGAAGACTCCAAGAAATGTTACCATTTGAGTATCTGCCCTGATTACGTCGATATAGGGATGGTATGAATATTATGATATCTGTTTGATGACTGTGAGTCCCAATCGTGAATTTCCATAGGTGATTTCTAACATAATCATCATCTCATCTTTGTTTCTTCACAAACATATTACTTAAGCAACTCCATTCTCCTTGTTTTGATTGTCTTTTCCACCAAGTCCCAGAATTGTACTCGAGCCACTGCATCCATGTTTCGTACATCACGATTAATCTATATCATACTTCCTTGTTACCCCCTACACACACTTCATGGACATTCCATCCCTTCACCACTACCGGCACAGGCATTTCATTAAACCACATGAACACTCCCAGTACTACAAATCACCGAACTCTACAGTTACAACTCTTACTAAACAATACTGCTGGATCTGTGATACGCCAACCACGAAACTGCCATGGCTGAGTCCCAGCAATAATACAAACAATCCGATCCCATTCTCCTGCAGACAGTTTCGATGGGTTATCAATAAAACGGAAACGCATGGGTCGACCATTGATTTCACGTATCAACACAACCTCTTGAGGCTTTAGAGGAGACTTCTAGCTTTCATACGTCTCTTATTTACATACTCTGCGCATCACATCACTGGAAATATACTCTCCTTTCTCCATGAATTGTTCCACATTGAACATGGTAATCACATTATTTCCTGCAGATGGGGCTACAACAATGATCGCTTCCATACTGTAATTTGATGGGCCATTAGCAGTCTGAGTTAGGAAACCCTCTTCAGGATTAATGGTGATTGAACTCACATCTACTTTCAATCTCTGAAACGACCCCTACTCATTCGACTACTCCACCCTTCTTCGGTTCGACTATCAGTTTTTTCATCACGACGAATCAGATCGATCTACATCATCAGATTCTTCTTTCACGTACAGCTCCTAGAAAAGACGATTTACCATTCAGAGCAATAATTTTAGATCGAGTTTCATACACCTTCTCATTTCCAAGGACAGCTCGTAGACGTTTGTAACTCTGAATATTTACTGTCTTAGTCGTTGTTTTATCACCAATTACTTGTTCAACAGTGGCACTGGAAGCAGAGGCATCAATGATTGGTTTTACATAACGGAATGGAACTGTAAGATCAAAATACTCACACTTGGATGATTTGCCATTCAGAAAGGAAAGTAATGCTTCCTTCTGGGGAAAACTCACAGCATCCACATTATTATCAATACACTGCAATGCATAGCTTGCTTGGTCCGTGCTTGGGTTCTTTGAAAACACGTTCCAGAAAAAGCAAAGACTATCAAGTGTATAAAACGCCTTTTCTTTTTCCAGATTCTTTGTATCTGTAACACCAAATTTCTTCATGCATGTAAATGTCTTGTCGGGGAACACATGACTACCAATGTGCACACATCCATCTTTCCTTTCAATCACCCTCTTCTTTGCTATCCCAGACTTGAGAGTCTCCAAAGGATCCATGGTGACCAACAGAATCTGATATAATAAGAAAATAACTCTTGAATTTACGCATATGCAAATTGATAGGGATTGTTCCTTTCTTGTGATGCTCCGTTGTTCACCAGCTTTGCTGCATTCGCTTGATCTGCTAAAGTTTCATTCAACTGTGTATCGTGGGTTAGCCTACAAGTTGATCTCTTCGTGATTTCTTATATATAGGCTCTATTCCGATGATGCTTCTTATAACGATGAAATTGATAGTAACTATAGGAAAAATTCTGATGAATAGGTATGGTTGAATTTCAGCGTTCTCTGAAAAAGCGTGTAATGCTGTTTTGCAATATCTAATTCGATAGAAGAGTTTGGATACAAAAGTACTGACAATTGGCATCTGCGGTGCTCCTAATTCGGGAAAGAGCACACTGATGAACAGAATTATTGGGAGGAAACTCTCTGCAGTTAGTCATAAGGTGAACACAACGCGAACCTCCATTCTTGGTATTAAGAACATGGATAAGACGCAACTTGTGTTCTACGACACTCCTGGAATCTTACAGAAAAGATATTCTTTGTTGCTATAAGTGATCCATAGTGGAAGCAGTCGTGAAGAGAAGGAGCTAACAGGCGTTGCTCGAGGTGTATTAGATAAAACGAACTTGTATTTGACCGTTTTGTGATTCTTGATCCTGTGATGTGTAGTTGATTGATGCTTCTATTCCGTTGACTTATTTAAGTCGGGAGGTGATCCATACTTCTGTTGCACTGTCCAGTGTTCACAATGCGTCTGTACTCGTTGTACTCAACAAAGTCGATTTAGTCAAATCAAAAACACTTCTCCAAGAACGGAAAGAAGGAGTGTTGAACGAAATTCCCTCTGAAATGCAAACTTCTGTATGTGTAATGCTGGTTGTCCTATCTAGACAAATGTGCTCGAAATCTCTGCTTTAACAGGACAAGGAGTCTCATCACTCACAGATATATTGTTTGACTTCGCCAAACCTGGATCTTGGCTGTATTCTCCTGGAGTTGTAACAGATCGCAGCCCAGAAGAGCAGGCATGTGAAGTTACTCGTGAAAAAGTATTTCATTATCTGAACCAGGTATGAATTGCCTTTCTTCTCAATAAGAAGGAAATCCCTTACGAAATGATATTCGAACATCTAGGATGGAGTAAGGAGAACAATAGGCTAATATTGCATCAGCGCTTGCTAGTAATCGTATATATGTGACATACTGAGTAGGTTCAGTCAGTATCCAAACAGCGTATTGTGAACAAACTAAAAAGACGTATAGAAGCTGCAGCAACCTCTGATTTACAGGAACTCTTCCAGAGGCCCTTGTCGTTAGATCTTAGTGTGGTTGTAGAAAAGAAATAATCACTTTATGAAAACTGTTTGTTTAGTTTGTCATAAATCTCTATCCAATTGTAGACTGAAGAGAGTTCCACTTGGATCTCATCTCGATCCTTTTCATCAATCCTTCATTCCATTCCTACTAATAGTTTGTATTCAACACTTGGTTTAATATCTGATGACAGTAACCTTTGTATCCCAGAGCTATCTTGCTCCACCTGAATTATTAAGCATCCATCATACCATATCCGTTTTGATTTCTCACCTACTTTATGAACTGAAAATAATTCACGTACGCATGTCATGAAGAATACGATATACCTCATATCGTTGATACGATTGTGGAGTCAGTCGTACTGAAACCTCTATAATGAGTACACTTAACAATCAATTACCAATTGTTTGTGTAGCTGCATTCTCCTTAACGGAGCGATAGTATCGAAATTGATTATGATCTCGAACATAGGGCATGAATGAATTGTACTGGTGACATTTAGATAACGATAATAAGAAGGATTTCCTACAGTTCATTTCACGTCACTCATCTACTGAGTGTCTGTCAGTTGGGTGTTCACAGAACGTAGAAAGGATTCATATTCTGTCTTATACTGTTCGCTGCGATCACAATACTAATCCTCATTTCTGAACATGATACTCACATCAAGATAATCATAATACGTTTCTCTTAGTGGTTGAAGCCTCCAAAACTTCATCTCTTCCATCAAGGAATCAGCAAGAGGCTTATTATCAAGAGCCAGATACGAGCCTATTACAGCTGCATATATACGAGAGTGCTGCAGAATCTTGAAAGGTCGTTGTCGTTCATAATATGCCTTTTCATCCATTTGAGGGAAGTGTTCCCAACCTAGTTGCTTACAGACTGCAGAATAGCAGTGAATACACTCCTTGTAGTTTTTAGTTTCATACAAACTGAATAAGAATTCAGGAAGCATAATACCAAATCGGCTATTCGAGGGATCACAGGCCAAAAAGTATTGCATTCCTTTGTCATATCCTTGGACACAGACGAGTGAGTGAACAAATACTCCTGATAATTCACCTCCCGGAGACACTAAAGAAGGAAGAATCTTCGATGACACTAACTGAAAGAAAACTGAGTCATTTGTAGCCATTGCTAGACGTAATAACGTTTTTCCTAGACCAGAACGAATCGGTTCCTTTACTGATTCCAAGTATTTTGTTGAAAATCGTTGAGCCAGAGAATTAAACCGACTGCTTGCCAAACGTTTTACGATGGTATTGCATTCCTAGTTTTCATTTGATTTACATAGGAGTACAGATTCCGAAATGGGACACCATTCCTGCAACAATCGTTCTCCTGCTTTACATACTTCCATGCGATTGGAGTTCTGGCTGGAAAATACGGAAACTAACTCTCTTCCATCCATATCTTGGATCAACTTATTCATACCAGGTCGTTTCGACAGAAACCTAAGTATCACTCTCTTAGCATTATCTAAACCTTTTAAAAATGATATTGCCCACATTCTTCTTTTGTGGTTCAACGTCTAACATATTTATTCGAGATACTATCCTTCCAGCGCTATTTCCATATTTTTGTTCAAACTGACAGCCAATTACACTCCAGATAATCTGTTTAGGCACCTTTCTGTACGCAAACATATTATGGAGTGATGATTTCATCCTTGCTCCTATAATGAATATCCATATCTTAGGGGTTTTCAAAGTGTCATTTTAGATTTATGAGAGGAATACGAGGGACCGAAGACCGAAGATCCGTGTTATCCATAATAATCATTAAACTACTAGCCGTGCCGTGCTCCCTTCCCTCAATTCCACACTTCCCCATTTCACTTCCAACCATTTTAATCTTCACTATTCTTTTACGAAAATGCAAAAGGAGCTTGAGTTTGGTATTTACTTCTTTGCTGATGTGTTATTCTAGAGGCTGGCTCTTCTAAGAAGTTGTATTACTATCACTGTAAACACCCTGGTTGTGGTTATAAAACCACTCGTTCGGGTCATATGAAGAGACATGAGCGTACTCATACAAAGGAGAAGCCATACAAGTGCACTATGTGTTCATATACGGCCTCTCGTTCAGATCATTTGAGACGTCATCTGAAAATTCATTACAAGAATATTTGCGCTACAAACTCCTCGTTTCATTCTGAATCTACAAGGACGCTTTCTGATACTTCGGCATCAACCTCTCCTGTTATGAGTCCTTCTCCTGTATTGTCTGCATCATCTTCTCCTTCTCTCACCCCTCTTGCGCCTTCCTCTGCTGCAGTTCCCTATTCGTATTTAGGAACAAATGCATATGATGATGGAGGTGAGTGCTATTGGAGTAGTTTCACGGGTAGTTGTGATCTTCCTGAGATTCCTACATCAGTGTTATCAGAATCAGAGGCTCTAGGTTTCCCTCTTTGCGCATTTTAGAGTCCTGATTGCCAATTTGTTCTTGATGTGTATTGTTTGTCCTATGGACTGTGAATCTCTATGTTTTGTATTGTTATATCAAGTATAACAAGTGTTAGTCTTTGTTTGTTGGTAGTTGTCATTCATACACTTTTCGAGTTTATGGTATTGCTGCATTTTGTAGTAATTA
>JABLTK010050642.1_pt1 | contig 10168 bp, 8 predicted proteins | sample 7160131 | NCBI WGS metagenome assembly JABLTK01 (sample SAMN14651221, study PRJNA627086) | human gut metagenome | isolation source: feces | host: Homo sapiens
CGGGTAGTCGGAGGCGTTGCGCATCACTGAGAACATGGAAAGCCCATGATAGCCGGAATTTATATTTTTCGGATTGTGGATTTTCTTTGTTATCGCGTTTTTTTCGATTTCAAGCTCCAAGCTGCCGGCATATATAATCCCGATTTATCCCGCTCTCGGCGTAATAATAGGCGTATGGTTCGCCAAGGTATGGGATAATCCCGAGGTGTATTCGACAAAGGCGGTTAAGATAATCTATATCGTTTTGGGGTACGTCGCCGCCATAGCCCCGACGATTTTATATGCGGTTTTAAACCACAAGGGAAAGCTGATGGAAAAAGCGCCGGAAATGCTGAACGTTGCGGTTTTGATGTCGGTGGTGTTGGCAGTCGCAAGCACTGTAGTTCTGGTTATATTCCTGAAAGGCCGCCGTCGGGAATATTGGGTTTCCGTGTTTGCAACTGTTTTCGTTTTGCTGATGTTCTTTAATCCGCTTGGGACGTTCATACAGAGGGAAAGCGCGCAGTCGCTGGTGGAAAAAATAGCCAAAGACCGCAGACCCGACGACGCCTACGTCATCGCGTACAGCTACAACGTATTGCAGGATTTCCCCGTATGGCTGGGCAACACCGTATATTTAATCGGCGAACTGCCCGAAGAGCAGAAGTTCGGCTTTATGCGCGCCCGCGAAAAGAACAGGCATAGATTTATTCTCGACAAACCGCAGTTCGACGCCCTTGTCGACAAGACGGGGGGCAACGTGTATGTCGCCACCGAAACAAGCAGGGTGGAACATTTCAAAAAGAATATGGGCGTGAAGGTCGAGGAGCTTGCGCGGGCAAGAAATCTTCATTTATTTAAGGTTGAAAAGAGGAAATGAGCAAGTCGTCTAAACAGGAAAACGTGTGGCTGAATCTGGGCTTCAATATCGCGGCTCCGAGTCTGCTTTTGATTAAGGGCAGGAGCATTTTCGAATATTTTTGCGCGCCAGCGGAGGGTGTGGATATTTGGATTTTTATCGCGGCGTTGTCGTTTCCGCTCGTATACGGCATTTACGATTTAATAGACCGAAAAAAATGGAACATATTCTCGGTAATTGGACTTCTCAGCGTTTTGCTGACCGGCGGCATAGGCCTGATGAAGCTTTCGCGCGAGTGCATGATAGTCAAGGAGACGGCAGTCCCTCTTGTTTTGGGTGTCGCCGTTCTCGCCACAGCCTTCACCAAAAGGCCGCTGGCAAAAATGATTATGCTCAACGACGATGTTGTGGACGTCAAACGAATCGACGAGGCTCTCGATGCCAGAAACGCGCGAAACGAATACGATTCGTCCCTGCGCGGCGCCACATATTGGGTGGCGGCGTCGTTTCTGCTGAGCGCGTTCTTGAACTTTTTTCTCGCCTCTTACATATTCCGCAGCGAACCCGGGACGGAGGCCTTCAACGAGGAGGTCGGCAAAATGACGGCGATGTCGTTTCCCGTAATTGTGATTCCCACGACGGTCGTATTCATTTTTGCGATGTACAAATTTTTCGCCTCGCTTACAAAATGTACGGGATTGAAGCTCGACGAAATAATAGCGCAGAAAAAGTAGGGCGATGTTCCGGCAAAAGACATTTTCTGTTTTTCTTGCGGCGCTATTTTTTCTCGCGCCGCTTTCGCGAGGATACGAGGCGGTGGACGCGCTCGGGCGCAAGTTTGAATTTTCCAAGCCTCCCGTTTGCGCCACGATAGTCCCGGCGGTGACGCAGAACATATTCGCCATCGGCGCGGATTCGTTTCTGGTTGCAAACTCCCGTTTTTGCGTTTATCCCGAGGGCGCAAAACGAAAAATAAAACTGGGCGGCTACATAGATCCGGACTACGAAAAAATCGCCGAATTGAAACCTGAAATTTTCATTCTTCCGTCCACGGCGGATTCGCGGGTGGAACGGCGTCTGGCAAAACTCGGCATAAAGTGCTTTGTTCTCAACGCGGAGGGAATCGAAAATATTGCCGCCGACATCAGGCTTCTCGGCGCGCTTTTCGACAAGCGTTCCGAGGCGGAAAAATGCGCGGCCGAATTTGAAAGGCTCATCAGCCGAAGTGACGAGGGGCGTGGGCGCTCTGCCTTGTTTATGTTCGGGAAAATGGCGGCAGGCAAAGGTTCTTTTGTCGGCGGGCTTTTGGAGGCCTGCGGGCTGAAAAATTGCGCCGAAAAAATAGGGCGTCCGTGGGCGGAGCTTCCGCGAGAGTTTATTTTGTCGGCGCGGCCCGAGATTCTCTTTGTCGAATACGAAAACGAAGAAGTGCGGGCGGAATTGGAAAAATACTACAAAACCGACGGCGTATGGCGCGCGACGCCCGCCGTAAAAAATTCCATGATATGTTTTGTCCCGAGGAATTTTGTCATAATACCGTCTTCTCGCGTGGGCGAAGCGCTGAAACTTATGCGCTCTTTTTGCGCCTCAAAATGATTTTTCCAAAAGCGACAGTTTGTTTGACTTTCGGGAATAATTATGATTTTTTTCATTAAAGAGGACATCTAAAAATTGGTTTTATAAAAGTTGTTAAGTGGACATACTCGTTCTTTTTCTCGTCAAATAATCAATTATTATCCTTGAAAAATACGAAAAATCCGCTCGAAATAAGCCGAGAAATAACTAATCGCCAATTTTTAGAACTCCCCTAAAAAAGGAATTTAACCAAAAATAAATATGAAAAAGTTAATACTTACATCTTCGTTGATTGTTTCGATAATGTTCGGCGCTTTTAATTGCGCCTACTGCGCGCCCGATGCGAAAAGCGCGGCGGCGGCAAAAGCGGCTCTTAAAGAGAAATTCAAGTCAAACATCGAAAAAAAGGACAACGGCGACGTATTCTTAAAGGAATTTCCCAATGCCGACTTTTCCAAGCTTAAAGACGCCGAAAAGGTCGGCCCCGTGCTTCTTTTATTCCTTTCCTATGTCGACACTGATATCGATTTTGAGGCTTTGAACAAGTCGATTTCCAGAGAAACGGGAGACAAAAAAGGCGCGGTTCCGATTAAGTCGATTATGGCGGGCATCGGAAGATATCTCGGCAGAAACAATATGCAGTTGCAGAAAGTTTCGGTTTCGGGTTCGGGCATCGAACAGAAAATCGACGACGGCGTTCCGCTTATCGCCTGGCTGTCCGCTTCCGATATTTACGACAAAACAATGGTTCCCCGCACAAAGAAACGCATGGCCGCCAAGAATATCGACGAATGGACGAAAGAAATGAAGAAGCTGGAAGTTAAAAGAATGCCCAGAGACCGTACTTTCACGAGGGCTTTGATTACCGGCTACAATAAAAAAAGCGGCGAATATCTCGTCTTGGGCGTTTCCGAAAAACCCGTTTGGCTTACGGAAAAAGAATTGAAGGGCTGCATTCTCGAAGCATATCAGCTCAGATTCTAAGTGCGGAAAATTCCTCCCTCGGACTTTCCGTGCGGAGGCTCAATTAGAGAAGGCATTTTGGCCGTCCCGACCGGGGCGGCCTTTTTTTGCGGACAAAAACGGCGGCGGAAAATTCTTCCGCCGCCGTTCGGCTTGCGTATTTTTCAACCGCCGTTATTGGGCGGCGATTTCAAAAAATGTCGTCGGATATTTAGAATTGTCGATTTCGATTTTCAGCATTCCGTCTTTGATGGAGGAGGGAATTTCGGCTATTCTTTCGCCGTTGTATTTTAATGCGAACAGCTTGAAATTCGTATCTGGCGCGACCTTCAATTTGGCCGAGAGCTTTCCGCGTTTAAGCAAAACCTTCGATTTTGAGTTGGCGTTCTTTAAGAGAGCCTGACGGTTTTCCGAGAGACGCATATCGGCGTTTATATTGTCGGTAGCGTAAACGAGAACAATGCTTTTGCTTTCCGCGAGGGGATTTTTATCCATGCTGCAAACGCCCACCGAGCATGGGGTCGTCGATTCAACCGAGTTGAGCGACGCCAGATTTTCCCTGCCTTTCTTAAAGGCGATAGCCTCCGTTCGGGGCGTAATTACGGAAATTTTTGAATTTTTGGCGTCCATAACAATCTCGCCCGTATCCGACTGGAATACGCCTTGCGACGGCGTCGTCATATTGTCCGCCGGAATTATTCCGTCTTCGCGCATCTTGTTTACGAATGCTTCGAGGTTGAAAATATCGCCGACATTTGTGCCGGTCGAGGCGAAGTTTTGCGCCGTATGCGCTTCGGAAGCTCCCACGGGCAGTATTCTTAGGTTCGGCGACTTCGTCTTGACGCGTTTCAGCGCCTTGGGCGTTTTTGCGCCTTCAAAGGACGTTGAAAATCCGCATATAAGCGAAAGTTTCGACTGCTCGTCGTTTACGCCGTGCATCATAAAATTGCTGTTTTCGATATAGTCTTTGGGGAAGAATAGCTCGATTTTGTTTTTTGATTTTTTTACGTCCCCGCGCACAAACATACAGTATGTGAGAAATTCGTTTGCGCGCATAACGGGCGAATTGTTAATGCCGAAGGAACCGAGAAAGTTGTTTATTTTCGCGCCTGTTTTCACGGCGTCGGAGTGCGCGACCATTCCGTCGAAATCCTGAAGCGCGGCATATGCGCCGAATACGATGCCGCCCTCGTGCTTAAACGGATTCCAATGGCAGTGGTTGTATTCCGTCAGGCATATAGGACGGTTCGACACTTTGTGCGTCATTCCGGCTCTCATATGTTCGGCGAAGGAGTCGAGCGAGCTTTTCATCGAAACCGTCGAGCCTATGGACATAAAGGCGGAAGGGTGGGTGTAATAAATATTCAAGGCCATATAGTCGGCTATTTCCGCGCTCATATAGGCGAGATTTACCGTCCGATTGCAGTTGTATTGGTATATCAAACCCTTGTAGCCGATTTCGTTTTTCACGACGTTTTCGCAGAAGTCGCGGAACTCGCGGTTTTTCGCTTGAAGCAAATTCGCAAATTCCGAAGATGTGCGTTCTTTGCGGAAGTCGATTTCGTCGAAACTTTTGTATTTCTTGTTTAGAACTTTTCCCGATTTGTTTAATTCGTCAACATCGGCGTATTTTGATTTTAGGAATTTGACGAATTCCGAATTCGTAAACGCGACCGCTTGCGGGCTCAGCTTGCTATACGAGGTAAACAAATCCATTTCGTTCCAAAATTCCATGCCCATAAAAGTGGGGTCGTCTTTCCATGCCAGTCCTGTATAGGGATTGATATGTTCGAGCTGGTTTTTCGCATGGGTCTTCCATTTTTCGCGCGTTTGGGGATCGCCCATAATCATTTTTATTTTTGTGGAAAACCTGTCGTCCCAATCGTCGTTATTTTTGAATATGTTGTTGCCGATTAGAAGATTTAAATATATGCCGTTTTTTTGGGCTTGGGCGATGAGCCAGTCGTAAAGGTCGAATCCTTCGAGAACCTTTTGAGGGTCTGTCGAGCATATATAGTCGGTTGTGTGGAAACGCAAAAGATTGTAGCCTTGGCGTTTTGCGATTTTGCAAAGTTCCGACAAATTCCTTTTTGTTTCCTCTACGGTTTTGCCTGTTTCTCCTGCCATATACCAAACGGTTCCGTGGAATTTCAGTTTGGCGTTTTGCCTCTTTTCAAAGGCGAATTTTCCTTTTTGGGAAACTATCACGCGGCCAAACGCGCCGGAAGGGTCGTCGTTAAAGTCTTTCGAGACGTCCAGAACGGAGCCTTCCTTAACCGCTATTTCGCTTATGTCGGATTCTACCCATTCGTTTGCGGAGGCTTTCCACGAAGGATATTTTTCCGAGACCGATATGCCCGCCACAACCCAGGTGGCGATGTCCATGGTGGACAGTTTTATGCTTTTAATTTCTTTCGGCGCAATTTTAAAGCGGCTGAAAAAATAGGCGGGCGCAAAGCTTTTCGACGGCGACCAAATTTTGGCGTTGCTTCTTTCCTGCGGGTGGAGTCCGTTCATAACGTCGATGGCGTAATCGATTTCAAATTCGTTTTTTGAGCCGTCGGCGTAGTTTATGAGGATTTTGCCTATTTTTGTATATCTGATGTCGGGCGACTTTGTGGAAGTGTGCAGAAGGTTAAGCGATTCGCCCCTAATCTTTTTGCCCGATAAATCCAGCACGACCTCCCGAAGTCCCGTCTTGGATTTCTTGCATTCAAAAGCAAGGACAGCCTTGTTGTCGTTTTTCGCCGGATCGATTAAATCGAAATCCTCGCCGAAAACTTTATTAACGCCGTCTTTATATTTAATATTTTCGAGGTTTACGGCGTCGTCGGAAAATCCGCCCTTGCCGTCGTTTGCTATTCCGTTGTCGCAAAGGCCGAAATTTGCGGCTTCGCGGATTGATATGGTTTGCGCCGAATGCAACAGCGATACGGCCAATGCCGACACGAGTGCGGCAGTCAACAATTTCTTTTTCATAGTGTGTTATGGATTGTTATTCTTCTTATTGCGAAGAATAGCAAAGTAGGTATTTTGCGAATCTCTAAAAAATCGGTTTTATATATGGGTGCTTCTAAAATCGGTTTTCTAAAATTTGTTAATTAGACACGCTTGTTTTTTTCATTTATTTGGGAATTTTTTCCGCCTTTTCCCCGTCGGACAACAGGTTATCCTTCTTGAAAAACGCGAAAACTCCGCTCGAAATAAGCCGAAAAATAACTAAGCTCCAATTTTTAGAAATCCCCGTAAGTTTAAAACCGGACGCTGCCGCCGATTTTTCTTTTGTCGTATTCCGCGTATTTTTACGTCGGATATCGGAATATCCTCCCCTTGTGAAAAAACGCAAAATCTTCCCAAAATTAATATAAAACAGCCGGCGCCAATTTTCGGAGTTCTTTCTTTATTTATGCACACCAAAACACGCATGTCGACATATTTTTTATGCGAATTGATTGCGGTTTCAAGTCCGATAAAGAGACTGTTTTGCGGAAGGTTATGAGGCCAGCATTTTTGCGAGGCATTCTTCGCGGGTCAGCTTTCCCTCCGAAAGATCGCAAAGGGCGGTCATAATCGGGAGCTTTATGTGGTGGAGATTTTCGAACATTCGGCAAATTTGGATTGTTTCGAGACCCGCGCAAACGCGTCCGTTAAGCTTGGCTTCGGCTTCTTTTGCGTTTAGACCCTTGCCCAGCTCTTCCCCCGTGCGGCGGTTGCGGGAATCGGGACTCATGCACGTCGTGAGGACGTCGCCGAGTATGGCCGATTCTTTTACGAAAGAGTCGCTCCACGCGCCGAGAGACGCCGCGGCTTTGTAGATTTCCTGAAAACCGCGCGCCATTATAATCGATTTCGTATTTGCGCCCAAATTCATTCCGTCGCAAAAGCCCGCCGCGAGCGCGACTATATTTTTCAGCGCCGCGCCGATTTCCACGCCGACGACATCGTCCGTCGGGCGCACGCGGAAATTCGGGGTGGAAAAAGCCTCCGACGCTTTTACGGCGTCTTCGTGCGAATCGAGCGCGACGACGGCTTCGGCGTATTTGCCGAGTGCGACTTCAAAAGCGATATTCGGCCCCATAATCGACCCGCATGACGACGCCTGCAAGACGGCCTCTTTCAGAATAAACGACGGTCTGCGCCACGAGCCTATTTCGATGCCTTTGCCCGCATTTATCATAATTGCGCCGTCTTTAATGTATTTTGAAAATTGTTTTGCGGTCGAGTCGAGATACTGAATGGGCATCACCCAAACGACCATTTCCGCGCCGTCGAGAACCTTTTGCGGGTCGTTTGAAAATTCCACATTTTGGGGGATTTTTATATTCGGCAAAAACATAGAATTTTCGCGTTTAAGCCCGACCGATTCCGCGACTTCTTTTTCTCTGGCCCATACCGACACGTTCGGGACATTCTTTGAAAGGATAATCGACAGCGCGCTTCCCCATGCGCCCGCGCCGATGACAGCTACTTTATTGAATTTAGACATATTAAAAATTTATTTTTTCCGTTATCGCGCCGCCGCCGCATTGGATTTGGTGGGCGACCGCAAACGCGAACGCGGTTGAAAGCACTGCGACATAAACAATGGCGAGTATTATGTTTGCCGGTTTTGCTTTCGGGTTTTTTATTTTATCAAACATGGCGCATTTGATAAGGCAAAAAGAATTTATTTGCAAGGAAACAATTGTTTGCAAAAAAACCGCCCGAAAATTTATTCGGACGGTTTTAAAAAAGCATGTCAAAAATTTATTTTCTGCGTCTGTAAACGGCGAGCGCGAGAGCCGCCGCGCCGAATAACGCCGCCCATTCGGCGGGTTCAGGAACGGGCATTCCAGTAAGCATATAGTAATCCTTGCCGTCGATTGAAACTTCGTCCCAGTTGAGACCCGTAAGGGCTGTGTTGTTCGAAGTTTTTATTTCGATGTTTTGCGTTTTTGAGCCAGAGAAAACGACGAGTTTGCCTGTTTCGGAATCGTAGCCAGTCTTAATTACATCTTTACTAAAGAGAATTGCGCCGTCTTCAAGCTTGTTGTCGGCGACTTTTATTTTTGATGTTATTCCGTCTGTAATAATCATATCAACCCTGTCTATAAACAGATACGAACCGTTGGTGATGTTTAAATTTAAATTCGTATTTGCCCTGAAATCGGTGCCGATATGCTGGTTTGCGCTCATGCTTAAATTGGAGTCTATTACAAGGCACAAATTAAATCCCGCTCCGTCGGCTCTTCTAATGGCGTTTTCCTGATTGAGGTTGAGTGTAAGCGTTTGGGTTTGTCCGCAAACTTTCGGCGTTATGATGCCGCCCGCGCCTTTTGCCACGTTGATAGTCAAAGGACCTTTGTACGAGTTTAAGCCGGCGTTATTTGCGTTCGGGGTTGTCAAAGTTCCCGCGCCGGTGAAGTTGAGGGTCGCTCCCGAAGCGTTCAGCGCCATAAAGGAATAGTATCCCGATGTTCCCAACAACGTGTTTGATGCGGTAAGGGTTATGCTCTTGTCGCTGTCGAAATTCAAAGTTCCGCTTAAACGAATCCAGTTGTACGTACTCGACGAAAGTTCGTTTACGCTTCCTGTTCCGACGATGTCGTATCCGGGAACAACCGTCTTGCCTGTAACGTCTTTAAAGTTTTCGTTTAATGTTTCTGTAAGAGCTGCAAAAAGGTTTGCGGCTGCAAGAAATATTATGGGAGTAAGCAATATTTTTTTCATAGGAGTGGTTTTGATTTAAAACAATTTAATTTTTATATTCGTTACAATATAATGTCAAGCGGTTTTTGACGCATACCAACATTAAGTTGAAGAAAACAAGAAAATCCAAAAAATGCGTGTTTTTTAGACAAAAAACCGCCCGAAAATTCGTTCGGACGGTTTCCAAAAAGCATGTCAAAAATTTTTATTTTCTGCGTCTGTAAACGGCGAGCGCGAGAGCCGCCGCGCCGAATAACGCCGCCCATTCGGCGGGTTCGGGAACGGTCATGCCCGTAAGCATATAATAATCCTTGCCGCCGATTGAAACTTCGTTCCAGTTGAGTCCCGTAAGTGCGGTGTTGCCCGAAGTTTTTATGTCGATGTTTTGCGTTTTTGCACCTAAGAAAATGGCAAGTTTTCCGGTTTCGGAATTGTATTCCGTTTTAACTATGTCTTTGTTAAAAAGGATTGCGCCGTCTTCAAGCTTGTTGTCGGCGACTTTTATGCCGGCGGTCATGCCGTCTGCGAATAGTACATCGACTCTATCGATAAATAGATACGAACCGTTGGTAATGTTCAAATTTAAATTCGTATTTGACCTGAAATCAACCGCGATATGCTGATTTGCCGTCATATTGAGGGCGTTGTCTCTTACAAGGGACAAACAGAATGCCGAACCGTCGGATCTTTTGATTGCATTTTCTTGATGGAGATTGAGTGTCAGCAACTGGTTTTGACCGCATATTTTCGGCGTTATTAAGCCGCCCGCGCCGTTGGCCACATTGATAGTGAGAGGGCCGTTGTACGAATTTAAGCCGGATCTGTTTTCGGTTAGATTGTTTGGTGTAGTCAAAGTTCCTGAACCCGTAAAATTAAGGGTTGCGCCAGAACTGTTCAGCGCAAGGAAGGAATAATAGCTCGAAGTTCCCAGCAATGTGTTGTCGGCGGTAAGTGTGATGCTTTTGTCGCTGTCAAAATTCAAAGTTCCGCTTAAACGAATCCAGTTGTATGTGCTCGACGCGAGGTCGTTTACGCTTCCTGTTCCGACGATGTCGTATCCGGGAACAACCGTCTTGCCTGTAACGTCTTTAAAGTTTTCGTTTA
>JABLTK010054119.1_pt1 | contig 10163 bp, 8 predicted proteins | sample 7160131 | NCBI WGS metagenome assembly JABLTK01 (sample SAMN14651221, study PRJNA627086) | human gut metagenome | isolation source: feces | host: Homo sapiens
CAGAGATAAATTAGTTCTGGCATCATACATTGTAAATACAACGCCTTCTATTTCTAATTTTCCCTCTCCGGCAAAAGTGCAAACTCCCGCCACAAATATCGCGGCAACCGCCGCAAAAACTCGCCTCTTCATACACTGCATTTTTTTAAAAATTCTACAATGCGTCAACTTAAATCGGAATATCCTTTCCCATATATTCACAGTACGCTTTCAGAAAAATACACTAAAAAAATCCGAACTGCGAAACCCGCATTCGGATTTTTAGAAAGCCCGTTATTTGCGAGTGCGCCTATTTACAAAACCCTTCGCTTTTTTTGTAGGCTCGGACTTTTTGCCTTTCCCAATCTTCTGCCCATTTGCTTTGTCTTTCCCAATCTTCTGCCCCTCCGCCGCCGGGCACTTTGACGCATCGGGACAATTCCCGGCCGCCGGGCAGTCGGCAGCTTTCGGGGAGGCGCTTTGAACCGGCAAACTATCAGCCCCAGCACCTTGCGCGCACAATGAAATTGCGGATATTAAAAATCCAGCCACCATTCCTGCAAACTTCATATCTTTAATCCCTTTCTGTTTGTGTTTTTTATATATCGGAATTTTTTCTATCTCGACACGCAAAAAAAACCTTTGTTCAAAAAAATTTCCGAACAGAAAATAATGGTTTACAAAGGATTCCTTTATGCGAAAATCCCAATCATGACTCCCCAAGAATTTAAATTATCTTTCGAAGAAAAAAGACAGGCTGTCGAAGCCGCAATTCAAAAATACCTTCCGCCGGCAAATACACGGCCGGCAATCGTGCATGAAGCCATGCACTATTCAATGGAAGCCGGCGGCAAAAGAATCCGCCCAATGCTTCTGCTTGCCGCGCACGAAATGTTCCCGTCGGAAATCGATCCTCTGCCGGCATGCGTCGCAATCGAGTGCCTCCACACTTATTCCCTTATCCACGACGACCTCCCGTGCATGGATAATTCCGACCTGCGCCGCGGTAAACCTACCTGCCATAAAAAATTCGACGAAACTATGGCGCTGCTCGCGGGCGACGCGCTACTTACATATTCTTTCAGACTTCTCGCAGACGCATATATGCAATACCCGAAAGTCGCCACGGGACTCGTATTCGACCTCGCAGACGCAGGCGGAAGCACAAAAATGATAGGCGGACAAGTCGAGGACGTACTTGGCGAAAGAGACGGGAAAATGACCCCGGACAAGCTTAACTTTATCCACCACAATAAAACCGCCGCGCTAATTACGGCCGCTGTCACCATGGGCATCAGACTCGCAGACAGCTATGACGAACTTAAACTTCAAGCCGCGCGCGAAATCGGCAAAAATATAGGGCTCGCATTCCAGGTTATCGACGATATTCTCGACGTCACGAGCGACGAAGCGACCCTCGGCAAAACCACGGGGCTCGACGCAGCAAACGAAAAAATGACTTACGTATCCCTCTACGGCATTGAAAAATCGAGGGAAATTGCCGCCCAGCTTACGCAGAAAGCAATTTCCGACTGCGAAAAGCTTAGCCCCAACTGCGCTTTCCTAAAAGCGCTCATCTCTTACATGCAAAACAGAATCAATTAGCCTATATAATATTTTAAGAAAGGACACTCCAATGATTGTCGAACCAAAAGTAAAAGGATTCCTTTGCATAACAGCCCATCCCGAGGGCTGCGCGGAAAACGTGCGCGAACAAATCGCCTACGTCAAATCTAAAGGGAAAATCAAGGACGGCTGCAAGTCAGCTCTCATTATCGGCGCCTCCACAGGGTACGGCCTCGCTAGCAGAATAACGGCGGCGTTCGGTTGTGGCGCCGCGACTGTCGGCGTATTTTTCGAGCGCCCGGGCGACTCCGCCCGCCAGCGCCCGGCAAGCGCAGGCTGGTACAACACCGCCGAATTTACTAAACAGGCAAACGCCGCCGGCCTCTATTGCGCGAATATCAACGCCGACGCTTTCAGCGACGAATGCAAAAAACAGGCAATAGACGCCATCAAAAAAAGCCCCCTCGGCAAAGTGGATTTAATAGCCTACTCTCTCGCCTCGCCCCGCCGCACGGATCCAAAGACGGGCGAAGTCTACAAAAGCGTGCTAAAAACTGTCGGCGAACCCCGCAAAGACAAGTCTTTAGACACCGACAAAGCGCAAGTCATAGAAATCACTGTGCCCGCTGCTACTGAACGGGAAGTATTTGAAACCGTAAAGACAATGGGCGGCGAAGATTGGGAACTATGGATAAACGCTCTCGACGAAGCGGGCGTCATCGCAGAGGGCTGCACAAGCCTTGCCTACTCTTACATCGGGCCGGAACTGACCTACCCGATATACCGTAGCGGCACCATAGGGCTCGCAAAAAAAGATCTCGAAGCCGCCGCAAACAGAATAGACGCCACGCTAAAACTTAAGCGCGGGAAAGCATTCATATCTGTAAACAAGGCGCTCGTCACTCAGGCGAGCAGCGCAATCCCGGTTGTTCCGCTCTATATATCAATCCTGTATAAGGTCATGAAAGAAAAAGGCGTTCATGAAGGGTGCATTGAGCAAATACAAAGGCTTTTTTCCACGCAGCTTTACAACGACAACTGCCTCGATTTCGACGACGTCGGGCGCGTTAGAATCGACAATCTCGAATTGCGCGACGATGTCCAAAAAGCCGTCTTTGAAATTTGGCCAAAAGTAACAACAGAAAACCTAAACGAGCTCACTGATTTCTCCGGATATAAGAAGGAGTTTTTAAAGCTCTTTGGTTTCGGGCTTCCAAACGTCGATTACAAAAAAGACGTTGAAATATAAGCTATCGCGCGGATATTTCACTCAACTCCAATCAAAAATGTTGGCGCTGATTTTTCAACCGGCGCCTTTTTATTTTCGCCTAAAAAATTATCAGCCGGCATTCAGCAAACAATGCTCGCCCGAAAAAACATAAAAAATCTCCGTATTTTTTATTTCTTCCGCCAAAATACGCATGCGCGCTGGACAGAAAAAAATTTTTTTTAATCTCCGTTTATTTTTAGGCTTACAAATTATGCGCAAAAAAATATTTGCAGTCGGAAATTCTTATTACCTTGCTATCTCTTTATTACTGTTCTACGTGGAACATTTCTCTGCTTGCATAAATGCAAAACAATCTGACGGCAATTTCCACTTTTTCGATAGTAAAAAAAAGCGCGCATATCAGCGCGCCCATGCAATCTCAATTCCCGATTTAAAAGAACACAGAATGCGTCGGGCTCATATCTGTTGACCCGCGCTTAAAATTATCGCCCGCGCTCGCAAAATCGCATACTTTTGTTTCAATCGTCCTTCCGCCATCGGCCGTTATTTTTGCCTTCCATTGCCCCCATGTATGGCTCGGTTTTTCGGGAGTAAGCTCACACTTTGCCCCTGCATTGTTTACGCTCGGCGACGAAAACATTTCCGCGCTTGTGTTGCCTATGTATTTGCTGCGCGCAAGCAACAAAGGCCCCCTCTTTATCGTAGCCGCCGCCGAATGGCGCATTATCGGCAGCAGGTCTTTGCGGCATGCTTCGTCGTACCCAAGCCAGCGCATTACGCGCATATCTTCGCCAGAATAGTACTCGGAAGATAAATCAGAATTTATTACGCGGGGAGTCATGTCGAATTCTATTTTTATAGAAGTCTCGCCCTTGCCGATTCTCAGCTTGTGCCAGCCGGCATTCGCAGCCTTGCCGTCTATCAAAGTGTTCTTGCTCCACGACGGCACTCTAAAATTTACGGCAACTTCCCTCGGAGATTTTATCTTTATCTCGGCCGTGTCGGACACCGGGTAATTTCCCAAGACCTCGACTTCAACATCGCTTATCCTACCCTTGTACGGAGAATAGAAATTCACAAACAATTCGCCGCCCGACTTTGCAAGAGAAGTCCTCGCAAAATCGAGAAACGCCCTCGGCATATTGTCCACACAGCAATGGTTGTAGTTTAGCTTGCACTGCGGCTTTGCAACGTAGTGGCTGCCGTGAGAGCGAACGCCGCGCGCACCCCATTTGCCGTCGCGCGCAACCCCAGCCAAAAATGCGTTGTAAAACGTGTCTTCTATCTCGTCGAGGTATTTTACGTCGGAAGTAAGCAAATAAAGCTCGCGGTTTAGGCGCATCCAGTGTATCGCATCGCACGGCTCGGTAATTCCGTTAATCTGCCGCGCCCCGCCTACAAACATATCGTTATATCCAACGCTCGATAGGATATTCTTTTCGTCTTTAAGCAGCTTTTCGCGAATTTTAACAACGGCGTCCAGCGCCTTTTTGTCGCCAGTCACACGGTGGTATTCCGCAAGCCCTTCCAAGCACGACATCATCTCATAGGCTTTTTCCCAATTTTTTAGCTGTGGATACCAAAGCCTTACGGGCTCCGCGGAAAACGCGTTTCTCAGCAAATTTGGCGGCGGATTTCCGTCTCTGTCCCAATACGACACCAATTCCTTCGAGAAATCTAGATACTTGGCCTCTCCAGTCTCCCGATAAAGAATTAGCATTGGTTTAAGTATCGACATGCTCGGCATTCCAACAAACGTTCCAGTGTCGCATATCTTGACATTTTCCGACTTTAACATGGAAATGTATTGGTCGGTTGCGCGCTTGGCCGTTTCCAACACTGCGGGGTCTTTATTGAGTTTGTATATTTCAAGAAGCCCCCACAGAGTATATTTTCTGCACCATAAATTCCAGCACCAGTTGCAATCCCAGCCAACTGCCTTGCGCGCCTTGTCGAGGTCGTTTACCCTCAAAAAGTTTTTCTGCTTGTACGAGCCTAAATACCCGTCCGGATCTTGCAATGAAGCCAGCACTGCCGCTTTTTCGGAAAGAAAATTTTTAAGGTTTTTGTCTCCCGTATATTCGCATACGCCGCTTGCTGATATTGCGAGCTTACCCCAAAATTCTCCGCGCCAATATCCGACATATACGGGTTTGTCGTCAACCCTTTCGCTAAATGCCTTTTCCGCTTCTTCAAATATTTTGTTTTTTGCTTCGTCGGAAAGAACGCGGTTTTTGAAAAAAGCGTCCATTTTTTCTCCGACATAGCCGTCCATTTTTATGTCGGAAAGCTTTGCGCATTCAACTTTGTCATTTACGGCGAACTTTACTTCCGCCGCATTTTTATCTGCGCCGCCAGCCGCATTTTCATTCGTAGCGCAGGCTGCGCACAGTGCGGCCACAATTATGCTGTACAAAAATAATTTATTCATTCCCCTTGTCTTTAAATTTTTTCAAAAAAAATAAATCCCAAATATTCCAACGTCAACCAAAATTGAAATTATTGTCTTATTACTGCTATTCTACGCGTACGCTTTTGATCTTGACCAATTTTTATAATAAAGAAAAAGCCAAAGAGCCGCGCTATAAAATCCTCTTTTCGCAGCGTACCGGAAATTTTTTAAGAGTGCGTAAAAAAAACGCCCAGATATATCGTCCCAACCTGTACGCTCCCATTTTGTGGAAAAGCGCAAATATTTTAACGCATTGCCCGAATTGACACTCTCGATACGCAACCTTTACCCCGCCCAAGACATTCCACGTCGGTTATAGCTCCGTCGTCCGTCGGATATGTCTCTCCCATCGCGTATGAAAATTTATAGCTTCCGTCGGGCTGTTTTACATATAGCGGCGCCAATTTCGCGCGCGCGGGCACGCACTCCAAAAATTCGGAATTTTTTGTAAAATCCGCCGGATAATTCATATTGCGGATTTCTCCGTCGGCGAAATTTTTTTCCGCCAAAGCCTCGGATATATATTTTGCCGCATGCTCCGAAGCCGCCCTTAAATGCGGCAAAACCTCTTGCGGCACGCCTTCATGGCGGATTCTGCAAATCTCATAATATTTATGAAGCAGCCTCATCGAGCACGCAAACGAAGGCAATCCCCAGCCTGCCCCTTCCACGGCAGCCGCGAAAGTCCCGCTGCTCCAAAGAAGCGGCAATGCAACATTCTGCCCTATATTCAGCCCCGACACCACTGCGTCGGGGGGATTGTCAGCATACAGATGCCCAAGCGCTACATTCACGCAATCAGACGGCGTACCAGAAACCGTACGGCACTTAAATCCGAAAAAATCCCTCTCCTCCACCACTAAGTTGCAATGGCGGTTATAGGCTCTGCCAATCCAGCTTTGCTCGTGAGCGGGCACAACGATTTCAACTTCGCCAATCCGCGAAAGCTCCTCGGCAAATATTGGAAGAAACGGGGAATCTGCCCCGTCGTCGTTAGACAGTAGCAGGCGCATCTTTTAACGGCTCGCCGCGCAAATACCTGTTTATGCTCCGGGCGGCTATCTTCGCCTGGCCCATTGCGCTGATTACGGTTGCCGCGCCACTTACGACGTCTCCGCCGGCAAATACTTGCGGTATCGATGTCTGCAAGGTTTCAGGGTCGCATTCTATCGTCCCCTTCCTCGTCGTCTTCAAATCCGGACTTGTCATAGGTATTAGCGGATTTGGACGGTTGCCTATTGCGACAACCACTACATCGCACGGTATTTGAAATTCGCTGCCCTTTATTTCTATCGGCGAGCGGCGGCCGGAGGCATCGGGCTCGCCAAGCTCCATTCTTACGCATTCGAGCGCTATTACTTTGCCGTTGTCGTCTAGCACAACCCTCTTGGGGTTTGTGAGCATCTGAAATACAACACCTTCGTCTTTCGCGTGGTGTATCTCCTCTTTGCGGGCGGGCATCTGTTCGAGCGCGCGGCGGTAGACTATCGTAGATTTCGCGCCTATGCGCAGAGCCGTTCTGGACGAGTCCATCGCGACATTTCCGCCGCCCACGGTTATTATGTGCTTCGCCCTGATTGGAGTCGTTCCGTGCTCGGGAAAATCGTAGGCCTTCATCAGGTTAAAACGCGTCAGAAATTCGTTCGCAGAGAACACTCCAACTCCGTTCTCGCCGTGTATGCCAAGGAACATCGGAAGCCCCGCTCCGGAACCCAAAAACACCGCGTCAAACCCCTCATCGAGCAGGCTTTCGAGCGACCTTAACTTTCCTACAACATAGTTTAAATGTATCTTGACACCAAGCTTTTTGAGCCCTTCGACTTCGTGTGTGACAATCTCCTTTGGGAGTCTGAATTGCGGAATGCCGTACATCAAAACACCGCCGGGCAAATGCAAAGCCTCAAATACCTCGACTTCATGCCCCGCTATCGCCAAGTCCGCCGCAGCCGTTATTCCGGCGGGGCCGCAGCCGATTACCGCAACCCTCTTTCCGGTAGGAGCCGCCTTCTCGGGCGTCTTTTCAAGATTGTGTTGGCGCACATAGTCCGCCGCAAATCTTTCAAGCGCGCCTATCGCAACTGGCTCTCCGCGGATTCCCAGCACGCAGCTTCCCTCGCACTGGTTTTCCTGCGGGCATACGCGGCCGCATACTGCCGGCAGCGCCGTTTGTGTCTTGAGCTTTTCGGCGGCCGCTTGCGGATTGCCATGCGAAATTTCGGCAATAAATTGCGGTATGTTTATGTTTACAGGGCACGCCGTCTTGCAACGGGGCTTCGGGCATTGTAGGCAACGGCTTGCTTCGTCCATCGCCATTTCAAGAGTTATACCGTAGGGAACTTCCTCAAAATTGGAAGCTCGGCGCGACGGATCCTGCTCGGGCATCTTCATGCGCGGCAGCCCGGACGCCTTTATTTTCCTTGCTTTCTCTTCTGACATTTCAACTCTCCGGAAAATTTTTTATTTGGATTGATAGCATTTGCTATCCAGATGGCGGGGCATTGCCTCCACCTCCAGAAGCCTGTACGCTGAACGCCTCTTTGACAGCTCGTCGAAATCGACTTTGTTAAGCCGGAAGAACGGGCCTTCAACACAGGCAAACTTCGTCTCTCCGCCAACCGTCACTCGGCACGCTCCGCACATGCCGGTTCCGTCCACCATTATCGGATTTAACGAACAGAACATGTCTATGCTGTCTGAAACGGGCGCCTTTGAAGCGCACTGCTTCATCATAAATACGCATCCGACGGCTATAATCTCGTCGAATTCTCCGCCGCGCTCCTGCATTGCGTTTATGCAGCCGCCCTTGCGGCCTTCGCTACCGTCGCGCGTGAATACCATTAACTCGTCGCTTACTTCCGAAAGCTTGTCTTTATAGTAAAGCATGTATGACGACGACGCCTCTATAGCACTCACTACCTTTACCCCGCGCTTTTTCAATTCGCGGGCTTTCGAGTATATTGCGGCTATGCCGTAGCAGCCGCCAAGAAGCAGAGCCTTGGAGCCTGGCTTGAATTGCTCCATGTCAAGCGGCGTCCCGAGCGGCCCGCTCAACACAGCGAGCCTGTCGCCCTTTTGCAGCGACGCTATTTCAGCGCTCGAGCGGCCGACTTCCTCTATTATAAATTTCACCCAACCTTCGTCCGCATTCCAGTCTATTAGCGTAAACGGAGACCTTTCGCTGTTGGAGTTTGCCATAAGTATAGCAAACTGCCCGGGCTTGGCAAATTTCGCGGCCTCGGGCGCCTTGACCGTAAGCTCGTGGAAGTTCGGGACCAACATCTTGTTTTCGAGTATCTCAAAGCCGTCCGAATTTTTGGCGGCTTCAGCCGCGAGCTTTTCATCGGATTTTTTAAGCCCAAGCATCTGCAAATCGGGCGCGTAATCGGCAAAGAAATGCCCAAGAAAGCGGTTTGGCAGAGCCGACTTGTCTTCCGTGGGAGACTTAAAATCGGCAGGCAGCGGTTCGAGCTCGAAATCGTACTTCTTGACGTCCGCCGCCGTCTTCTTGCAAATATCGCACATATACCCGTTGAGAGGGCGCTGTTCGCCGGCAGACGCCACCGCCGCAGTCACAGCTATCTTTTTGCCGTCAGCGTCGCCTATCGTTCCGGACGTTTCGGCAAACAGGCTTATCGGCATCACCACCTCCGCCAATTTCTGCACGGGCGTTTTCAACACGTCGCACACGGCCAAATGCGGTATTTTCTTGGCAATTTGCGGAGTAATGTAGTTGCCGTACACCAAAACTGCGGCGTATTTGCCATTTTCCAAATCGGCCGATACGTCGGCAGGAAGGTCGGCGGCCGAGGAGTCCAAAGGCATTTCTATCTCCTTGCCCCCAAATTCTCCGGCAATAGCGCGCATAGCCTTTCGGCTCTCGTAGGTCGCACCCTTGTTGGATATCACAAGCAGCGACCCCTTATTTTCGGATAGAATTTCAAAAAGCTTTTCGACGGCGTCCTCGGGACTCGCGGGAACCTGCTCCTTGCCACGCCTGACAGCCGCCCTGCGCAACCTCGTAGGCGCGTTTATTATCTGGGGGAGCGCAAACCTTCCAAGCGGGCATATCGCGCTTTCCTTGTTCAGCGCAACCATTCCTGCCGAAATGATTTTTCCGCCCTTTATGCGCAAGTTTATCTTGCAATGTTTCGGGCACATTGCACACCTGCTCTCGACAACCTTGTCGGGCTCGCCAAACCATTTTCCCCACCTGTCCGTCAGGCAGCCCGTCGGGCAGGCGTCTATGCACGCCCCGCAAAACAGGCATTCCTCCGAACTCCAAGACCTCCCGAAAGCCGCGGATATGCGCGCCTTCTTGCCGCGGTTGGCTATGCTTATCGCGGGCTTTGAGTGTATTTTTTCGCACACCCTAAAGCACCTTCCGCACAATACGCACAAATTGTGGTCTTTGTCGATAAAAGGATCGTTGCGCTCTACTTTCGACGGGTCGTATATCATCGGCAACCCTATGTCGCGCACGTATGTGCCCAGCGCCACCTTGCGAAGTTCGCAGCCGGGGCGGTTTGAGCACGAACCGCAGCGCGTCGCGGATGTCGCGCGCGTGGGGGTCTTTTTCTCGCTCTCGCACTCCTCGCGCGATTCGCACACCAAGCACGGCGACGGATGGGAACTCATCATCAGCTCTATCGTGCGCCTGCGCTGCGTCTCGAGCTGCTCGGACGTCGTGCGCACAACCATTCCGTCGGCAACGGGCGTCGTGCAAGACGTCGGCGTTCCCCTCATTCCGTCTATCTCGACAACGCACAAACGGCATGCTCCGTACGGCTCAAGCTCGTCGTGCGCGCAAAGTGAAGGTATGAATATTCCGGCTTTCTTCGCCGCCTGCAATACCGTCATGCCGGGTTCTGCCTCTACTTGGCGGCCGTCTATTGTAATCTTAAAATTGTTTGGATAATCGCGCTCGCACTGTCACCG
>JABLTK010124069.1_pt1 | contig 10163 bp, 12 predicted proteins | sample 7160131 | NCBI WGS metagenome assembly JABLTK01 (sample SAMN14651221, study PRJNA627086) | human gut metagenome | isolation source: feces | host: Homo sapiens
CAGCGCAATGTAATCAAAGCGCGATGCGCAGGGCAGGGCGCTGCCGCCGCTGGCGCCGTACAGCGCGCCGATCGGCGGCTCCATATCGATCGTCACGCTGTCGCCCGCCTCTACACTCAGCGCATCCGTCAGCGCCGCACAGGCGCCGTTTGCTATTGGCCAGCAGGTAGATATCCGCGCCGCGCTCGTTGTCCTTGCATGCGCCATAGGTGGCGTTGCCCGCCAGCATGGTGGATTTACCGTTGCCGGTGCCCACCACAATCAGGCCCTCGCGGTATCGGCGCAGGCCCGTTTCCTTGTCCACCCATCCGTATAAATTGCACTCGACAAAGCACTGCCACGGCATTAGCTCCATGCGGTCGTAGTCACCCTTCGTCGGGGACAAAAACCGTTCGATGAAGTTGCAGGGCCGGGCCGCTTTTTCTTCGTCAAAGTGCCACGGGTAGGCGGGGTCTTTTGATCTCTCCAAATCACGCAGAAAGCGGCGGCAGGCCAGCTTTACCTTTTTGCAGGATGTGATGCGCCCGCTGTCAATGTCGCGGGCATAACCGTAGCATTTCGCCAGTACATCAGAATTCTGCAAATTCATCGTCAATCATGACGGGAGCCGCCTTTCTGCTGTTCGGTGTCAGCCGTAATTCGGAGAGATGTTTCCTTTCCGGCAGGGCGTCCAGCAGCACGCAGGCCGCCGCCACCTCGGCACTGCGCGCAAGCTCCCGCGCCTTCAGGTCTGCTTCCAGCTCCGTGATCGCAGCCACGAAAGCGCCCATCTTGTCAGGCTCTGCCGTGCTGCGGCTGCCGGTTACGTCCATGCGCGGCGTGATGCACTCCATGGCCTCGCGGCGGCGCTGGATGCGCAGCCGGATGCGCGCCATATCGCCCTCGGCTGCGCGGCACCGTTTCAGAACGGTCATGCCCTTCATTCTGTCGCCCTCCCTTTTCAAAAGCGTCAGCGCTGACGCTTTTACCTAAATTCTTCGGGCAGCTCGCTGTCGTCCACCTGCGTGAAGCCCTGCCCGTTGCTCCGCGGCGTCAAAAATTCCACTTCGTCGGCCACCAGTTCCATGGTAGCGTGAACGCTCCCGTCGCTGCCTGTGTAGGCCCTTGCGCTCACGGTGCCGGTCACGGCCACCTTGCGCCCCTTGTCCAGATAGGTGGCGCAGTTTTCGCCCAGCCCACGCCATGCGGCCACGCGGAAATAATCCGCTTCCTGCTGGCCGTTTCCACTGCGGCGACGGTTGACGGCTACCGTGAAATTGCACACGGGGATGCCGTTGTCGGTGGTGCGCAGCTCCGGCGCGCGGGTCAAATTGCCGATGATGTAGCATTTATTCATGGTTCTGGCCCTCCGCTTCTCCGCTTATCTGTTGCACAATCCGGGCGGCGATGTTCACGGCTCTGCGCAGCGCGGGCAGAACATCCTGCACCGCGTCCGCTATGGCCTGCGCCATTTCGTCCTGAAGGTGCTGTATATCCTCCGCGTCTTCGTCGTCCGTGCGCCTATCGGCGCTGATGGGCCGATCTCCGATAACGCAAGCCGCCGCCAGTCCGTTGCCGTGCGTCGCGGTGTTGTTGTACAGCGCCCCTGAAGGGTCGACGATACGGACGCTGTAGGCGCCCCACGGGTACGGGCTGCGAAGCCACCAGTAACATAGGTCGCCGTCCGCATCGGTCAGGCAGCGCTTTTCATCGTCGCCGTCTTCAAAATAGGCGTAGGGTTTGCCTTCGTCCCGGATGGTGTCGTCGTCCACCGCGATGCCGATCTCCGACGCCGAAAGCAAAAACAGCTTGTCGGACGTGTGCCTGATTCGCTCGTTCTGCGGGCTGTACGTTGCCTTGCGCACGGGCACGATGACGGCCCTGTCTTCCGCGTCGAAGCCGTCCAGCATGTCGCCCTGCAAACGCGCGCGCACGTCGCTGGGTTCCCATTCGTTGCAGCCGTAGGGGAAGCCCTTGCGCCCGCCGTCAAAGCTGCACCAGATGGGCGGATTGCACAGCATCACCGTCACGGTTTCAGGCGTGCCGTCGAGCGCAGCGTCGGCGTTGATGCCGATAATGCGCCACAAAAGCCGGTCGCGCAGGGTGTGCCGCGTGCTGATGGTGTCGCCGATGTGCAGCTGCCCCAGCTTGCCTTCGCGGATGATGCGCGCGATTTCCGCAAAGCCCTGATAGGTGGTCTTGATTTCTTCCATGGTACTGCCTCCCTTAGATGTATTTTCCGTATTCGCTTTCAATCGCTATGTTTCGGTATGCGCAGCCGCAGCTTGGCACGTCGTCAGGCGGCACGATGTCCATCATGGCCCGCCGCAGCTTGCAGCGCTTGGCGGCGTCTTCATCCCGCAGGCAGACGGCGCACTCGCCAGCCATGGCCGCGTTGATGATCTCCCGCAGGTCGTCCTGACTGGCGAGGACGGTTTCGTGCGTCCTTGATGCAGGCCGGAAGCGTACCACGACCTCGCCCTGTGCCCGCAGTCGGTCGATGTACAAAAGCGTTTTGTCCGGCAGCGTGTCATAAACGGCTTGCAGCAGGTTGCGGGTCGCCGTTGTGATGAGCCGCCATTGCCGCCAGCCGTTGGGCACCAGCTTCAGCCGCTCCCGCAGGGCGTCCTGATGGCCGTTTAGCTGCGCGTCAAGCGCCATAAGGTATTCGATGATGTGCAGCTCGCGCCCGTTGGCCGGGTGAATCTCTCGTTCAGGCATGGGGCGCGCCTCCCTTCGCCTTGATGGCTTTCATCGTTTTGTAATCGTCCCACAGCTTGACGGTTTGCAGGGCCACGCTGTATTCGCAGCGGGGCACCTCGCGCACGTTCTGCACGCCCATGGTCAGGCGCAGCTCGCGCCGAATGGCGTTGCCGGTGGCCTTTTCACAGCCGGTCGCCCGGTAGGCGGCGCACAATTCCTTGGCGCGGTCGCGTATGGCGGCGCTGATCGCGCTGGCCTGTGCGGGCGTCACCTTGGTCAGCAGGCGCACCTGCTGTTCCAGCATGCCCATGCGTTCATTGGTGGCGCGCACCATGTTGGCCATGCCCTGCATGATCTGCGCCATTTGCGTGATGGCCTGTGACACGTCGCTGGGCAGCGCGATGGCCTGCCCCTCCGGCTGCACGGTGGCGGGAACGTCCACGCGGCTGATGTCGGTGCTGCTCATGGTCACACCCCCTGTTCGTCCGCGAAGGGGACGGCAACGGTGCGCAGCGCCTGTTGTGCGCCGTCCACCCATGTGGCCACCATGTCCACATACTGCCAGATTTCCTGCCGCTGCGCGGTGCTGGCGTGTGCAAGCGTTGCACCCATGTGGGGCAGCACGCCCGCCGCGCCGATGAAGGTGCGCACGGCGGCAGCGATGTCGAAGCTGTTCAGGCTGCCCGTCGTGTCCAGCTCTCCGCGCACCGCCTGCGTCTGCATGGCCAGCATTTCCCGCTGGGCCTGCTGCCGCTGCTCGGCCTGCTGCTCGGCATAGGCTTCGGCGTCCGCAAGCTCGCCCTTCAGCCGGTCGATTTCCGCCTGCGCTTCCGGGCTGATGCCCGCGGCGGGTGCCTGCTGGGCCGCCGCCAGCTCGGCGCGCAGCTTTTCCACGATGCTGTCCCGGTTGATCTCGCTGCGGCGCGCCCGCTCGTTGGCTTCATCCGCAAGCTGCTTTTGCCTGCGTACTTCCTCTTGCAGTTCGCGCAAGCTCATGTCTTCGCTGGCTGCCTGTTCGGCCATGGCCTCGCGCTCCGGCTCCGGCAATGACAAAATCACCTGTATTTTGCTGATGGGCAGGCTTTCCATAACGCTGCCTGCCTGCACATTCCGGGCGGCCTGCATCAGCCGCTGCGCCTGCCGCTCGCTCATGCCGGTGTTGCGCCGCACCCATTCCTCCCACTGGCCGTGCGGCACAAGCCCGGCTTCCTTAGCCTCCACCAGACAGCGGCCCACGGCCAGAATTTCGCGGTAGGTGCCTTGCATGTGGACGGAAATGCGGTATTCGATGTTTGCCAGCGTGACCAGCGCCTGCCGGTCGGGTTCGATGCAGGTTACTTTCATTTCCTCGCGCTCGTTCATTTTCTGTCGCTCCCCTCATCGTGTCGCTTGTAAATTTCACACGCACGCCACGCATCGCAGCAGTAGCGGCGGTAGTGCTCGTTTCGTTGGTCGCTGTTGGCGAAGCGGGCTTTCCCACACTCGCCCACAATGTAGTATTGCAGCCGATAGCAGCTGCGGCATTTGAACAGCGGACACTTGGCCCGCAGGCCGTCGCGCGGCGCGCCGCGGATGGGCTGTTCGCAGTTGCAAGATTCGCCGATGCCCAGAAGTCTGCCGCATACGTTACAGATGCGAATATCTCTGGTCGATCTCATGGGTGCCCCTCCCTTCAAAAGCGTCAGCGCTGACGCTTTTACCTAAAGTCTTCGGGCAGCTCGCTGTCGTCTACCCGTGTGAAGCCGCTAAAATCCATCTTCTGCTGCGCCTGCGCCACCTTTGGGCCGTCAATGTATCGGCGGGGTATCCACAAAAGCCGCTGCGTTTTGCCGTCTATCCACTTGGGCCGGGTGGCGCTGGTGGCCGTGGTGGTTTCGGCGGTCAGAATGCCGTCCTCGCGCATCTGCTTGTACAGCATCTTGGCCGTCAGCGGGAACGCCTGCCCCTGATCGTTGCACAGTTTGGCCACGGCGCGGTAGGCGACGTTGGGCATAAGATAGTAAAATTCGCCGTCCATGTAGCCGATCATATCCCGCGGGCCGGTGCCGGACGGCGTGCCCTCCGCCGATGGCATGGTGATGTCCTTGATGCCCACGCTCTTGGCTATCAGCAGCTCGGAAATGGTCGAAAGAAATATCTTGCTGGGCCGGTCGTCCTTCATTTCGGCAGCCTGCCGCGCGCTGTTGTCCGTCACAACGCCCCATGCGTGGGTGTACGCCTTGCGGGCTTCGTCGTCCGTCAACGCGCCAACGTCGCGCAGGTAGTACAGCATACACTCATAGCCCACCATCATGTGGGCGATGGCTTCCGCCGTGCGTCCGTGCTGGCCCTTCGTGCGTTCCAGCGCTTCCGCGCGGCTGCGGATAAATGCGTCATGCAGCATTTGCGGCAGCTTCTCCACCTGCTTGGACAGCCACACAATGTAGCCGCGCATGGATTTCTGCAAATACCCCAGCCGTGCCAGTTCCTGCATGGCCGTCAGCGATTCGTTGGCGGGCACGTCGCCCTTGCCGACGTTGACGACATAAAAGCGCGCCATGCCGCTCTCGCCGACGCCCGGCGTGTCCTCTCCGCTGATGATCGCCACGCCGCGCGGCGGCATGGCTTCCTGAAGGGTCAAGTCTGCTTTCATGCGTCCCCTTTCTGCGCCGTCGCCAAAGGCGCGCGCCAGACTTTGCGCCGTGGCCTCCATCTTCTTGCGCTCTTGCAGGCTGGTGACGGGGTGGTAGTCGTCCACCACGATGGGCGCGTCCTTCAGCAGAAACGCCTTCTTGCGAATGAAGTTCGCCGTATCGTTGAAGGATGCGGGCAAGCTCTTGCCGGTGAAGTTCCCAAAATGGGAAAGCGCCAGCGCCAGCGCGGTGCTTTTGCGCGTGCCGGTGCCGCCCAGCAGGAACAGCGCGTAGGCCGGGGCGATGCCGGTTGCGGCCAGAAACTCGCGCAGCGGCGCAAGGAAGATTGTTCCCAGCAGGGGAATGGCCACATGCTCGGCGATAACGTTGCCGATGGTCAGCGTCACTTCCGCGCCGTCCAGATAGGTCAGCTTGTCCCATCCTTCCGCGCCGCTGCCGTCCAGACGGTAGCCGTTCAGGCCGCTGCCCAAATCCACGGTCACGTTGTCCACGCCGATAGCCCCGCCCTGATACAAATACGCCCACTTGCCGCCGATCTGCCGCCAGCCGGTGTGGCTGTATTCGGTGATTCGCTTGGCCGTCATGCGGCCCACCTCGCTGATCGCGTACCTGATCTTGTCTTTCACCGTGTTGCCCGGCATGATGCTGGCGGCAAAGTCCCACTTTTCGGCCACCCAGTTCATGCCGGAAAACTGCGCTGCCTTGATCTGCACGCGGGGCAGCGGCGCGCCCAGCGCGTCCCAGCCGTCAATCACCATGATTTTGTTCACGTTCACGCCGTCGTCCTGCGCCACCACAGCGCGGGGGACGGCCACGAAATTGGCCAGCGGCTTGGGGCCGTCCGCGGTTTCTTGGCAGATGCGCCCGTTGCTCACACAGTAGCCGTACACCTTGCTGTAATACTCGGCGGCAGCGTCGCGCTGCGCGATGGCGTCCGCCTCAAAGGCTTCGGCGGTCTGCATCAGCTTTTCAAGTGCAGCCCGTCCGGCGCTCTCGCCCAGTAGCTCGAAGAAGTCCGAAGCGTCGCCCTTCGGCGGCAGCTTTTCGCAGCCCTTGCGCCCTCGCGGGTGAAGCTCACCAGCGAAGGCAGCTGCACGGCGAAACTCACAGGCGGGGCCTATGACTATGTTTTCGACGGGGACAGTTACGAAGAAAAGTTCTTCGATCAAAGCGGCACGTTCAACCTGCTGGTTGAAACGGCAGGCGCGTGGTCACTCGTCGTGGAGCCGATCATGGACGGCGGCACGCTGCCGCTGTCTGGCACCGGCCCATTCGTCAGCGATTTTGTGGAGCTGCCCGCGCCGATGATCGTAACGGTTGAAGGAAATAAAGGCAGCATGAACGCGCTGCTCACTAACTTCATCGTCAAGCTGAATCATCAGTACAAGAACCTTGACGCATGGCAGGGCGATTCGCTCACGAATGAGATGTTCACCGGCACCACCGCGCCGTTCTCCGCTGATGTGATTTTGCAGCCGGTAGACGGGCGGACACAGTATTGCATTTCTGTCATTTGTGAACCGGGCGTCGAATGGTCGATCACGCCCAAAAACTAAATGCCTTACGCTTCCGTTCGTCGATTCCTAACGCTTGCCGGTTGGGGGTAACATGTTGGGCGTAAGCCTGAAAACCCTTGATTTTTCAAGGGTTTTCGCTGCATTTTGGGCGGCATTACAGATATTACAGGAAAAAAGAATATACCCCCTGCACGCATTACTTTGAATGGAGGCATAGCCATGGGTACGATTGAGAAGCGCGGGAAAAATTCGTGGCGTATCGGCACACAGGTGCAGACGGAAAACGGGTGGGAATGGGTACGCGATACGATACATTTTCCGGGTAGCATGACAGAAGCGAAGCAGCGCAAGGAAGCGGAAAAGGCGCTGGCCCGCCTGATCGTGGACGTGGAGGAAGGCCGGGCAAAGCCCACGTCGGCAAAGTCGTACACGGTGGCCGCCTTCGCCGAATACTGGATGGAGCAACACGTCAAGCCAAACTTGGCCGCGAACACATACAAGAATTATCGGCACTTTCTTGATGCCCGCATCCTGCCCATGCTGGGCAACGTGCCGCTGAAGAAGCTGACGCCCACCATGCTGACCGAATGGGTGAATCAGGTGCGCGAAAGCCCGCGCAGGACGACGGCGCTGCCGGATGAAAAGCTCGCGCATCCCCGCAGGCCCAGCGAAGAAGCGCGCCGCGCAAAAGCGAAGCCGAAGGACGCGCCGCTTTCACCCCGCACCGTGCGGCACTATTACGACACGATGGACGCCATGCTTGATAAAGCGGTACAATGGGATATTCTGCGGAAGAACCCCATGGAAAAGGTTGACCGGCCCGCTGCAAAAAAGGCCCGCGTGCATTACCTCACGGAAGAACGCGCCGTGGAACTGCTGCGCTGCCTGCACGATGAACCAAATATGTGCTATCGTGCCGCCGTCCTATTGGCCTTGCTCTGCGGCCTGCGTCTTGGCGAAGTCGGCGCGCTGCGGCTTTCAGACGTGGATTGGGAACACTGCACCATTGACATAGGCCACGCCCTGAAGTACACGCCGGAAACGGGCAATTTTGAAGGCGACCCGAAGACGGAAGCGGGCGAACGCCTGATCTCGCTGCCTGCTGGCATGATGGCCGTACTGCACGAAACGCGGGCCTATCAGGAAGACGCAGCCGCCACCGTGGGCGACGTGTGGGTTGGCGAAGGCTGGATAGTCCACGCATGGAACGGCGCGCAGCTGCACCATGACACGCCGTCGAAGTGGTTCCGGCGCTTCGCGGATGCCCACGGCTTTGAAGGGGTACGCTTCCACGATCTGCGGCATACGCATGCCACCATACTGCTGGCGAATAACATTGACGCCGTGGCCGTCGCCACACGCATGGGCCACGCCGATGCCAGCGTCACGCTGCGCATATACGCCCACGCGCTGCGCCGCCGCGATGAAGATGCAGCGCAGGCCGCGCAAGGCTTGCTTGATCGCGCCCAGCTGGGGGAAGAATTGGGGGATAAAAAAGAATAGCGGCGCACCGTTTCCGGCACGCCGCCAGCGTTCCGCACCCGTGCGGGACGCTTTCTTTTCTCCCAAACTCCCCCAGTTTTCCCCCAATTCGCTAATAACCCGGTAAAAAACATGATTTTTGATGCGCTATGAACAAATAAAATCCGCGCAACGCTCACACATTGCACGGAATAATGATCGAGGTGACAGGATTTGAACCTGCGACCTTTTGGTCCCGAACCAAACGCGCTACCAAACTGCGCTACACCTCGGCCAAACGGCAAGCCAATGAAGGGACTCGAACCCTTGACCTGCGGTTTACGAAACCGCTGCTCTACCGACTGAGCTACATTGGCACGCCCGCTGACAGATACAGATTATAGCACGGGAGGATGCCGTTTGTCTATACAAAAAGCAACATTTAACAAAAGTGCCGCCGTCGCTCCATTTGAGAGCGTCGGCGGCAGACAGACAATCCGAAATTAGTGGAAGTCAGTCAGGGTGACGGTCACGTCGACGTATTCACCGGTCATGCTCTCGGTGTCTTCAATGCGGTAGACCTTCACGTTCAGCGTGTCGCCGGCCTTTTTGCCGGTGAGCTGCGCGGAAAGCTCGCGGGTGGAGGTGATCACGCTGCCGTTCACTTCCACGATCACGTCGTCTGCCTTCAGACCCGCAGCCTCCGCGGGGCTGCCGCTTTCAACCTCGCCGATCAGCGCGCCGACGGGAAGCTGACCCGCGTACACGGCCTCGCTGTTATAGGCGCTGATGGTCGTGACCGTCACGCCCAGTCTCGGCTGGTCGCCGGCGGACGCGGTGCTGGTGCCGTTATTGTCGCTGGATTCGGTCGTCTTATGGCCTTCGGTAAGACCCTCGGTCAGAACCTGCTCGATCAGCGGCTTGGCGCTGTTGATCGGGATGCACATGCCGATGCCCTCGATGGTGGCGTTGGATGCGCTGCTTCCGGAGTACTTCAGCGAAGGAATGCCCATCAGCTGGCCGAGCACGTTGAACATGCCGCCGCCGGAGTTGCCGGAGTTGATGGCCGCGTCGATCTGAATCATGTTGTTGGTGACGCTGGTCTTCAGGCCGTATTTATCGGTGGTCGTGGTCGAGCTGATTTCGCGGTTCAGCGCCGACACGATGCCCACGGTCGCGGTGCCGCGCAGCTCCTGCGCCAGCGGATTTCCGATGCAGATCGCCCACTCGCCCACCTGCAGCTGGTCGCTGTCGCCCAGCGGAACGGCCGGAAGCGTCAGGTCGGGAACGTACACGATGGCGATATCGAGCGCTTCATCCTGTCCGACGAGCTCGCAGGCCAGTTCGTCCTCGCTGCCCAGCGTGGAGACGGTCAGGCGGCTGGCGGACTCAACCACGTGGTAATTGGTAAGTACGTACCTGTCATAGATGACCACGCCGGAGCCGGTGCCCGCCAGCTGCTCAACGCTCTTGCGCGCGCCGCGCGCGCCGAAGCTGCGGCTGGTGGAATAGTTGAACTGCTGATAGTTGTTCAGCCCCACCACGCTCTCCTGCACGGCGGAGATCACGCTGGTAAAGGGCGTGGTAATCTGCGACGAATCGGTGGTCGTGTTCACGACCTTCTTCGCCTCGGCGGGCGTAACGTTCTCCGCAACGGTGAAGGAGAAAATCATCGCCGCCGCCAGCACGATGGCGATCAGGGAGAGCGAAATCACGCGTCCGGTTTTTCTTGTCATATCAAAAACCTCCTTTGAGTAAGCTTGCCGCGAGCGCGGAACTTTCATTCGTCCGGGTTGTTTTTCCCTTTGACGAGTATCATTATAGCCGGTGAAGCTTAAAATCCGCCCCGAAAGAATCTTAGGCTTTCTTA
>JABLTK010119837.1_pt1 | contig 10159 bp, 11 predicted proteins | sample 7160131 | NCBI WGS metagenome assembly JABLTK01 (sample SAMN14651221, study PRJNA627086) | human gut metagenome | isolation source: feces | host: Homo sapiens
CGGCAATATCGACTTTAACTCGATTGCCCGTGCAACTTCGGGTGCGTCCGGGCGGCGGCATAGAGCAGCCGGCCCAGCGACGCCTCCTCCAGCGCCCGGTTCATGCGCTCCTGCACCCGGCGGCGCTCGAAGGTCAGCGTGGGCGGCTGACCCATGAAATAGCCGGTGTGCACATCGGTGATGTATTTGGCGTAATTGGCCACCAGCTGATTGTCTGGCCGCCCCTGGGCCACAGGCCCCTTGCGGACGCCCTGCTGTCCCTGGTAATACTCCGTCAGCCGCTGTCTGCGGGGAAGCTCCTGCCGCAGAAAGCGCTCCACATGGAGCGAAAGCTCCTGGGGAGAAAGGGTTTGCGATGCTGTTTTGAAAATCATGGGATGTTTCCCTCCTTTTGGCCCTATTACAGCGCATTTTTTCGGAAATGCCCAATGAAGCGCTTCCGGGAAGCCTTTCGCAGAAGCCTTCCGGGAAGCCGTTTTCTGTTTGCTTCCGTCCCTGGCCCGTAGGATGGGGGCAAGGGAGGTGAAGCCACTTGAAACAGAACGAGCAAGGCCAAAGCGCCTGCATGATCTGCGGCGAACGCGGGCAGCTGCTGCGGGAGGGGGAGATCGTCCTGTGCGACCGGTGTCTGGAGGCACTGTGCGGCGCGCTGGAGGAAAAGCTTCCTCGCCACGGCCGCAAAAAGCCCTGCGAAGGGATTGAAAAGCCCCTGCTGCTATGGTAAAATCAATTGTTAGGAATCCAAGCAAAACCAAAGGAGAAGCAGGTGTAAAACATGGAAAAAAACAAGGAGCTGCGCGTCTTTGCCGAGGAGATCCGGGTGGAGACACTGAAGGAGCTGGCCCATCTGGGCTTTGGCCACATCGGCGGCGCCATGAGCGTGGTGGAGCTGCTGGCCGTGCTCTATGGCAGGGAAATGCGCTATGATCCCAAGCATCCTCAGTGGGAGGAGCGGGACAAGCTGGTGATGAGCAAGGGCCACGCCGGCCCCGCCGTCTATGCCACGCTGGCCTTGCGGGGCTTTTTCCCCATGGAGGAGCTGCTGACGCTGAACCAGGGCGGGACCCATCTTCCCTCCCACTGCGACCGGAACAAGACCCCCGGCGTGGACATGACCACCGGCAGCCTGGGCCAGGGCATCTCCACCGCCTGCGGGCTGGCGCTGGGCAACCGGATGCTGGGCCGCAACGACAGCTATGTGTATCTGGTGCTGGGCGACGGCGAATGTGACGAGGGCCAGGTCTGGGAGGGCGCGGCCTTTGCCGCCCACCACATGCTGGATCATCTGATCGCCTTTGTAGATCTGAACAAGCAGCAGCTGGACGGCGCCTGCGAGGATGTTCTGGATCTGGGCGACATGGTAGACAAGTTTGAGGCCTTCGGCTGGTTCACCCGTAAGGTCAACGGCCACGATGTGGACGCCATTCTGGAGGCCATCGAGGCCGGCAAGGCGCAGAGCGACAGGCCCGTGATGATCATTTTGGACACAATCAAGGGCCACGGCTGTCTGCTGGCGGAGGAGACCTTCCCCTGCCACCACATGAAGTTCACCCCGGAGCAGATCGCGCCCAGCCTGGAGCACGCCCAGGCCGTTTTGGACGCGGCGCGCAAGGCGTAAAAGGAGGATGGCAGAGATGTATCAGGTAAAATCCGTGTTTGAAAAGGAAGCCCGGGAGATGCGGGCCGTCTATTGCCAGACGCTGCAGGAGCTGGCCCGGGAAAACGACCGGATCTGTATTCTGGACGCCGATCTGGTGGGGTCCTCCGGCGTGAAGCCCTTCTTTCAGGAGTTTTCCGACCGGGCCGTGGACTGCGGCATTCAGGAAAACAACATGATCGGCGTGGCCGCGGGCCTTTCCGCCGCCGGCATGATCCCCTTTGCCCATTCCTTCGGGCCCTTCGCTTCCCGCCGCTGCGTGGACCAGATCTTCATTTCCTGCGCCTACGCCAAGGCGAATGTGCGCATCGTGGGCTCCGACCCCGGCGTTACCGCCGCCTACAACGGCGGCACCCACATGCCCTTTGAGGATATGGGCACGCTGATGTCCATTCCCAAGATCACGCTGGTGGAGCCTACCGACTCCGTCCAGCTCCGCTGGCTGCTCCAGACGCTGGAGAAGGAATATGGCGTCTATTACATCCGCCTGCTGCGGAAAAACGCCGTTGGCGTCTTTGAAGCGGGCTCCCAGTTCCAGCTGGGCAGGTTTGCCCGCCTGCGGGAGGGCGCCGACGCCGCCGTGGTCTGCTCCGGCATCATGGTGGGCGAGGCCCTGAAGGCCGCCGCGCTGCTGGAGGGGGAGGGCGTGCAGATCGCCGTCCTCAACGCCTTCACCTGGAAGCCCATGGACGACGAGACGCTGGCGGAATATGCCCGCAGCTGCGGCTGCGTGGTCACGGCCGAAAACCACAACATTCTGGGCGGCCTTGGCTCCGCCGTGGCAAACAGCCTCAGCCGCAGCTGCCCCGTGCCCGTGGAAATGGTGGGCGTAGAGGACGAGTTCGGCGAGGTGGGCACGGAGGACTTCCTGCGCCGCCGCTTCGATCTGACCGCCGAGCATATCGTCCGGGCCGTCCGCGCGGCCATGGCGAGGAAATGAGCATGGACCTGCGGGAAGAGGCCCTGCTGGCCCACGAGCGCTGGCGGGGCAAGCTGGAGATCGTGCCCAAATGCCCCCTGAACGACGCCCACGATCTTTCCGTCGCCTATACCCCCGGCGTGGCGGAGCCCTGCCTGAGGATCCGGGACGATCCGGCGCTGAGCTATGCCTATACCGGCCGGGGCAATCTGGTGGCCGTGGTCACCGACGGCTCCGCCGTTCTGGGTCTGGGCGATATCGGGCCGGAGGCGGGCATGCCGGTGATGGAGGGCAAATGCGCTTTGTTCAAGGCCTTCGGCGGGGTGGACGCCGTCCCCCTGTGCGTCCGCACCAAGGAGGTGGACCGGTTTGTGGAGACGGTGGCGCTGCTGGCCGGCTCCTTCGGCGGCATCAATCTGGAGGACATCGCCGCCCCCCGCTGCTTTGAGATCGAGCGGAAGCTGAAGGCCCGCTGCGATATCCCCGTGTTCCACGACGATCAGCACGGCACCGCCGTCATCGTCCTTGCGGGCCTGCTCAACGCCCTGAAGCTGGCGGGAAAGTCGCTGGAGGAGGTCCGCGTGGTCACCTCCGGGGCCGGCGCCGCCGGCACGGCCATCATTCGGCTGCTCTGCTCTGTGGGCCTGCGCAATGTGATCATGACGGATATCCGCGGCGCCGTCTATGAGGGCCGGCCGGATCTTACCGGCGACCTGCTGGAGATGGCAAGGCAGACCAATCCGGAAAAGCGCCGCGGCTCCCTTGCGGAGGTCCTGCCCGGGGCGGATGTGTTCATCGGCGTTTCCGCCCCCGGCGTGCTTAAGCCCGAGATGGTCCGCACCATGGCGAAAAACGCCATCGTCTTTGCCTGCGCCAACCCCACGCCGGAGATCTTTCCGGAGGAGGCGCTGGCAGCCGGGGCGCTGGTGGCGGCAACGGGCCGCTCGGATTATCCCAACCAGGTGAACAATGTCCTGGCCTTTCCGGGCATTTTCCGGGGCGCGCTGGACGCAGGCGCCCGGGAGATCAACGACGAGATGAAGCTGGCGGCGGCCCATGCGCTGGCCGCGCTGATCCCGGAAAAGGAGCTTTCGCCCACCAATATCCTGCCCGCCGCGCTGGATCCCCGGGTCTGCCCGGCCGTGGCGGCAGCCGTCGCGGAGGCGGCCCGCCGTTCTGGCGCGGTCCGGACATAAAAAATCCCATTTTCCCCTGATTTGAAGGGAAAAATGGCTTGCTTTTGCCATTTTTTTGTGGTAAAATGCATAGTGCTGTAGCTATCCCCGGAGTCATCCGGCTCAATCATAACTGGAGGCCTGTTATTATGAATCCTACTGTTGAACTGATCCTGACCATCCTGCAGGTGCTGGTGTGCGTGGTCATCACCGTGCTCATCCTGCTGCAGAACGGAAAGTCCGAAGGGCTTGGCTCTGCCATGTCCGGCGCGGCAGAGACCTTTTTCGGCAAGAACAAGGGCCGTTCTGTGGAAGCCAAGCTGCAGAAGGTCACGGTGATCCTGGCGGTGGCGTTTATCCTGCTCACCGCGGTTCTGGCGATCTTCTAAACTGCAAGCGACCCCTATGCAGGCCGTCCGACGGGGCGGCCTGTGCTTTTACCCTGCGAAATCAAGTCAACGACGCAAAGGACGGTGCCAACTATGGCCAACGAAAAAAAGGCGGTGAACGCCATCACCTCCATGGAGGAGGACTTTACCCAGTGGTATACCGATATCTGCCGGAAGGCGGAGCTGGTGGAATATGCCAGCGTGAAGGGCTTTACCATCCTGCGGCCCTATGGCTATGCCATCTGGGAAAATATCCAGCGCATTCTGGACGCCGAGTTCAAAAAGACCGGCCATGAAAATGTGGCCATGCCCGTGCTTATCCCGGAGAGCCTTTTGAAAAAGGAGGGCGAGCTGGTCAACGGCTTTGCCCCTGAGGTGGCCTGGGTCACCATGGGCGGCAGCGAGAAGCTGGAGGAGCGGCTGGCCTTCCGCCCCACCTCCGAGACCATGTTCTGCGACCATTGGCACAATGTGCTGCATTCCTACCGGGAGCTGCCCATGCTCTATAACCAGTGGTGCTCCGTCATCCGCTGGGAAAAGACCACCCGCCCCTTCCTGCGCTCCAGAGAGTTCTGGTGGCAGGAGGGCCATACGCTCCATGAGACCGCGGAGGAGGCCCAGGCCGAGACCGAGCAGCAGCTGCGCTGCTATGCGGACTTCTTTGAGCATGTCCTGGCCATCCCCGTGGTGCCCGGCCAGAAGACCGAGAAGGAGAAGTTTGCCGGCGCAGAGGCCACCTACACCGTGGAATGCCTGATGAAGGACCACAAGGCCCTGCAGGGCGCCACCTCCCACTATTTCGGCGACAAGTTCTCCCGGGCCTATGATGTGACCTTCACCGGCCGGGACAATAAGCTGCAGTATCCCTTCCAGACCTCCTGGGGCTCCACCACCCGCATGATCGGCGCGGTGATCATGGCTCACGGCGACAACAACGGCCTGGTCCTGCCCCCCAAGATCGCCCCCATCCAGGTCATCGTCCTGCCCGTGGCCCAGCACAAGCCCGGCGTTCTGGACGCGGCCAACGCCCTGAAGGACCGGCTCACTGCCGCGGGCCTGCGGGTCAGGGTGGACGATTCCGACAATTCCATGGGCTGGAAGTGCGCCCAGTATGAGATGAAGGGCGTGCCCCTGCGGGTGGAGATCGGCCCCCGGGATATGGAGGCCGGACAGTGCGTCCTGGTGCGTCGCAACGACGGCGAAAAGACCGTCACGCCGCTGGACGCGCTGGAAAGCGCCGTGCAGGAGCAGCTGGAGCTGGTGCAGCAGGGGATGTATCGCAAGGCGAAGGAAAATCTGGAGCAGCACATCACCCAGGCCAACTCTCTGGAGGAGGCCAAGCGCCTGCAGGCGGAAAAGGGCGGCTTCATCAAGACCATGTGGTGCGGCGAGCTGGAGTGCGAGCTGAAGATGAAGGAGGAGGGCGGTATGTCCTCCCGCTGCATGCCGCTGGAGCAGGAGCAGCTGGGCGAGACCTGCCCCATCTGCGGCCGCAAGGCAAGGAAGATGATCCTCTGGGGCGTCGCATACTAAAAAGAAGACAAAGAAAAGGGCCGCTCGAAGGAGCGGCCCTTTTGGTTTGCCATGCAGGGCGGCGCTTATACCGCCAGGAAAAACTTGATCAGGAAGATGACCGAAAGCACATAGGTCAGGGGAGAGACCTCCCGGGCCTTGCCGGTGAGCAGCTTGATGCCGGTAAAGGTGATCAGCGCCAGACCGATGCCATGGCCGATGGAGCCGGAAATGGGCATGGCCAGCAGCATGACCATCACGGGCAGCAGCTGGGTCAGGTCGTCAAAGTCGATCTTCTTCAGGTTGCTGAGCATCAGAATGCCCACATAGATCAGGGCGGAGGAGGTGGCCGCGGCGGGGATCAGGGCGGCGATGGGCGCGATGAAGATGCACAGCAGGAAGAGAACGCCGGTGGTGATGGCCGTCAGACCGGTGCGGCCGCCGGCGGCGACGCCGGAGGCGGATTCCACAAAGGTGGTGACGGTGGAGGTGCCGGTGAGGGAGCCGGCCACGGTGCCGATGGCGTCGGACAGCAGGGCTTCCTTCATCTTGGGCATCCGGCCCTGCTCGTCCAGCATGCCGGCCTTGGAGGCCGTGCCCACCAGCGTGCCGATGGTGTCGAACATATCAATGATGCAGAAGGTGATGATCAGCGTCACAACGGTGAACCAGCCGATGGAGGCGAAGCCGGCAAAATCCAGCTTGAACAGGGTGGTCTCCGCCATGTCGCCGAAGGCGGGCAGGAAGGAGGCCGTCTTCAGGCTCTCAAAGGGGTTGGTGTGCATAAAGATGGCCTGGCCGGCCCAGTGGATGCAGGAGCCGCCCAAAATGCCGTAAAGCACCGCGCCGCGGACCTTTTTGTGGTCCAGCGCCACGATGATGAACAGGCCGGCAAACATGGTGATGACCTTGAGGACCATCTCGCTGTAGCCGCTGCCGATGGTCTCCCGGGCGGAGCCGGCGGTGAGCGCGCCGAAGAAATCACGCATCACGAAGAAGGGGCCGCCCTTGTCGGAATAGACGCCGGCATTGGAGCCGAAGCCGATGTTCATCAGCATCAGGCCGATGGCGGGGCCGATGCCCAGCCGCACGCCCAGCGGGATGGCTTCCACGATCTTTTCCCGGATATTGAAGACGGAGAGGATCAGGAAGATCACGCCCTCCACCAGAATGATCACCAGAGCAGACTGGAAGGAGCGCAGATAGGTCATGCCCGTGAGACCCGCCACATTGGTCACCACCAGGGCAAAAAAGCTGTTGAGACCCATGCCGGGCGCCATGGCGAAGGGCTGGTTGGCCAGAAGGCCCATGCAGATGGTGCCGATGGCGGAGGCGATGCAGGTGGCCAGAAACACGCCGTTCCAGAGCCCCATGCCCTCTGCGCCGAAGCCGGTGAGCAGGTTGGGGTTCAGGGCGATGATGTACGCCATGGTCATAAAGGTGGTCAGGCCCGCCGTCAGCTCGGTGCGGACGGTGGTGCCCCGTTCTTTCAGATGAAACAGCGTTTCCATTGCGGTCTCTCCTTGTTTCAAAGCATTTGTGCCGGGCGCGGCGCCCGGACACAACGCTTTCAGTTTACAGGACTGCGGAGGATTATGCAACCCTTTTCCCGTGGGTTTTTCAAAAAATGCGCTTTTTTCCGGAAAAATCGCCGGTGGAATTTGACATTTGCGGCGGAGACGGTATAATGTTATTGTTTGATCCCCGCCGGGGATCCAGAATAAAAGAAAGAGGCCTTTGTTATGCAGCATTATTACAAGATGACCATCGCCGGGCTGGAGCGCAGCCTGCCTATCTGCCGCGTCAGCGACGAGCTTTACATCGGCGCCTTCGTGATCTTCGGCGACGCGCCGCTGACCGTGGCCTGCGCCCGGGATCTGCTGGCCAAGGCTCCCGAATATGATTACCTGATCACCGCCGAGGCCAAGGGCATCCCGCTGGCCCATGAAATGGCCCAGCAGCATGAGGACGCCCATTATTTCATCGCCCGGAAGCACCCCAAGCTCTATATGACCGGCGTGTTTGAATCCGATGTGCGCTCCATCACCACGGATGCCGACCAGCATCTCTATCTGGATGTGGCCGATGCAGAGATGATGAAGGGCAAGCGGATCCTGATCGTGGACGATGTGATCTCCACCGGCCAGTCGCTGGCGGCCATCGAAGCGCTGGTGAACAAGGCCGGCGGCATCATCTGCGGCAAAATGTCCATCCTGGCGGAGGGCGACGCCCAAAAGCGGGACGACATCATCTATCTGGAGCCTCTGCCCGTCTTCAACGCCGACGGCACCGTCAAGCAGGGCTGATCCAGCCGGAAAACATCAAAAAACAGGCCCCCTCCCGATGCTGGGAGGGGGCCTTTTTGGCGTCGTGCTTCAGGAATACATGCCGTTGGCAGACATATAGTCGTAGAGCATCTTGCCGTGCTCCTGCTCTTCCTTCTGGATGTGGTTCAAAATGCTCCGCACCGGCTGATCCCGAAACTCAAATACGCAGGTATCATACAGGTGGGAGGCGTGCTTCTCCGTGGAAAGCACATCGGAGCAAAGATAGCTGTCCATCTGCCGGTCCTCGGCGGAGCCGCTGTATTCGCCGGAAAACCGGGGCAGCTCCTGCCCTCCGCCGCCGCCCATCTGGGGCAGGCGGCCCAGCTCCAGCTCCGTGACGGTGCGGAGATGCTCCTGCTCGGTGCGGGCGATCTGGGTAAACAGGTTTTTCAGCTGGGGGTCCTTGGCCTGCCGGGCGTGACGGGTATATTTGTTCACGCAAAGCTGCTCCTGATCCTTCAGGTCCTTCAGCAGGCCGGCTTCTTTCTGGTTCCACTGCATAAAAAATCACCTCGGGCAAAGTATGCCCGGGGCGATGGAAGTTTATTCCGCGTCCGGCGCTTTTTCCGCGCCGGAAAGCGCCCGGATGGCCGCGCCGGCTGCCAAAAAGCCTGCCACCGGCGGGCAGAAGGAGACGCTGCCGGGGAGCTGCTTCCGGCCGCCCTCGGCGATGATCTCCCGGGGCGTCAGGGCGGGCTCGGTGGAATAGACCACCTGCAGATGGGTGATCCCCCGCTTGCGCAGCCGCTGCCGCAGCACCCGGGCCAGCGGGCAGGTGTCTGTCTTGGAAAGGTCTGTGACGGCGAAGCGGGAGGGATCCAGCTTGTTGCCCGCGCCCATGCAGCTGATGATGGGCGTGCCCGCCGCCTTGCAGCGGCAGATCAGCTCCACCTTGGCGGAGACGCTGTCGATGGCGTCGATCACATAATCCAGCGCATGAAAGGGGAAGCGCTCTGCGTTTTCCTCGCTGAAAAACTCCTGCCGGCAGATCACCTCCGCCTCGGGCTGGATGTCCCGGATGCGCCGGGCCATCACCTCCACCTTGGGCTGGCCCACCGTGGAGGTCAGCGCGATCAGCTGGCGGTTGATGTTGCTTTCGCTGACGGTGTCGCTGTCCACCAGAAGGATCCGGCCTACGCCGGCCCTTGCCAGCGCCTCCGCCGCGAAGGAGCCAACGCCCCCCACGCCGAACACCGCCACAAAGGCCCGGGAAAGCCGGTCAACGCCCTCCTGCCCCAGCAGAAGCGCCGTGCGCTGGGTGCGCTCTGCCCGGCTCACAGGATGGTCCCCCCTCCCAGGACCAGCTCGTCCTGATAGAAGACCACGGCCTGTCCCGGCGTGATGGCCCGCACGGGCGCGTCAAACGCCACCCGGACGCCCTCCCCCTGGGGATAGACGGTACAGGCCGTCTCCTGCTGATGGTAGCGGGTGCGGGCGGCGCAGCGGATGGGGGCGGAAAGCCCCTCGAAGGCGATCCAGTTCAGCTCGCCCGCCTGCAGCTCCGTCTGCCAGAGATCCTCATCCTCGCCCAGCATGACGGTGTTGCGTCGGGGATTTTTTGCAACAACATAATAGGGGTGGCTGCCGGAAAGGCCGATGCCCCGGCGCTGGCCGATGGTATAGCATTCCAGACCGGCGTGCTGCCCCAGAATGCAGCCGTCCATATCGATAAAATCTCCCGGCTCCGGCGTGTGGCCGGTATAGTCCCAGAGGAAGCGGGCATAGGCCCCATCGGGGACGAAGCAGATGTCCTGGCTGTCCGGCTTATGGGCGGTCTGCAGGCCGGCCTGCTCCGCCAGCAGCCGCACCTGCTCCTTTTCCATGCCGCCCAGCGGCAGGCGCAGGTGGGAAAGCTGGTGCTGCGTGAGGGAATAAAGCACATAGCTCTGGTCCTTCTGGGGGAAGGCGGCCTTCTTCAGCAGAAAGCGGCCCGTTTCCGGGTCCTGCTCCACCCGGGCATAGTGGCCGGTGACGATGTAGTCCGCGCCCTCCGCCAGCGCCCGCTCCAGCAGGCGGCCAAACTTCAGCTCCCGGTTGCAGAAAATGCAGGGGTTGGGCGTCTGCCCCTCCAGATAGCGGCGGGCAAAGGGATCCATCACGCAGCGGCGGAAGGCTTCCTCCTCCTCCCAGAGGGCGTGGGCGATGCCCAGCTGGGCGCAGACCGCCGCCGCGTCCTCCGC
>JABLTK010134470.1_pt1 | contig 10152 bp, 7 predicted proteins | sample 7160131 | NCBI WGS metagenome assembly JABLTK01 (sample SAMN14651221, study PRJNA627086) | human gut metagenome | isolation source: feces | host: Homo sapiens
AACCTTCTCTGACTGCTGCTGAGCATCAGTCAGAGAAGGTTGGTAAGGAGATCCGTAAGCTTTACAGCTGGAACAACGAAGAGGATAAGCTTATCAATAACTAATGAATAATAGCAGTATAATCTGCACATAAGTACGGCTTAAAGCGGAGTTACCCGCTTTAGGCCTACTTTTTTAGCAGATATTATTAAGATCGGAGGGCTTATGAGAGAGGTATTACCCGGAGAATTCTACAGGCATTTCAAAAATAAGTTATATCAGATAAAGGGAATTGCATATCATTCAGAGACTAAGGAAAAAATGGTTGTATACCAGGCTATGTATGGGGACTTCAAATGGTACGTAAGACCGTATGATATGTTCATAAGCGAAGTCGATCATGAGAAGTATCCGGATGTTAAGCAGTTATACAGATTTGAGAAGGTAACACCGGAGACTGAGACAATAAAGCCAGACACTGCGCCACAGGCAGTACAGGCGGATGGTACGGAATATGATGAGTCAGGTGTTAATCCTGCACTTATTCAGTTCCTGGATGCCGGGGATTACAGAGAAAAACTGAATGTGCTTACAGCAATCAGGGCAAAGCTGGATGACAGACTTGTGGATGATATTGCGACAAGCATGGATATAACAGTGCCGGACGGCTCGATTGATGAGAGATTTATGTCTCTTAAGGCATGTATACTGGCGCATGCCAAATATGAAGAAAGCAACCGCCTCAGATAATATAGTTGGAATGAGGATAGATATGGATATTTACAGAATGAATATTGATGCCATAGTAAGTCATCTCAAGAGGGGATTTAAAAGAAGCGATGATTTTAAGATAGGCATTGAGATAGAACATTTTGTCTTTGACAGCAATGACAGATCAGCAGGATATGAGAAGATCCTGGATGTTATGAAGGATATAATGGGCGAGGATGACAAGCCATACTATCTTGATGGACATCTTATTGGGTTTTATAATGACAGATACTCTATATCACTTGAGCCGGCATCACAGCTGGAGATAAGTATTGCACCATGCGCATCAGCCGATGAACTTGTGTGCATATACAGGGATTTCAGAAGGATACTTGATCCTGTACTTAGCAGATATAATCTCAGAGTGGAGTGCTATGGTTACAATCCGTATGAATCAGCACAGGAACTGGACATAATCCCTAAGAAGAGATATGAATATATGGACCGCTATTTTCAAAAAGCCGGTACAAGGGGCAGGAATATGATGAGGGCAACAGCATCTGTCCAGGTATCGGTGGATTATAGTGATGAGAATGATGCAATACGAAAGTACAGACTGGCAGCAATTCTTTCACCGGTCTTATCGTTAATGATGGATAATTCACCTGTATTTGAGAAGCAGCCTGCTGCAATGCACATGGTACGTGCATATGTTTGGGATGGAGTTGACGCAGACAGGTGCGTTCTTATGGATGGTTGTCTTGCTCCGGATTTTTCATTTGAAAAATATGCGGAATATATTATGAATATGCCGGCAATTCTCGTGATGGAAGGAGAGACTGCCGTATATACGGATGATAAGAAGATAAAGGATATATATGCGGAACGTGTAATGACTGATGAAGAGGTTATGCATGTGCTGTCAATGGCATTTTTTGATGTAAGGCTTAAGAATTACATTGAGATAAGAATGGCAGACAGCTGTAATATAGATAAAGCGGCATGGTATGCACGTATTATATGTAATATATTTTATAATGATGATAATATGGGAAAGGCTGAGGAGTATTTTGCGGGCGTAGGACAGAAAGACGTGCTTGAGGCAAGAGAATCTCTTATACAGCATGGAAAAGATGGAATTATATATGGAAAGAAGGCTGAATGCGTAGTCAGATTTGTTACTGAACTTGGCAGTAATGCTGCTGTTAAAGAATAACCGGATACGCAGATCGAATAAATATGAGTAAGATTACACAGATATATAATGAATATGTGGACATTGTCAGAAGCGATATGCCACAGGCTAAGAAATCAGCGCAGGATATGCTGGATTATATACTTAATTCAACGGCAAAGTATCATGGAAGATGTGTTAAGAGCCTGCATGTGCCTAAGCTTATAACAGATGAGGAAGTTGAACTTTTTAAAAATCTTGTTACAACGCTCTATGGGATATTTGACAAAGTAATTGCTGAATACATGGTCAACTCCGAATACCGTAAGCTGTTTGGTTTTGATAAGCGCCTTGAGGAACTTATAATGAGAAAGCCTGTTTACTCATCTAATATACCTATTGCAAGAGTTGATATATTTCTTGATGAGAACACGCATGATTTTAAATTTTGTGAGTTTAACACAGACGGTACAAGCGCAATGAATGAGGACAGGGAACTTTGCAAGGCTGTTGCAGTTACACAGGCTTTCAGAAAATTTACTGAGAAGCACAGGGTGAGAACATTTGAATTGTTTGATTCATGGGTAGATGCTGCAACGGATATTTACAGGGATTACTGCAGCAGAAAGAATATCGGAGCGCATAAGGCAACAGTCTGTATAACTGATTTTATGGAGAGCGCAACTGAGAATGAGTTCAATATTTTCAGGGAAGCTTTTGAAAATGCAGGATACAATGCATATGTATGTGAGATAAGAGAACTCAGGCACCATGACGGAAAGCTGTACACTCCTGACGGGCATGTAATTGCAATGTCAGGCAGACCGATGTTTTCAAAAGATAACTATGTGCCGGCACAGAATGAATATCAGCTTCCACAGGTAACAATAGATATTGCTGACGCAATAATATCTGACAGTCTTGCGGCAGACACCGGCGTATATCCGACGGTTGTTGTTCCTGATGAGATGCTGTGTTCAATGAGACAGTATACAACTAAGATACGGCTTCTGTACGGACGTGATGCATATGCATATATTTTTAATGAACTTGAAGAAATGAAGGCTGTGGTGCATAATGAGATGATACGGCAGACACCGGATGTCGGGAAGCTGGCGGTATATGCCAAGGCAAAGAATGTTGACTATATCGTTTTTTCAAGTGTGAATCATAAGGGGTATCAGGATATAAATATGCATGGATATGAATTCGTTAAAAATGTTGACGGATATGATATATACATGAGGCAGGAGGACTAGTGTGAAAAATAAGATTTTTCACACGCAAGATTTGTGCTTTCGCACAAACTTGATATGCGCAAAAGGCAGCGCAGGAATGGAGGACTAGTGTGAAAAATAACAGAGTATGTAACATCCTTGGTGTTAATATAAATATTATGAGCATGCAGCAGGTTAAAGATTATATATGCAATAACATAGATGCGCTGAGGGGCAGATATATATGTGTGTCCAATGTGCACACAACAGTGATGTCACATGATGATGAAAGCTACTGCAATGTTCAGAACTCGGCGGCGTTGAGACTGCCTGACGGCAAGCCGTTGTCAATAGTTGCAAAACATAGAGGCTTTGAGGATGCGGTAAGGGTTACCGGTCCGGACCTTATGGGAGAGCTTTTTGCAGATGCGGGCAAGAATAAGCTCAGACATTACTTTTACGGAAGTACACAGGAGACTCTTGATACGCTTGAGAAAAAGCTGAAAGAAAAGTATCCGGACATTATTATTGCAGGCATGTTCTCACCTCCGTTTGGTGCGGTAAGTGACGAAGATGATGCAGAATTTGTTAAGATGATTAATGATGCCGGCCCGGATGTAGTATGGGTGGGTCTTGGCGCTCCTAAGCAGGAACGCTGGATGTACTATCACAGAGACAGGGTAAATGCGGTTATGATAGGCGTAGGGGCAGGCTTTGACTACTATGCGGATAATATAAAGAGAGCACCGAAGTGGATGCAGAAATGTTCACTTGAGTGGCTGTACAGACTTATGCAGGATCCTAAGAGGCTTGCCAGAAGATATATGGATACGAATTACAGATTTATCAGACTTGTTAAGAAAGAGAACAGCAGACAGTGACAGAGAATATATTGCATGACGGTAAAAACAGAATAACGGCAGGTCAGTACGGAGTTATAAGCATGACTATTTATTATGGAGTTATGACGGCATCCAAGGCACTTGGAATGGACAGCTCCAATTCGCTGTATTACGTGATGTTTGGGATTGCCTGCATAATGCTTTTATTCAAATACTGCGTAACTCAGTATACAGTGCGCCAGATTGCGCTGGATGTACTGCTGGGATGCATTGGCATTGTCTGCTTTGTAATATCGCATGATATGACACTGCTTCTGCTCGCAATGACAGTTGCGGGGCTTAAAGACTGTAATTTCAGGGAGCTTGCATGCACGGCGTTCTATGTGAGGCTTGCAATAACTTCATTCATGGTCATTGCGTCATTCCTGGGAATATTTGATCAGGGTGAGACAGCGCAGACTACAACAAGCTTTCAGGATATAACCGTATATAACTTTGGTTACTCAACTGCCAATAATGCATATATAAATATATTTGTACTTATGGCACTTTTCCTCTATATCAGATATGACAGGATTAATTGGAAATATTTTATCGGTACATCAGTTATTGCAATGCTGATGTATACATTTACAAACAGCAGGACAGGAACACTTCTGTTCTTTGCAGTCTGGTTCTTCATATTCTGCGAGAAGTTTCTTCTCGCACGAAAGGGAAGATATGTGTTCTTTTGGCTGATGGCGGCATCCACATTGATATGTGCCGTATTCAGTTATGCTGCGACTTCAATGTTTAATCCCGACGGCGGTTACTGGTCGGAATATATTAACAGGATATTCAGCGGAAGACTTAACATTACACACAAATATCATGAAGCACTGTCTGTGTCACTGATTCCTAGAACAAGTGCCGTAATGGATGCACACAGGGGCTTCGGCTTTATTGATAATTCATATATGAGTGTGTATTTTCACGATGGACTTATAGTTGCGCTTATAGTGCTGGTGCTTATATGCATATCCAATTACAGTCTGTTTAAAAAGCACTGTTATAAGGAGCTTGTGTTTATAGCGTCATTTTCAGTGTATGCGATGATGGAAGAATTCCCGCTTAATCCGGTAGTCAATCCGTTTATCATGCTGACTGCCGTTGTTATATACAAAGCTTCATTCAGCATAGAGAGGCCGGGAACCGGTACAGAAAAGACAAAGGTTCCACAGACAAAGGTTCCGCAGACAGTGCTTATCATCCATAATGAATACAGGATTGCCGGTGGGGAAGACACGGTAGCTGCCAATGAAGAGAAGCTTCTTGCGGAACATGGCCACAGGGTAATTGTATATAAGAGAAGCAATAAGGAGCTTGATAATTATACAGGTATTAAAAAGCTTCTGCTTCCGTTTACAAGTGTATTTTCACTGCGCTCATACCGTGAAGTTAAGAAACTTATAGAGGATAATTATGTTGACGTTGTGCATGTGCATAACACGCTGACGCTTGTAAGCCCTTCAGTATATTATGCGGCGTTCAGATGCAATGTTCCGGTTGTCCAGACTATGCATAATTTCCGGCTGCTTTGTCCCGGAGGCTCATTCTTCATGGAGGATGAGGGTAACGGACATATATGCGAACAGTGTGTGAGCAAAGGACTTTCCTGCGCTGTGCGCAATTCGTGCTACAGGCACAGCAAAGCACAGACAATAGTCAGTGCGGCTGTTCTTAAGATCCACAGAATGCTGGGAACATATAAGAAAATCAATTTTATCTGCCTGACTGAGTTCAACAGATATAAGCTTCTGATGCTTAACAACGGAAGGAAGAAGATAATAAATCCTGCCAGGGTATATGTGAAGCCTAACTTTACATATGATCTGGCTGAGACGATGGGGAAATTGTCTGATACGCATGGCAGCATATCAGGCCGGTATTACGTATATGTCGGAAGACTTGAGAAGCTTAAGGGTACAGAGCTGCTTGTTGATGCATTTGCAAAGCTTCCGGACAGAAAGCTTGTCATCATGGGAAACGGCCCGCTTGAGGAGACACTGAAAAAGCGCATTGCAGACAACGGCTATAAAAATATAGTCATGGCGGGCAGAGTAACGGGTGAGGATTACGTTAAGTTCCTTGGCGGTGCGCAGGCGGTTATCTCGTCATCACAGTGCTATGAGACATTTGGAATGAGCATAGCGGAGAGTTATTCTCTTTCGGTTCCTGCGATTGCGGGGGATATAGGCAATATTGGAGACATTGTAAAAGAGGGAGTTACCGGAATACATTTCCAATATGATTCCCCGGATGCATTAATCGGGGCGGTTAAGCGCTTTGAGACAATGAACCGTGACGGGCTTGCAGCCAATGCACGTCGTTATTATGAGGATAATCTTACTCCACAGAGTAATTATGGCAGATTAAAAGAGATTTATGATGATATATGCACCGGATATGGTGCGGAAAAGAGGCAGTGATGGAAGAAAAAAGCGTACAGGCATCAGTTGATAAAGTATATAAAAAGATACCGGCTTATGTGAAGCTTGCGATTGCTGCAACATTTATAATGGGTATACTTTTTAACCTGTTTATATTTACCAACAAAGCTGTCAATCATGACGACATAATGGCAGAGTTCATATATAACAAGCAGCTCGATATTGTGTCGGGACGTTACATGTGGCTGCTTATAAGAAGGATTACATCTTATTATGACATGCCGATGCTGTTCGGAATTATCGGAATGGCGGGACTTGCAGTCTCGGCAGGACTCATAGTATACATGCTTAAGATTAAGGATAGATTCTTCGTAATTCTTCTCAGTGCGATTATGGCTTCATTTCCGATAAATGCATGTTACTATTCATACCTCAGCATCTCGCCGGTATACTATTTTGCTATACTTACGGCGGTGCTTGGTGTATTTTTTGTTGAACGGTTCGGCAGATGGGCAGGAATAATACCTGCGGGTGTGTGCATTATGATGTCACTCGGCACATACCAGTCATTTCTTGCACTTACCATAGGACTGGCATTTACGATGGCATTTCTCGACCTGTTCCGCAATGATTATGATATTAAGAAATGGTTCCGCAGATATATAAAATATGTCTTTGCAGCAGGACTTGGATTTGTTCTGTACTTTATATGTACAAAGATATCACTTGCAATTACGGGTGAGGAACTCAGGCAGTACGCAGGGACGGATAAGATGTTCAGCCTTGAGCCGTGGGAGATTCTCAGAAGCCTTAAGACAACGTGGAATAACCAGAAGGATTTTTATTTTTCAACACAGGCAATATCTTCAAGAGGCTTTATATGGATTAACAGAGTTGTGCTTGCGGTCATTGTGATTATGACAGCCGTACAGCTTGTAAAGCTTATTAAAAAGCGCAGATATGCCCAGACGGCGGCACTTGCGGTTATGCTTACGGCATCACCGTTTTTCCTTAACTTTATCTATATTATGATGAATGGTAAGTCATCCGTCCACATGCTTATGAAGTATGCGCTTATCGTTCCGTATTTTCTTGTAATTGGACTTGTGTGTGCGACGGATATACGGATAAAGCTTAAGAAGCTGGATATAGGCTACATCCTCTCATGGGCTGCGGCACTTGGATGCGTGGGAGTTATATATTACGGCGTGCTTACCTCCAATCAGTTATATCAGAGGATGTATTACAATACGCAGGCGATAGATTCCCTTTGTACACAGATACTTGCAGACCTCAATGTAAATGAGGATTTTGCCGTAAGCAAGCCGGTATATTTTGCTAATTTTTCTACATTTTTTGATGAGAATTATGTGACAACGGCAACATTTACACAGGATCTTAATCCATATGTATGGATGGGAACCGATGTGTATCTTGACTGGTATTCAAGCAACCATCTGATAAGATACATGGATTTCAATCATCATATAAGGCTGATTGCAAGCAACAACAAGTCAAAAGAGGATGCGGTTAAGGCAACGGAAGAATTTAAAAACATGCCTTGTTATCCTGACGGCGGTTCGATTAAGACAATAAACGGACTGGTGACAATTAAGTTCGCACAATAATGAGGTCTGCCATGAAAAATACAATCAGTAATGTGATAAATGCAATAATTAAAAAAGAAAAACTCATAGCAGTAATTGTGCTTATTGTTATGGCAGCTGCCGGGCTTGCGGTGACGGATGGATATGGGGTACATCTTGACGAGGCTATAGAGCTGAGTATCCTTAACTCCAATATCAAAGAGTATTCGTGCTACATTCCCGGTAAGCTTGGAGATAAGATAGCCAATGCAGCCAGAGGAGTTGAGCGGATCTCGGAGAGTGATGAGAAGGATCACGGTATAGCTGCGTATTATGGATATGTTTTCGTAAGAAAATTAGCTCAAAGAGAGCCGTATCAGACATTGGCATTCCATATGTACACATTCTGTATATTCATGCTCGGAGTACTGGCTTTATATGGAATAGTTAAGCTGCTTACCAATTCTGTGTGGCAGTCGCTGTTTGCATCATTAATGCTCTATCTGTCGCCGAGGATGTTTGGGGAAGGCCATTATAATAACAAGGATATCGTTGTCATGGCGTTTGTGCTGATAACGATATATTTCGGACTTAAGATGGCTTTGGAACGCAGATACAGATATGCGATTCTGTTTGCGATGGCAGCAGCGGTTGCAACCAATACCAAGATAGCCGGAGCGTGGTTTTACGGAATTATAGGAATTGGCTATCTTATTACACTTATCAGGAAAAAAGAACTTACGAAAAGGAATGTCAGTATAGGACTTGTGGCAATAGTTGTGTATGTGATATTCTATGTACTGGTTACACCGGCGATGTGGCGGGACCCGTTTGGATTTATCATGTATCTGGTTAAGTATGCCAATGATTTTGACAGATGGGACAATAATCTTTTATTTGAAGGCGTATTATACAGATATTCAGTCAATCCGCCGCCGGCATATTATCTTCCTAAGATGATTCTTATAACGACACCATTATACATACTTGTACTCATAATATATGGCGTTGTAATGACTGCCGCCAATGCATTAAAAGAGTGCAGGTCAGATGGCGTACAGAACCATAAAATGACACGGAATACAATCTTATCCGCAGTTAATATTTTATTGTGGATGTTCCCTCTGGTATTTGCGGTGGTATGCAGAACGAGGGTATATAACGGCTGGAGACATTTTTATTTTATATATGGTCCTATGGTGATTACCGCAGCATATGGCTGTAACTGCCTTTGTAAAAATACGGCACCACAGCTTAAGAAGCTTCTGGTTGTTACCGGATGTGCAATTACGTTAATAAGCCAGGCAGGTATTTTGATTAATAATCCATATCAGTATGCTTATTTTAATGTACTTGCAGGAAAAGATGCACAGAACCGTTATGAGATGGATTACTGGATGGTTTCTACTAAGCAGGCATTACTTGATCTGTACAGGCTTCATGGCAATGACGGCAGTGATGCGGGAAAGATAAAACTGGCATCCAGAGGGCGGATGAGTGCCAATGCAGTTAACAAAGCAATGCGTGTACTGCCTGAGGATGTTGCGGGCAGATTTGAAATATGCGGACAGGCTGAGGCGGATTATCTGTTTGTCAACAGTTACGGTTTTGTGCTGGAGCCGGATGAGCGTTTTGATGGAAGCGGTTATGTAAAAGAAGTGGAATTAAAATCATATGGACATGAAGTCTGCTGTATATACAGACTGAACTGACCGATACAGGAAATGAGGCAATATGAAGAAAAAAGAACTCCGTTTTAACTTAATACTGATGCTGATACTGGCAGCTGAGATTGCGCTGTCCATGTACTTTACATATAAGTATGGCATGAATAATGTTGATGCGGACAATTCTTCTGAGATGGTTCTGTCAAGTCTTCTGGCTGACGAAGGAACTTTCTTCAGCAGAAACTGGTTCTATTCTACAGAACTGAGAGTGCTGAATACACAGATTGTATTATCACTGCTGTTCAGACTTACGGATAACTGGCTTCTGGTGAGAACGCTTGGCAGCGGAATACTCATGGCAATAATGGTCTGTGCGTACCTGTATATGATTCGTGAGACAGGGCTTGGAAGGTGCGGCAAAGCGGCGGCCTGTGTGCTTGTGCTTCCGTTCTGCCAGTGTTATCAGCAGTTTGCGTTATTCGGGCTTTACTATATTCCGCATGTGACAATTTCCTTTGTTACGGCAGGGCTTTTTGCCGGCGCATAC
>JABLTK010161284.1_pt1 | contig 10151 bp, 10 predicted proteins | sample 7160131 | NCBI WGS metagenome assembly JABLTK01 (sample SAMN14651221, study PRJNA627086) | human gut metagenome | isolation source: feces | host: Homo sapiens
AATTGAGAGGTACACCCATTTTGGACAAAAAAATTCTTGTTATCATTCCCTGCTATAATGAGGAAGATAATATCGTAAACACGGTGGAAAATCTGCGGGCCGTCTGCCCGGAGGTGGATTTTCTGGTTGTGAATGACTGCTCCACCGACAGCAGCGCTGATTTGCTGCGCAGCCACCACTATCCTTTTCTGGATCTGCCCGTCAACCTTGGCATCGGCGGCAACGTGCAGTGCGGCTACCTGTACGCCGTGCGGCACGGCTATGATGTTGCCGTTCAGATGGACGGCGACGGCCAGCATGACCCCGCCTACCTGATGGAGGTTGTGCAGCCGGTTCTGGACGGCCGGTGCGATATGTGCATCGGCAGCCGCTTTATTAAAAAGGAAGGCTTCCAGACCAGCTTTATGCGGCGGGTCGGCATACGGTGGCTCAGCGGGATGATTTTCCTGCTGTCCGGCAAGCGGGTGCTGGATGTGACCAGCGGCTTCCGCGCCACCAATGCGCGTATGACCGCCTATTTTGCACAGCACTATGCCGCCGATTACCCCGAGCCGGAGGCCATTCTGGCGGCCAGTCTGGCAGGCTTCACGGTGGCGGAGGCCCCTGTCATTATGCGGGAGCGTCAAGGCGGCGTGTCCAGTATTCACAGCTTCAAGAGCGCCTACTATATGATTAAGGTCACGCTGGCGCTTCTCATCGACCGTTTTTCCATCCATAAGCAGAAGGGAGGCCGCGCATGACCGGACAATTACAGCTGTTCATGATTCTGGGCGCGGTGGCGCTGCTGCTGATTATCTTCGCTTTTTTAAAGCGCGGCTATATGAGCGTGAAGTACAGCCTGCTCTGGCTGGCGCTCTCGGAGGGGCTGGTCATTGCGGCCGTGTTCCCCTATGTGATTTACGTTCTGCGGGATTTGCTGGACATTGAAATGCCGGTAAATCTGGTGTTCCTTCTGATGTTCTGCTTTGTGCTGGTGGTGCTGCTCTCGCTGAGTGTGGCCATCAGCCAGCTGGCGGACAAATGTAAGCGGCTGACCCAGGCAAACGCCCTGCTGGAAAAGCGGGTGCGCGACCTGGAGGAGCAAATCAAGAAGTGAGTCTTGCGGCGAAACGGAGAGAGAAATCATGACAGTAACCTGGGAGCAGGTCCTCGCCTTTTTGTGTGAGGGCCAGACAATGGCGATTACCTCGCTGTTGTTTCTTGCTTTTTTTGCGGCGGTGGCGCTTATCAACTATGCCCTGCCCCGCGTATTACGGCCGTATTTTCTGCTGATTGCCAGCTATGGCTTTTTCTGCTATGACCCGGTCAACCGCCCGCTGGTCTGGGTGCTGCTGGCCGCCACAGCCCTGACATGGCTCTGCGGGCTTATCATCGGCAAATGCCGCTACAAGGCTGTGCGCGTCCTTGCGCTGATTGCCTCGGTCGGGTTCGGCATCGGGATTCTGATTTACTACAAATACTGGAATCTGCTGGCGGACGCCATGGGCGGAAGTGTTTTGTCCCACCGCGACAATCTGCTGGCCCCGCTGGGGTTGAGCTACTTCACCTTTGCCGCGATGAGTTACGCCATCGACGTCTACAAGCGGCGCTGCCGGGTGGAGCTGAACCCGCTGCACTATGCGCTGTTTGTCAGCTTTTTCCCGACTTTGATTAACGGCCCGATTGAGCGCTACCCCCAGATGCGCCCGCAGATACAGAAAAGCCGTCGCTTCAGCTACGGCCGCTGCGCGGGCGGCGCGTTCCGTATGCTGTGGGGCTACACCAAAAAGATGGTCATTGCCGACAACCTGGCCCTCTATGTCGGGATGGTCTACGGCGATGCCGCCAATATGAGCGGCCCCAACCTGACCGCCGCCGCCGTGCTGTTTGCCGTGCAGCTGTACATGGATTTCTCCGGCTGCTGTGACATTGCCCTGGGCGCGGCCCGCATACTGGGCTATGACCTGATTGAGAACTTCCAGTCCCCCTTTGAGGCCCGCAGCTTCAATGACTTCTGGCGGCGCTGGCATATCTCGATGACCGGCTGGTTCCGGGATTACATCTACTTTTCCCTCGGCGGCAGCCGCTGTGCGCCGTGGCGGCATTATCTGAACATCGTAATCGTCTTTATCTTCTCCGGCCTGTGGCATGGGGCAGACTGGCGGTATCTGGCGTGGGGCCTTGCCTGCGGCTTATGCGCTGCCTTTGGCGCTATGACGGCCAAGCTGCGCAAAAAAATCAACCGCTACAATCCCCTTTACCGCATCGGCTGGTTCAAGGTACTGTGGCAGTGCCTTGTCACTGACGCGCTGTTCTGCCTGACACTGGTGTTCTTTGCCTCGGCGCTCTACAACGTGGACCCCTTCGCTGTCTATTCTGCCATGCTGCAGGGGTGGGACGGTCTGGCCGGCTCGTGGGCACAGGTGTCCGAGCTGATTTACAGCGTTGGCATTGACGGCCGCCTGCCGGTGGTGCTGCTGTCCGGCTGCTTCATCGTCTTTGCGGCGGAGCACAACGGCCGCAGCGTGGCCCGCTGGATTCGTCAACAGGTCTGGCCGCTGCGCTGGACCCTCTACTATGGCGCCGCCGCGGCAATCCTCTTCTTTGCCGCCTTCGGACAGTCGGCGTTCATCTATCAGCAATACTGAGAAAGGCGGTGCAGAACAATGGCCAAATCCCCTACCCCGATTCCCACGCAGCCGGTCAAGGTGCACCGCGCCGCACAGGGCACCACACGCCCGGCGCAGAAGCGCCGCCGGAAGAAGCGCAACCCCATCCTCTGGTTTTTGCGGGGGGTGGTGCGCCGTATTTATTTCGGCATCAAGACGGCGTTCAAGTTTCTGCTTCTGGTGCCGGTGCTGGTCTTTATGGTAGCGTTCAGCTACAACGTCGACCGCAGCGGCCTGTTTCAAGGTGCGCTTGCACCCCGCCGCATTGTGGATTTGATGCTGCAGGGCTATGATGTGACAAACTTCGAGCAGATGGACGAGCGCGAGGTGGTACAGTTGTTTGCACAGGATGTACCCGAAACGCCCGAAGCCATCGGCATCGGCTCCAGCCGCGTGCTGCAGTTCAACCGCGAGAACACTGGCGTGGAGAGCTTCTTCAATATGGGTGTCACCGGCGCGGACGTGCGGGACAATATGACCAGCTATTATAAGATGGTCACCTACGGCAAGGCGCCCAAGGTGCTGCTGTGGAGCCTTGACCCATGGGTCTTTTACGGCAGCGAGGACGCCTTTGACGCCCGCGCCGATGCCGATTTGTACAACGAATTTTTAACCAAGGTGCTGAACGTCCCCACCGACTACGAGGAGCCCGACACAGTGGAGCTGTGGAAGGCACTGGCAGACCCGGCTTATTTTCAGGGCAACGTGGACTACTACGTGAAGAACCGCGGGCAGTCCACCATGACCGACGATGACGGCAACGCGATTGAGTTCAACCCCGTGGAGGGTGACCCCTACAACCAGACCACCACCATCAAGCGGTCGGACGGCAGCGTTTTGTACGATGTAGCGTTCCGAACCCAAACGGAGGATCAGATACGTGCGCTGGCCGCCGGAGCCTGTATGAGCTTCAACAGCGTACATATGGAGGGCTTCGATGAGATGAGCCCCACCCAGATGCAGGCGTTTGACTCCTTCATCAAGTATGCACAGGCGCAGGGAACCACGGTCATCCTTGTGCTTTCGCCGTGGCACCCCTACCTGTATGACTATCTGCTCACCGAGCCGGAGAACCACAAAGGCTTCTTTGAGGTGGAAAACTGGGTGCGTGAGTATTGTTCCCAGAACAACATTCCGCTTTACGGAAGCTATGACCCTACCTGCATTGAGGGCCTGCAGGAGACAGATTTCTTTGACGGCCTGCATTGCAGCGGCACCGGCATTGTACGCTTCTTCCCCGGTGTGCCGCAGGCCCTGCAGGATTTGCAGAACGGCACCCTGCCGGACCCGCTTGCCGTACACCCACGCACCAGCCTGGAGGGCCCCGCCGCAGAGGGCGAGGCCACACAAGCAACCCAACAGGAGGGATAAGTATGCCTTTTATTGAAATTGGTTTTAACGCAAAACGTCCGCTGATTCTGGGCCGCGGCGGCTTTGGCACCCAGCTGAATGACTGGCTGATGGACGAGGGCTGGGGCAGCGCGGATTTTCTGGACGACAATGCCCCGGACGCCGTGGGCGGTCTGCGGGATTACCTTGACCCCGCCATCCTGCGCAGGGGACGCCCTTCCTTTGTGGCACTGGGCGATAACGCCCTGCGGGTACAGCTGCTGCAAAAGCTGGCGGCTGCGGGCTACGCAACGCCGGTGTTTATCAGTGACGCAGCCTCGGTCAGCCCCAGCGCCGTGCTGGAGCCGGGCTGCATCATCCTGCCGCAGGCCTATGTCGGCGCGGACGTGCATCTCGGTGTGGGCTGCATCGTCAACGCCGGGGCGATCGTCGACCACAACGCAACCCTCGGCCGCGGCGTGCACATTGCGCCCGGCGGCATTGTCAAGGCCGGTGCATCGGTGGCTGAGTTTGCCAAGGTGGACTCCGGGGAAATCATCCGTTCCCCGTGGGAGAACGCCTGAATGACGCCGCAGCTATATTGACGCGCTGAAGGGGCTGGGTGCGCCCGGCCCGGCATACTTTCCTTTGTTTTTTTTGCAATACATCCCATCTGTTGGGATGTATTTTTTTATTGCCTGTTGACAAGCGCACTACTTTGCATTACAATATAGGCAAGGAATATGGTAATACAAGGTAGTCAGGAGGTGAACACCGTGTTTGATCAGGCCCAGCTGCGCAAGGGCACGCTGGAAGGCTGCATTTTGCAGATTATCTCCCGCGAGCCGACCTACGGCTATGCCATTGCCGCCACACTGCGGGACAGCGGCTTTGCCGACCTGACCGAGGGCACGCTCTATCCCCTGCTGCTGCGGCTGGAGCGCAAGGGGCTGATCGCGGCGGAGTACCGCGCCGGCTCCGGCGGGCCGAGCCGCAAATATTACCGGCTGACACCTGACGGCGAGCAGTATCTGGCAGAATTTACTGCGGCATGGCAGACCACCGGTGCCGCCGTAAACCGCATTATGCAGAATAAGGAGGGCTGAACCATGAAAACAATGCGCAACGAATACCGCGATTTGAAAAAAGAGAACGACCTGATTTTTTCAACCCTGGCAGAGTACGACCGCGACACCATCACGGAAATCATCAGCGTGGCGGACAACACACGCGGCATCGGGTACGAAATCGAGCTGGTCCGCAAGGACCTTATCACCATGGCGGCGCAGGCCGAAGCCCGGCGCGACTATCTGCCGTCGGTCATCGGGGATGTAGACGTTTTTAAGCGGAATCTGCTGGCAAGCATGCCCAAGCCGAAGTTTGCGGATTACATGGCAGACAGCCTTGTGTGGCTGTGCACGTTTGCGTTGGCCTCCACCGCAACCTTTACGGTGTTGGGCAGCCCATGGGACTGCCATTACGACGCGGTCTGGCTTGTGCTCTGCATTGTCATTATGATGCCCAGTGCGTGGCTGCTGCAGCGCATTGTCCCCGCCGAGTGGGCGGCCTCCACCGAAAAAGGTGTGCGGTACGGTGCCATTACAGCCGCCATAATGCTTTTGTGGTTCGTGGAGTTTTGGCTCGTCGACAAATGGATCACGCCGCTGCTGCCCGCGGTGGGCCTGCCCAACCTTGCGGCAGTCATTCTGTTCGGCGCGGCACTGGCAGCGCTGCTTATCTGGCGCAACCATCGCCGCAACGAGCTTGCCGAAAAACGGCCCTGGCGGGATGTGATGGAGAAATAAAAAAATCCCGGCGGATTTTGAACTGCACCCCATTTGTTAGACAGTATGATATAACGTCTAACAAATGGGGTGTTTAACTATGTCAAAAAGAAAAACGAACAAACGATATACGCCAAAATTGTCCGGTGTCTGTGGAGACCGATGAGGGCAATATCCGCATGGGAGAATGTATCTCCTGCGGCAAGTGCAGCGATGTGTGCCCGCGCCGCAACATCAGCTATGCGAATGGCCGCGTGCAGGACGGCAATGCGCCGTTTCCGGTTGTGGTCAAGGCGGTGCTGCTGTTCGCCATTTGTCTGGCGCTCGGCTTGATTCGCAGTTTTGGATAACAAAAAAGCTCCCGCGGGGGAGCTTTTTTTGTCGCGTCAATCGCTGTTTTGGGGCGTCTGCGGCGCCAAACAGCGCAGAATGCCGGAGTTTCGGACGAATTGGCTGTCCACAGTCAGATATCCGGTGACATTGGGGCGGAAACCGGAGCCTGTCAGGCGATCCTCGTAGCGCCAGATTGTGGCGAGCGGGATTTGAATTTGCTCGGCGGGATTGTTGTCATCGTATTGGAAGAACACGTTTTCGTTGTCCGCGCTGACGAACAGCAGGCGGGTGATGGTCTTGTTCGGGAACTGGCGGGTGAGCTGCGCCGTCACAAGATATTTTACCATCTCGATGGTCAAATCATCCAGTTCGGCCTCCAAGATGCGGATGCGCTCCAAAAAGCCCGCCAAGGTGCGCTCCAGACGCAGCTTGTATTGCGGCATGAGCGGTGTGACCGCGGGTTTGTCCATGCTCGGCTGGAAAGAGACGAGGAATTTCTTTTCGTCGTTGCTGTACACGCAGGTGTACGCGGCGTGCATGTGCGTGCCGCAACGCGGACAGGTCTGCAAAAATATCGAACCGTTGAGCAGCTTTTCACGCAACTCCGGCTGCGTCTGTGCGTTGATGACGTTGTATTGCTCGATGTCAAAGGTGGTGCTGCACTTGGGGCAGGTCATTTGCGTGGTGTTCGGCGTGGACATGAGACAATCCCTCCTGTACAGAAAAAATAAGTTGGTTCTAGTATACCACAAAATATCGTGCGTTGGGTAAAACTGTGGTATAATTGCAGCAAAAATAAAAAAGGAGACAGGACATGAATACCTTGAGCTTGGTACATGCGCATTTGCAGTCGTGGATTCATTCGGGAGATTTCGTCATTGATGCGACGGCGGGCAACGGAAAGGACACGGAATTTTTGTGCGGCTTGGTTGGACGGGAGGGAAAAGTCCTCGCGTTCGACATTCAGGAGCAGGCGGTGGAAAACACCAAAAAGCGGCTGGAGGAACACGGCTGGTCGGAGGTCGGAGAGGTGGTGCTGGACAGCCACGCCAACATGGGCGCGTATGCGCAGGAAAACAGCGTGGACTGCATCGTGTTCAACCTCGGCTGGCTGCCCGGCGGAGACCACGCGGTATTTACCCACGCGGACAGCACGATTGCAGCCATCGAAGCGGGGCTCAAGCTGCTGCGCAAAGATGGCGTGATGTGCGTGAGTATTTATTACGGCGGCGCAAGCGGCTATGAGGAGCGGGATGCGCTGCTGGAATACGTCAGGACGATAGATCCGGCACAGTATACGGTTCTCGTCACGCAGTTCGCCAATCGGGCGGGAGACCCGCCGATTCCGGTATTTATTCACAAGGCAACATGAAAACGGAAAGCAGAGGAGTAAGCCTCTGCTTTTTTTGTTTTATTCGGCGAAAATGCGGAGATATTCGAATGATTTGGAAAAGAAAATGAGAAAAATAAAAAATACGCAGAAAAATCAGTATATGTTAACAATGGATAAAACAAAACCTTAGCGCACCCTAACAACTGAACAAATGCAACAAAAATGCGAAAGTACCGGAGAAATACCGCGCAATTCATTGACAACGGCATGAAAAAAAGATATTATACTAATTGATTAGCAAGGACTAATTAGCTTTCGCATGCGCAAAGCATAAGGCTGTGCTAAAAAACAGAAATAAAGGAGGAACGGATCATGATGCCATTGACATTTGCAACAGTTGGCGAGGAGAATACCATTGTGAAAATCGGCGGCAAGCCGGAGGTCAAGAAACATCTGGAAAATCTGGGCTTTGTTGTGGGAGGAACCGTAAAGGTTGTTTCTGCGATGGGCGGAAACCTGATCGTGAATGTAAAGGAAGCGAGAGTCGGTATCAGTCAGGAGATGGCGCAGAAAATCATGATTTGATGCCTTCGCAAAAACGAAGGGAAAGGAGAACGCAAAGATGACATTAAAAGAAGCAAAAGTTGGCAGCACGTACACCGTGGCAAAGATTACGGGTGCCGGTGCAATCAAGCGCCGCATCATGGACATGGGCATCACCAAGGGCATTGAAGTGTACATCCGCAAGGTTGCTCCGCTCGGCGATCCGGTAGAGATTACCGTTCGCGGCTATGAGCTGTCTCTCCGCAAGGAAGACGCTGAGATGATCGAAGTCAAGTAATCCGAAGGATTGTTTGAAAAAAGAGGTTAATTTTGAAACGCGTGCAAGCGGTCTCACCGGCACGCGTAGAAAGGAAATGAACGATGAGTTTGACAATCGCCTTAGCCGGCAATCCGAACTGCGGTAAGACAACCCTGTTCAACGGTTTGACCGGTTCCAATCAGTTCGTCGGCAACTGGCCGGGCGTAACGGTTGAGAAAAAAGAGGGCAAGCTGAAGCAGCACAGTGATGTCGTCATCACGGACCTTCCGGGCATCTACTCGCTGTCTCCGTACACACTGGAGGAAGTGGTAGCGAGAAATTACCTGCTCGGCGAACGGCCGGATGCCATTCTGAACATCATTGACGGCACCAATCTGGAGCGCAACCTGTACCTGACCACCCAGCTGACCGAGCTGGGCATTCCGGTCGTTGTCGCAGTAAACATGATGGATATTGTCGAGAAAAACGGTGATAAAATCAACATCGAGGAGCTTGGCAGAGAGCTGGGCTGTAAGGTGGTAGAAATCTCCGCGCTCAAGGGCAGAGGCATCATGGAGGCTGCCGAGGCGGCCATTCACGCGGCAAAGAACGAAAAGACCATCCCGCAGCACACGTTCTGCGGTCCGGTAGAGCACGCACTGGCACACATTGAGGAGCTGGTTCTGCACGATATGCCGGAAGAACAGCAGCGCTGGTATGCCATCAAGATTTTTGAGCGCGACAGCAAGGTTCTGGAACAGCTGAACCTGTCCGAGGAGATGCGCGCACACATCGAGAAAGACATTGAGGCTGCCGAGACCGAGGAGGATGATGACTCTGAGTCCATCATCACCAACGAGCGATACATTTACATTGCATCCATCATCAAGGGCTGCTATAAAAAGGTATCCGCTGGCAAGCTGACTATTTCCGATAAGATTGACAGAATCGTCACCAATCGTATTTTGGCTCTGCCGATTTTCGCGGTTATCATGTTTATCGTGTACTATGTATCGGTTACCACGGTTGGCACAGTGGCTACCGACTGGGCAAATGACGGCGTGTTCGGCGATGGCTGGCACCTGTTCGGTATCGGTTCCTCTGCGTATTCCGATGTAGCGGACGAATACGACGAGGCACTGACCGTTGCAAACGGTTTCATTACCTACGAGTCCGAGCAGGGCGTGGACACCTCCGCTGTAGAAGCAGCGATGGATGCCGAGTCTGAGGATTACGATCCGGAAGCTGCAAAGGCTGCGCTGACGCAGTTCGCTGCAACCATTCCGGCAGGCACCGAAGCTACCTATGAGGTAGAGGACGAAGAAACGCTGGCAACCGAGGATGAGACCGCTACCGTTGACGATCTGACCGCCGCCATGGCAGTTCTGGATCAGGACGGCTATGAGGCACCGGATCCGGCAAACTACGGCGTTTGGATTCCGGGCATTCCGGTATTTGTAGAAAAGGCTCTGACCAGCATCGGCTGTGCAGACTGGCTGTCCGGTCTGATTCTGGACGGTATCGTTGCCGGTGTCGGCGCGGTTCTCGGCTTTGTGCCGCAGATGCTCGTTCTGTTCATCTTCCTGGCATTTTTGGAGGCCTGCGGCTACATGGCGCGTGTTGCCTTCATCATGGACCGTATTTTCCGCCGCTTTGGTCTGTCCGGCAAGTCCTTCATTCCGATTCTGATCGGTACCGGCTGCGGCGTTCCGGGCATCATGGCTTCCCGTACCATTGAGAACGAAAACGACCGCCGCATGACCATCATGACGACCACGTTTATTCCGTGCGGCGCAAAGACACCGTTCATCGCCATGGTTGCAGGCGCCATCTTCGGCGGCGCGGCATGGGTAGCAACCTCTGCGTACTTCCTTGGCATCGCGGCAATTCCCTTTGCAGCCAGCTGCTCCTCTGCCTTCAGT
>JABLTK010068346.1_pt1 | contig 10145 bp, 13 predicted proteins | sample 7160131 | NCBI WGS metagenome assembly JABLTK01 (sample SAMN14651221, study PRJNA627086) | human gut metagenome | isolation source: feces | host: Homo sapiens
AAATAATAATCACATAATATAAGATTACATAAATTATCTCTATCATAATTCTTAACTATCATTTTAGTAGTTATAGGATCTAAATTACTTAAATTAATAATAAGATTCATATTCAAATCACTTAAATATTTAGAAGCACAAAATACTTTATCATAATATATTACAGTAGCATCTTCTTCTTTAATATCAAGTAATGTACTTGATACAATTTCTCTTAAATTATATCTATCAGTTTTTTCTTTATTATAATACTCATTATAATCACTAATTAACTTTCTTCTTGAATACATAAGTATATTTTTACCAGTATAAAAATAATATAAATTTGATTCAGTTTTCTTTATAATATTCTTTATTTCATCAATAGTAAGATCATTATTTATAACAACATTATTATAACCAATTTTTTTTAAATAATTAATAGCTCTATAATTAGATAATATATGATTTTCATATAAAATTATTCTATCCTTATCAATTACATCATTAAGACCTATATCTTCAATCATAAATTTAATTTTAGAATTAAAACTATTATATATTTTTCTAAAATCATCTATTTTTCTATGTAAAAACTTATTCATTATAACAATAACATCATATTTTTCACTTATTCTATTTATTTCTTTTACATCAAAATAAACATCAAAACCTATACTATAGTCTTCAAGTGGTAATATGAACTTATTTACTTTAAATGAACTAAGTCTTTTACTATTAGGTATAATTATAAATTCTTTTTTTTGCATACTCCTAAGGTATCACCTACTTCTATAAATTCAGTATCAAATTCATCATTATTTTTTAAATATTCAATGAATTTTTCTATTTTTCTAACCATTTGTCTTAAATTTCTACTTTTAATTTCATTACTTTTACCAACAAAACCATGAAAACTTAAATTATCAATTATTATTATTCCATTTTCATTTAAATTATTCATAAATTTTTCAAATATTCTTCTGTTTTGACTTTTAGCAGCATCTATAATAATTAAATCATATTTAGAATCAGTATTAAAATCAAATACATCCATAAGGTTTAAAGATATATTATTTAAACCACTTTTTTCTACATTTGATACTGCTATATCATATCTTTCTTTATCTCTTTCAATACTTTCTATTTTATCTATACCAGTACTAGCAAAACATATAGTTGAATAACCTATTGCTGTACCTACTTCTAATATTGATTTAATATTATTATCTTTAATTATTCTTTGTATCGTAGTAATAGTGTCCCTACTCATTATAGGAACACTATTATTTTCTCCATACACTCTAATTTCATCTATTAACTTGTATAATTTATCCATAACCCATCTCTTTTTAATTCATTACATTTTCTATTATGTTCACTGTCAGTCTTAGTAAAGTATGTTTTACCATTCTTATCAGCTACAAAATAATAATATTTATGATTTGTTGGTTCAAAAGCAGCTACTATTGATTCAAGTTCAGGATTACAAATTGGACTTATTGGTAACTTTCCAGCCATACAACTACTTCTTGTATTATATTTATTACAATCATTTAATTCACTCATTCTAAGATCTCTTGAATAGTTATCAATCTTTTCAGCATAATATGTAGTTACATCACTACCTAAACTCCAATTATCTTTAAGTCTATTATAAAATACACCAGCTACACCTTTTCTATCACTAGCTGTACCAGCTTCAAGTTCTATTATTGATGCTAATGTAATCATTTGATGTATAGAATATTCACTTTTTTCTACTTCTTCTTTATATTTACTTATTTTATTATTCATATTATCAAGCATACCCTTAAAAATATCTTCAATAGTTGCTGTTTCATAAAATTCATAAGTATCAGGATATAAATATCCTTCTAAAGAATAATAAATATCTTTATTTTTAATATCATCTGTTAAAAACCAATATTTACTTATTAAACTATCTAAATAACTACTATCACTAAGTTTATCTAATATTTCTTTTTCAGTTATATTAAATGTACTTGTTATATTAGAAATAATATATCTCATATTCTTTCCTTCAACAAATGTTATTTTTTTAGTACTAGCTAAATTAACAGAACCTTTTTTCAATGTATCAATTATTTCATCTAAATTATAAGATTTTTTAAGAACATAATCTCCTGCTTCTAAACCTTCTGGTTTATTTAATTTAACATATATTTTATAAACTAATTCAGACTTTATTAAACCCTTATCTTTAAGTATATTACCAATAGTTCCATAACTATTACCTTTTCCTATATTAATAGTTATTGTTTCACTATCATTACTTCTATAATTTACTAAATAAAAGTAAGTTCCAACTAAAAGCCCTCCAATTATTAAACATAAAACAAATATAAATATCAAAAACTTTTTCACACTAAACACTTTCCTAGTCATTATTATTCTTTTTCCTCCAACGAACCTAATATTTTCTCTATAAAATCAAATTCTTCTTTCATTATAACAGGTTTTAATTTTGTCATATTACCTTTTGCACTTCTAACATAAGTAGAAGCATAACAAACTGTTTCCCCTTTATCATTTATTTCATCATCTGTATAAATAACATAATTAACTTTATTTGTTGTATCTTCTATATCAAGAAGAATTCTATAATCTTTCTTTTCTCCATTTTTATCTTTTAAAGTAAGTGTATTATCTTTCATTATTTCTCCTATCTAAAAATGCTTGGAGTATTATAGCGGCAGCTATCTTATCAATAACTTTCTTTCTATTTTTTCTCTTAGTATCATTGCTTATAAGTAAATTCTCAGCTTCAACAGTAGATAATCTTTCATCCTGTAAAAATACTTCCTTATGAAATCTTTCTTCTAATAACTCTTTAAATTCAATAGTTATTTCACTTCTTTTAGATAAACTATTATCTAAATTCTTAGGATTTCCAAGTACAAAAGCATCTACTTTTCTATTTATAACAACAAGTTCTAATTGATGAAATAAATCTTCATAATCATAATATCTTATTACTTCTAAACTCGTTGCTATAATACCTGTTCTATCACTAATCGCAACACCACAAGTTTTACTTCCAAGATCAAGCCCTAAATATGTCATTTCTTTATATATTTAACTAGCATTACTTCTAGTATATCTTCCCTTTTAAATTGTAATATTCTATTTCTACATTCTTTATAACTAGATATATATCCAGGATCTCCACTAATCAAATATGCAACTATTTGTTTAGTTGGATTATATCCTCTTTCTTCTAAGTCTTCACATATAGAAATTAACGATTTTCTAATGTTATTATCAACAATAGTTTCACTATCTACAACAGTAGTTTCAAATGAATCCATAATATCACTTCCTTTAAACATATTTTATCAAAAATTATTAAACTAAACAATAAAAGATATCATAAAGATATCTATTTTTTACTATTACCACCCTTTGTAATGTTTCTATTTTGATAATCAAGTAATGCTTTATCAAATTCATCATTATCAAAATCAGGAAAACAAGTACTAGTAAAATATAATTCTGCATATGCAATATTATATAACATAAAATTACTAATTCTACATTCCCCACTAGTTCTAATCATTAAATCAACTGGTCCTAAATCATTATAAAGATATTTATATAATGTTTCAGGAGTTAATTCATCTAAATTAATTTTATTTTCTTTATATAGTTCTGCAATCTTTTTACAAGTATCAACCATCTCAGATTGTCCACCATAATTTAAACAAATATTAAGAATTCCACCATCACAATCCTTAGTCTTTTCTTGAAGTTCCATCATAGCATTATAAACTTTATCTTTAAGTGGTTCCCTTCTTCCTGAAAATATTACTCTAACATTGTTTTCTAAGAAATAATGAGTATCTTTAGTAAAACCTTCTGTAAATAAGTTCATTAAATAACCTACTTCTTCCTCACTTCTTTTAAAATTTTCAGTTGAAAATGCAAAAACTGATAAAACTTTAACACCTTTTTTTAATATATGTAATGCTATCTTTTTAAGCATCTTATATCCAGCATAATGTCCTTCTGTTCTCTTTTTTCCTTGTCTTGTAGCCCATCTACCATTACCATCCATAATGATTGCTACATGTCTTGGTATATCATTTTTCATATTATTTCCTCTTTTCTCTAAACTATTATATCAAACTATAAATTGCATATCATATAATTTTACATATATTTACATTTAATATAGTCCACTTATTTTACCACTATCACTAAATTTCATCTTTAAATAAGCAGGTTCCTTTGATAAACCAGGCATAGTCATTATATTTCCCATTAAACATACTATAAATCCAGCTCCACTAGATAATCTGACATCTTTAACTGTCATAGTAAAACCAGATGGACTTCCAAGTAATTTAGCATTATCACTCAAAGAATATTGAGTTTTAGCAATACAAACTGGCAAATTATCAAAACCATTTTTAGTATATTCCTCTATTTTACTAATAGCTTTGTCACTAAATATAACTTTATCAGCATGATATATTTCAGTACACACTTTATTTATTTTATCAATAATTGATAACTCATAACTATATAAACTATGATAATCTATTTCATTTTCGCATAAATTTACTACTTTATTAGCTAAATCTATTGAACCATTACTTCCATCAGTAAAACAAGTAGATACACTAAAAAGACATCCTAAATTTTCACAATATTTTTTAACAAAATTTATTTCATCATCCGTATCATTTATAAATTTATTTAAACAAATTACTATATTTTTAGTATATTTTTGCATATTCTTGATATGAGCTTTTAAATTTTTGATTCCACTTTCAAGAAGATTTGATTCACTTCCATTATATTTAATACTCCTAATAGTTGAATTTATAACTATAATAGATGGTTTAATATTAGCAATTGGACATTTTATATCTAAAAACTTTTCTGCTCCTAAATCTGAACCAAAACCAGCTTCTGTAACAACATAATCACTTAATTTTAATCCCATTTTAGTAGCAATTATACTATTACAACCATGAGCAATATTAGCAAATGGACCACCATGAATTATTACTGGATTATTTTCAAGAGTTTGTACTAAATTAGGTTTAATAGCATCTTTTAACACAAGTGCAAGAGCATCAGTACATTTTAAATCTCTAGCAAATATCATTTTACCTTTAGTATTATAACCAACTAAAATATTACCAAGTCTCTTTTTTAAATCTTTTATATCCTTTGATAAACATAATATTGCCATTATTTCACTCGCAACAGTAATATTATATTTTTCTTCTCTCATAAGTCCTTTATTATCATATTTAATAGTTACATTTCTAAGAGCTCTATCATTTAAATCAACACATCTTTGAAAAGTTATTCTATTTAAATCTAGTTTTAGTTTATTACCTTGATAAATATGATTATCAATTATAGCAGATAGTAAATTATTACAAGTTTCAATCGCATGAATATCACCAGTAAAATGTAAATTAATATCTTCCATTGGTACAACTTGAGCATATCCTCCACCAGTTGCCCCACCTTTAATTCCAAATACAGGACCAAGAGATGGTTCTCTAAGTACAGCTAAACTCTTCTTACCAATCTTGCACAAAGCATCAGTAAGACCTATAGACATAGTAGTTTTGCCTTCACCATAAGGTGTTGGATTAGTTGAAGTAACAAGTATTAATTTACCATCTTTATTATCTTCTATTTTTTTCATAATTGATAAATTAATCTTAGCTTTATAATTACCATAACATTCTAAATATTTATTACTTATATTTAATTTCTTAGCTATTTTATTAATTTTTTCTTTTTTAGCCTTTTGATTAATTTCTATATCACTTAGCATTTCACATCACCAAAAATATTATAAACTTAATATATATTTTTGTAAACAAATTAAAAAGTTCTCAAACTTGAGAACTTTTATTATGCCATACCATGAGCCATTTGTATTGGTTTAACAATTTGTTGAGTTAAATTAACAAAGCCTTTCTTATTTTTAAGTCTATCAATTCTTTTCTTTTCTCTTTCAAGTCTAGCAAGTCTTGATTCCATAACTCTCTTTTCAACTGAAAGACCAAATGCATTAAGATTGTTTTTAATTCCACCCTCACTTCTTAATCTTGTTATTTCTTGACTTGTTAAATTTATATCATTATTGTAATTCTTAATATCTTCATTATTTTGAATTCTTCTTTCAGTATATTCTCTTTCTTTAGCTAACTTTCTATTATAATCAATAAGTTCCCTTTGTTTAATAGTAACATATCTTTCAGTTGCCTTATTAACTATCTTTTGTTGTTTAGCATTTAGTTTTCCTTTTTTAGCTTGTAATTTTTCTATTCTCTTTTGAACCCTACTTATTTTTACAGAGACACCTAACTTTTTAAACTTAGTCTTATATTTAGCACTTTCTGCAGTTAGTGCATTAAGTTCTTTATATACTTCAGCAAGTTCCTTATCTTGTTCTTCCATCTTACCAGTTAACTTCTCATTAGCAAATTTCTCAATACCATTTAAAACATTCGCATCATAACCAAAACTATCTTTACCAATATTTAAACCTTTTTTAACAGATTCATATTGCTTTCTGTCTGCTTTAAGTTCACCAATAAGTTCTGCTAAAGCTTTCTTATCTTCAGCACTCAAATTATTATTACTTTTAACATTATTATATAAATTAGTGTAATTAGCAATCATATTATCATAAACAGATATAACAGAGTCATGAGCAACCTTAGCATTTTCAGAAGCAACTATTCCAGCAATATTTCTATTAATATATATTCTAGTAATTTCTTCTTGAGTAAATTTACGAGTTTTAATATCTCCAACTGTAATACCACACTCTTTACAAGCAGTAAGAAAAGCTTTTTGTGTTATCTTTTCTGGAATAATTCTATTATCTTTTAATTCTTGAAAAGTCATAATTAATTTTCCTCACTCTTCATTTCTTCAACAACTCTATCTATTTCTTGATTGATATAATTAATTTCTTCTTCATCACTTATTAAATCAAGTGAATAACTACTTTCACTTTCATTTAAAATTGAAGCAAAGATATTAGAATCATCTCCATTAACAGTATAAATAATAAATGATTTATTAAATTTAGCAGAATCAATAATATCAAGAACTCTTACTGAAATAGTAGAACCATCTTCAGCTGTTACATTTAAAATATTTTCTTCCATTTTAAGGCCTCCCTACTATAAGAATAGTATAACACGAAAAGCAAATTAAAAAAAGTTATTTCTAACTTTTTTCTCCTTCTTCTAACATAGTAATAATAGATATACCATAACCAAGTTTAGTATTATCAATAAGTACATTTGTAACAGCACCTATTATTTTATTATCTTGTATAATTGGTGAACCACTCATACCCTGAACAACACCACCAGTTTTTGATAATAATTCCTTATCCACTATTTCAAAACTAAATGCTTTTTGAGTGTCTTTCCTATTACTATATTTATCTACAATATTTATTTCATATTTTTTAACAATATCATTTTTAAGAGTGGTATATATATATGCTTTACCAGTTTTAACCTCATTAAATGTTCCAACTAACATAGTATCTTTATTAATTAAATCAGTTTTCCATATTCCATAAATACCTTTTATAGTATTCTTTCTTATCGTACCAATTTCCTTATCATATAATATTGTTGCTTCCTTACTACCAACAAATCCATTTCTACTCTTATTAATTGATTTAACTTTGCTCATAAGAATACTACCATCTTTTACTTCAACCATCTTTTTAGTTTCATTTAAGATTATTTCATGACCCAAAGCACCATATATCTTACTAATGGGATCTATATATGTAAGAGTACCTAAACCAACAACAGAATCTTTAACATAAAGACCTGTTTTATATGTATTATTTTCATATCCAATTTTTAAATCAATATTATATTTTTTATTATTTCTAACTATCTCAATAGGTAAACTCATATTATCAATATTCTCATTTTTAATTAAATTATTAAGTTCATTAATAGAACTAACACTTTTACCATTAAGCTTAGTAATAACATCCCCTATTTTAATATTATTTTTAGCTATATAATCATTATTAACTTTATAAAAACCAACTACTATTAAACCATTAGGCTCAATCTTTATACCTATACTTTCTCCCCCTGGTATTATATTTTTAGAATAAGCATAAATACTAATTGGTATTAAAATCATAATAATTAATACTATAATTTTCTTCATACTACACCTCTAATTATAGTATTTACAATAACTAATTATTTAAAGTGGTAATAAATAGAAAAAAAGATTACTCATCTATTTTAAAATCAGTAATCTTACCATTTTCTTCCACTAGTTTATTAATAGTTTCAGTCGCACTGTTTAGCTTTTTCTCACAAAAATCAATCAACTTCATTGCTTCTGTATATTTAACAATAGCTTCATCAAGCCCAAGTTCTCCACTCTCAAGTTCACTAACTATCTTTTCAAGTTCTCTTACTTGATCTTCAAACTTCATTTCTTTCTTTTCACTCATTCTTATTAACTCCTTTTACACTTGCATTAATTTTACCAGTTTTTACCACAATATTAATATTATCATTTATATCAATATCATTAACATCTTTAATAATTTTATCATCTTTATATACAATAGAATAACCCTTATCAAGTACACTAACTGGATTTAATAAATCTAATTTTATCTTTAAAGTATCAATATGTTTAGAATTATTCTTAATTATATTATTAATTTCATCATTTAAATCAGACTTAATGATTTCAATATTCTTTAACTCTTTTTCATATAAAACTTTTGGATTATTTAAAATATAATTCTTCTTATAATTATCTAATTTATTCTTATAATTATTTAATATATTATATATAGCATTATTACATTTATCATATAAAATATCTAATTTTTGTTCTTTCATTTCATATAATCTAACTGGATTATTAAGTAAATAATTAGATTTATATTTATTTAATAACTGAGTATAACTAAATATCTTATTATTAATAGAATTATTAACTTTATCAAAAGTATTAGAAAAATATCTTTTAATCTCAGATATATCAGGTGTTGCTGCTACTGCTGCTCCTGTTGGTGTTGGTGCTCTAAAATCAGCAACAAAATCACTAATAGTAAAATCAATTTCATGGCCTACACCGCTTATTATAGGTATTCTACTATTATATATTGCTCTTGCAACTATTTCTTCATTAAAAGGCCATAAATCCTCAATAGCTCCTCCACCTCTACCAAGAATAATAGTATCAATATCATCAAAAGTATTAGCATATTCAATCATTCTAACAATATTTTTACTAGCAAGTTCACCTTGTACAAGTGTCGGAAATACATATATAGTAACAAGAGGATATCTCTTATTAATAGTTGAAATTATATCCTTAATCGCAGCCCCTGTTGGTGCAGTAATAACACCAATCTTTCTAGGTATTCTCTTAATCTTCTTTTTGTGACTTTGATCAAATAAGCCTTCACTTGATAACTTCTTCTTAAGTTCTTCAAATAATATATACAAGTTACCAGTACCATCCATATCCATAGAATCAACATATATCTGATAACTACCAGTAGCCTCATATACAGAAATTCTACCATGAACTAAAACAGAATCCCCATCCTTAGGTATAAATTTAAGAACATTCTTATAATTAAACATAACAGCATTTATCTTACTATTCTCATCCTTTAAAGAAAAATATAAATGCCCTCTACTATGAAATTTAAGATTACTTATCTCACCCTTAATATATACATTCTTAAGTACAGAATTAGATTCAATAGTAAACTTAATAATACGATTAATATCACTTATAGTAATATATTCTTTATTCATTTACTTCCTCATTATCACGAATTTTATCTAAAACAGCATTAATTAACTTAACAACTTTATCATCACTATACTTTTTAGCAAGTTCAACAGCTTCATTAATAACAACAATCTTAGGAGTACTATAATATAACATTTCATATGTAGATAATCTTAAAATAGCTCTATCAGTTTTTCCTAATCTGTCTAAATCCCAATTATCTAAATATTTAGTAATAACTTTATCAATATTTTCTCTATTCTCTAAAACTCCATTAACAACATCCCTAACAAACTTATTATCCATTTCTAAATTGATTTAAATATAATAATATCCAATGTTGATTTTTTGCA
>JABLTK010047496.1_pt1 | contig 10140 bp, 7 predicted proteins | sample 7160131 | NCBI WGS metagenome assembly JABLTK01 (sample SAMN14651221, study PRJNA627086) | human gut metagenome | isolation source: feces | host: Homo sapiens
TGATTTTATCCGAAAGGGCATTAAAAATGGAACGTTTATTGAGCGCAGAAGAAGAGTACTTTATCAAAGAATATGTTGTACCCAATCGCCAGGAAAGAATTTGCTGGGAATTGCAGCATGAACGCAAACGTTCCGATTGTATATGGAGGTTTGCGCACTGTGCAAGGGATTTGCTGCGCCCATCATTGATCCATCCTGTTCAAATCCAAAATGGAGAATTCGTCTTCGATGGAAAACATTTCCGTCAGGAAATGGGGAATCCGAAGGTTTTTATTATGCATCCTTCGAAGGAGTGGGATCGCGTTATCATGGATTTTCAAAAAGCGCTTGATGCGTATCTCGGCAGCGGCCCATACGTCATGATCGCTTGCGCGCAGACATTCGCCTTCATTGAAACTGAGTCAGGATGTGAAACGCATGAATTTCTGTATATGCATAGATAGCGTATTCTAAATTGGGCAGCTGTGCGGCAAGAGGGTGTGGGTTTGGGTGCTATTGAATCTGCGTTGTGGTTCGTAGTAAGAAAGCTGTGGATCGAGAAAGGGGTGAAAACGCATGACCAACGTATTGTATGAAGCACATTTTCGTCTGGACATCCCTCTACTGATTTCATTTTTGATATTGATCATCATTCCGTTCATCCCAAAAAAGCCGGGAATGTCGCCAAAGAACCGGCGGATTATGCGCATCATTCAGGTGCTTGGCATGATCATGGCTGGATTCGTGTTTTCGGTTTTCCTGTCAAACGATATCGATCTATACAATACGTGCGTGAAAGCATACAAAAGTGGAAACTATGAAATCGCGGAAGGATATGTCGAAAACTTTGTTCCGATGCCCAAGGAAGGTCATGCGCAGGAATCGTTCGATGTAGACGGCATTCATTTTGAATACTCCGAAAACAGCGTCACCTGTGCCTACAGCCAAACAGAGCCATACGGCGGCGTAATTCGAAACGGGCAGTATCTGAAAATCGGACATGTTGATCATACGGGTTATGGGAATATCATCGTATTTATTGCGGAAAATACGCTTCTCTCAAAAACATAATGCACATGTCCTGTAAAAGTAGACTTGACATTACCGCAATACGGAAACCTATCAAGTGTCTTACCGGCAGATATATTTCTGGGTACGCAAGTACGAAGGCAGCGGCGATGCAGGGCTGCTGGTTCGGAAATTGGGCGGACGAAAAGCCGTATTTCAAATTCCGCGTGGAATATGAATCGCTGAATGCCAAAGCAGAGGATTTCCGCTTGATAAATATGGTAAATGCGGTTAAAATAGGAATGTACAGAATTGAAGAAGGAGGCGCCGAATGAATTACGTTTTGAAACAGTTTGATCTTCCGCTGCTGAAATTTGCGGTAGAAGAGGATTTGGCGTCGCCTGTTTTGAAGGTTCTATGGGTGAACGAAGCGCATAAAAACCTTCTTCCACTGGATCTGAAGCCGGAAGCCGGCAGCTTGAGCCGCTGGATTCGACACAGAACGATTCCAAAAAACAGAGCGTATGTCCATGCTCTGTTGGCGAAATGCGGACTGAATCTGAATCGTCCCATGTCGATCATCGCCGTGTGCAAGGGGCTTTCCCTGAACGATAGCTATTGGATCGTCGAAGAGGGCTTTGAAGGCAGCTTCGACAAATACAATCTCTACGAAAATCGATTCAGTCAGATTTTGGGGCTTGTTGCGTTTACCGGCTATGGAAGCAGCAATCGTACATCGCTGGAATCAAGCCCGGAGTTTACGACGAACGGTATGCTGCCCAAATGCTGGCGCAGGGTGAATGGAAAAGTCACGCTTCATAAGGGCGGAACGTCCTGCGCATCCAACACCGGAAACGAGCCCTATTCCGAATACTATGCTGCGCAGGTCGCACAGGCCATGGGCATTGACGCAATCGAATATGGACTATCGAAGTGGAAAGGTGTTCTCTGTTCCACCTGCGAGCTGTTTACCAGCAGGGATTACGCCTATATGCCCATCGGGCACATCGTAACAGAGGGCGGCTTTGCAGCGGTATTTGACTATTATCAGCAGCTCGGCGAGGCGTTTGCTCAGGCGCTCAGAGATATGCTGGTATTTGATGCGGTTGTATGCAATACCGACAGGCATTTCGGAAACTTTGGCCTGATGATCGATAACACCGCCAACACGATTGCCCGACCGGCTCCGCTCTTTGATCACGGCAATTCGCTGTTCAACTTTGCGGGGAAAGCGTATCTGCGAAATGCGGAGCTGCTGCAGCAATATGTGGATACGCTTGCCCCGTGTACCTACGGCGATTTTATTGAAACGGCTGGAAAATACATGAACGGAAAGAATCACGATCAGCTGAGGCGCTTGCTAACATTCCGTTTCAAGCGACATTCGCGCTATAATCTTCCTTCCGATTCCCTGCGGCTCATCGAGGAGCAGGTACAGAAGCGGGCGTGTACACTGTTGGGTCTTTCGTAAATCACCGCTGCGAAATACTGAAAGGGATTTTATAATGTGCGGCTATTCTGGTATTTGGTTTAGAATCTGGGGATCATCTGGAATTCTGTTTTTATTAGGAGGGTTGATAGCGCGATAGGCTTCTATCTACAGGAAAGCCTCAGAAGCATCCGTTCAAACGGTACTTCTGAGGCTGTTTTTGTATCTGCACCAGCGGATTCCATGACGCAGGCATTTCCGGTTTCCGCCGGATCATTCTATACCGCTTTTTCAGCGAATTTGCGCCAGAATCGTCGGATCCTGAATGCGGCCATCGTCGGACAGGAACAGCACCTTCGTCAGGATTTCAGAGGTCTGCGGATCATCCTCGACGAACGGCAGAAACAGCTTCCCGCGATGCTGCGAGTGAACGGCGGCGATCCGCAGCATCGCGCCGCCCTGCTGATGGATGATGCCGCTGCCCAGGTGTACCGTGTAGGTGGAGCGCTTTCCCTGAACGATGGCGTGCGTGCGGTCGATGCGCACGCTCTGCACGCCGAACATCGGAAGCACGAATTCGAGCAGTGCCGCGCGCATTTCAATGGTGGAATGGCTGGTTTCGGGATCTACGCCGCCCACGTATGCGACGCTGACGGCAAGATCTACGTCCCGCATGACCTCGGAGAAGAGCACGTCCGGCACATCATCCGCGTTCAGGGGCTTTCCGGTCAGCCGATGGAAGAAGCGTATGCCCTCGATGGTCGGCGCTTCAATATCCGCGGGCGTGAACCAGTCCGCCTGCGCGAGCAGCGCCGCGATCACGTTTTCCCGATAGAACACCTTTTGTAATCCCATTTCCAGATCCGCCATCCAGCGGCGGCTTTTCAGAAGCGCCGCGGCCTTCCGAGGCTGAATCTGATAGCCCGCATAGCGCATCGATTTCGCGTTCCCCAGCTCGTCCGCCGTTTTTACATACAGCTCGCGGAATATCTGCTTGAACGGCTGGCGAATCCTCTGGGCGAATATCGCCGCCTGCCAGCTGTGCCATACGCCCGCCTGATACAGATGGAACGGATGCGCCACCTGCACCTGCGCGCATTGGTCATAAGGAAGCGTTTCGCCGTTTTCGACCCGCAAGCCGTCCTCGCAGGGCATCCCGAAGCGGTTTCCCGCTTTAAATACCAGCTTATCCGCGATGGCGCGCGCAACGGGATTTTTGCAAAGATCCTTCAGCTCCGCGCCCGTCAGCATGATTTCGTCGGTCATCGCGTCCTCCAGAAAGGCGCGCGTGCGGCGATACTGTTCGGTCAGTTCCTTCTGCGCTGCCGTAAGCTGCAAAATCACATCGTTCTTCTTCAGGCGCGCGGGCACGGACTTCAGCCGCCTGCCATCCTTTTCACATGCGATCGCCGCGCCGCCCGCTTCCGTCAGCTCCAGCCAGACGGCCACGTCCTCCACGTTTTGGCGCTCAAACAGCGCAAGGCGGTTTTCCGTCAGCCTTGCCTCCATGCGCAGCGTCAGCCGAATCACGTCCTGATCTCCGGAATTTTCCGCCAGATTCTTCAGCGCCATTTCGCACGCCTTGCGTTCGCTGATTCTGCGCTGCGCGCCGAACTGCCTGCTCTCCTTCAGAAATTGCTGGATGAACAGGAATCGGCGCAGCGCGTCCGCCTCGCCGGAGAGGGGAATGAGCGGATACGCCATGAGCAGATCCTTGTTGCGCTTTTCGCGAATCTGCCGCTCCGTATCCTCCATGCGTAGCCGCCCCAGTGCCGCATCGGCATATTTTCGGGCGCGGCTGTGCTTTGCGCCGTCGGTGATGTATTTCGCGGCGGCATAGAGCCGATCGAACACCGCTTCGCCCACGGCTTCCCTCGCGGAACGGAACCAGTTCAGATCGAACGCACCGCTGTTCAGTTCGTCCTCGGTCAGCGGCGTAAAGCGCGCGATGGCGGCCATGCGCGATTCGCTGAAATATTCGTTCATGTGGGCGATAAAGTAATACGCCGCCGAATCAAAACCGGAAATTCCCAGATGCCTGCCGATCAGGCTGATCCACGCGGGGTTGTACATCGCTACCTCATACAGCCGCGCATCCGGAATCTGATGCGCCTTCAGTGCGGCATTCAGGGCGGCGGGATCGTCCTCCGGCGCGGGAATGGATGCGCTCAGCAGATGGCAAAGGCTCTCCGTCCGGCTGTAGCCAAGACTGTAACTCAGATAGCCGCTCGACAGATTCCGCGAAAGATGCTCCTTGCCCAGCGCTGCCAGAATTCTGCCCAGCCACTTTGCGCCCGGAACATATTCGACGCCCGGAATCGCGCCGGAATAGGGGCCGCTGTTTTCACCGCGCCGCAGCTCGCTGTCCAGCAGTACGGATAGAATCTTTTCGTACAGCCGATCGCCGCGCCGCAGCAGCGCCTGATCCTTTTCGTTCAATTCATCCGGCGTCTTTCCTGTCAGGGATTTCACAACCTGCAAAAGATCGTTGCTCCGGTATGCGCCGCGCCAGCCGCGACCGGCGGTATCGCACACCTCGCCCAGCTGCATTCGAACAAACATGGAAATCTGGGAGAGGGTCTGCGTGAAATTCCGCAGCGCGTCCGGCTGAAACGCGGCATACAGCAGCGCCTGTTCGCGCACCACGCCCCGATCCGCCGCCTTCAGCCAATCCAGCGGGCCAAGACGGAGATCGCCTATGGCGGTTTCGTTCCAATTGTTCGCGATCAAACGGTAATTGAACATCGGAAATTGGCGCTTGTCGGATCGAATGCCGGATTCGATCTGCGCACAGACGAGCGGGATGTATTCCTGATCATACCGCGCATTCAGAGCCACTCGAACCGCGAAGCCGCGATCCCACGCCGCATCCGGCGCATTCGCCAGAAAAGTCAGCATTCGGCGCAGCTGCGAACGGAACAGGATGCAGTCCAGCGATCCATTTTCTTTTTGGGCGGCAAAACGCTCCGCCGGCACCGCCTGAAGCACCCACTGCGCCAGATACATCGCCGCCAGAAAGCAGCGCTGAGAATCGGTGTGCTGCGCGGAAAGATGCGAACAGATGCTAAAAAGCTGATTTCGATACCGAAGCGTTTCCGGCGTGGAAAACCCCGCGCCAAAGACAGCGTCCATCAGATCGCTGTCGGCAGAGGATTCGGCATACAGCAGCAGAATCGCACGTGCCAGCCGATCCAGGCTGCCCAGCTCGGCATACCACGCCTCACAGACCGCCGCGACTGGAAATTCCGCATAAAGCGAATGGGAATACATCTGGCTGTAGCCCAGCAGCATTTCCTCCTGCGTGATGGGGTTTTTGCCAATCGGATCCTCACGATGATCGTCGATTTGCTGAACCAGCGATTGTAGATCGCGCCGCGCCTGCGCGCAGGACGGGCATTCTGCGCCGCCGGCTGCGCCCGATTCGATTGCGGAATCGGGGAACAGGTCAAAGAACGCCTTGTGATAGAAATCATCCTGCCCGAAAAACGAAAGATTGGGCTGAAATGCATCCGCATCGGTAAACAGCGCTTCCTGCGCGTCGATCGGCTCCGCGCTTACCGCCTGCATTGCGCTCTCCCATAGGATTCGTTCCTTGCCGGAAGTTGGTTCCTTCGCGCGCAGCAGATCGGCGCAGGCGGAATTCAGGTGCTTCCGATGCGCGTCCGCAGCGATGAGCATACACAGATCATACGCCGCAGCGCGCTTCTGTTCCTGCGCGTCGCCGATCAGGTGTGCAACCGTATGCATCAGCGCATCGTCCGCCTGCCGCATCAGCAGCTTTTCGCAATTCACCCGCAGGTCTGCGGCCTTCAGATGCAAATGATCTTCGATCGCGGAAAAGTCCAGATCCTCCGGCGAGGTTTTCTGCGCGATTTCGAACGCCTTTTGGCGCGTGAGCTGGCTCTTGTCCGCCAGCGCGCACATCAGCGCCCTGCGCTGGGACGGCCGCTCCGGCGGAACCAGCAGCGCTTCCAAGAGATTGCGGCGGTAACAGACGTCCGCCTGCGGAAGCAGCAGAAGCGCATCGTCCATCAGATCTGTTTCGCCCAGCATGCCCGCCAGCGTGCACAGCGTCATCGACAGATCGCTCCGGTTCAGATATGCGGCGTACCACGGGAAGATGCAGGGATCGAACGCCCGCTCCTTCCCCTTCAGGGCGGAATACTGCGCTTTGAGAATTGCATATATGCGCCGCCCTTCCGCTATATCGGGGAAATAATATCCGGCAGCCTTGCGGCCGAGATCGGATTGCGATCGCGCCTGCAGGAGGAAGGCCGGCAGGTACACCGCCAGCATCTCCGCGTCGTCGGGCCATCGGGTCAGCGCCGCCCTGGTCAGTATGCAGTTCGCACCGTTGCTCTGCAAAGCGGCCGCAAAGAAGCCGCACACCAGCGCCTGATGGCGGCTGCCGGTCTGAATGAGCCGCACCGCCCGTTCGACCGCGCCGTCCACGTCCGCCGTCGCCTGCGCCCACAGCGCCATGTGAATCTGCATGCTGTCCTCGCTGGCGATCATCTCCTCGCGGCGGTCGGGGTTCTCCAGTCCCTCCAGCATCAGATCGAGCGTTTTATTCGAAATGCGGTCGAGATCCGTTGCGTCGCTCGCGATCAAGCCCGTCCATACGCCCACGGCGCGTTTTACCGCGGAATAGCGCAGCAGATCATTGTCCGCAATCACCCGCAGCATCCGCCGAAACGCCGGAAGCGTGCCCTGATCGGCGCTTTCACAGATCGACTGGCGCAATCCCTCCTGTAAGCGCGCCGCCAGCAGCAGCTGCCCCAACAGCGACTGCATCTCCGTGTCCTCGCTCATTTGAATGCCGAGAAACATCTTCGGGCTCACCTGGGGCGCGCCCTCCTCGCCGTTCAGCGCGGCGGCCAGCAGCGCTTTGAGCCGCGAATTGCCCCGATTCAGCTCATAGGCGATGAGCTCTGCGCAGTAGCCGCCATCGCATTCGCGGACAAACGCCAGCGCGTCGGGCGGGAGATGTCCCGTGAGGATATCGCACAAATCCGCGTCGACGACCGCTTCGCTGGCAAACGAGCGGGCGATCCGAAAGCAGATCAGATTCAGATACGGAACATAGTGATTTGCGCGCAGCGGCCGACGTTCCCAGCCCGTGGGGTAGGGGCGATCCAGACAGTGATCTACCGCCCAGAGGAAGGCTTCCCGATGCCGCGGCAGGATAAAGGAACCGAACGCCCAGTCCATGTTCTTCTCAAAAAAATCAGAAGGCTTCCCACCGTTTTGCAGCGCACGCTGAAGCGCCGTCCAATCGTCGCTTTCCGAAACGCACAGGGTAAAAAACAGCGCGCGCTCCCGATCGATGGACGCGCGTCGGGCGTCGACCGATCGTATAAACGCCTTCGTTGCATCGGAAAGGTTCATCCACTGATAGTACTGGTGAATGGAATACAGTTTTGCATTGTTCATCAGATATTCGTACACGGGCGTACCTCCTCAAAAATGCCACGAAATTCCGGATAGCATGGTCAGGCGGACGAAGGTCAGCGCGTCGTTTTCCTCAAGGTGAACGGGCGCGTCCAGCGAACGCAGCTCCTGCCCGTTCAGAAACACGCGGAACAGTCCGTCGCGATAGCCCTGCAGGGCGTTGGCAATGGCGTCTTTCTCGTCGGCGAGCGCGCCGTTTGCGTCCAATCCGAAGGCGATCCTGCCCACTGTGGCAAGATCCTCGATCTGTTCCTGCGAAAGAACGCTTTCACCGCTTCTGAATGCGCGGAGATGCTGCCGCTTCACGCACGTCTCGACGCAGAGCGCGATGAGCTCCGAAAGCGTGTCTGGCACGCCGGAAATTTCCATGGGCACCGCCTGAACGGATGGCCGCCTCCGGCCGATCTGCTGAATGTTTACGTAAATGAACATGGATTTTCTCCGCTAACTTTCGAAAAAGAATTCATACAGACAATATTTCTGCTATCATTGTAAGCGATATCAACGGAAAACGCAAGCAGAAACCGCCGCGCGCCCAGAAGGATATCGCAATCGCCGCCAAAGCCAGCGGCGACGATGTAGCCCGCCGCGAGGCGCAATCCAAGATCAACGCATTGCAGCAGAAATACGAAAAGGTCAGTAAATCGGCAGGTCTGGATCTGCAGCGCGACCGCATGAGCGTAGCGGGATTCAGGGTGGTAAAGACGATTGATCAGTTGAAACCTCACACGGAATATGGTACAATGTCTGTAGCAAGATATACTGTGGGTGGCGTAGCTTCAAGGGGATATGTTCGATGGAGAAATTGATCATAATTATTCTGATCTTTATCGCTCTTATGTCAGGTGGCTATCGGATGGATGAACAATTTTTTCCATCAGAAAGAGCAGCTTCATGGAGCTATGTCAAACCATCAAAAGTAGAAAGGATTGTGTTGTTTTTTAAGAATAAGGATACCAGATATCGTTTTCTACGCGCAGCGGTAATCCAGCAATATATTGCATACGCTTATTTGCTGTTGAACATAGTGCTGGCTGTATTAGCAGACACAGGAATAAGCAGTTTGATCGTAAGAAACATTAATACATATTACATCGGATGTGACCTTGTATTTGTTTTGACCGTTGGCATTTTTTATAAGGTATACAGATAATTCATTCGTCTCCCGTTTGCATTCGCAAAGACGTACAAAGTTGGTTCAAAATGGAAACAGCGGATTCTGCTGCCGCAATAAGGAGTGATTCGGTGGAGAATATCACGATTCTTGCAAATTCACGGTTGTTTAGAGCGGCTTTAGCGAATTATATTATCGATATGCTGTGCGGCATTATCTGCATTGTCCTCGCGCCTCAATTTTATTATATTATGCTTGTTCCGATGCTGCTCCTGACCGTCACTTATTGCTGTATCACCGAAAGATGGTGTTTATTGCTGACTTTCAAAGAGAATTGCTTGCTCTATAAACCTCTGTTTAGAAAAGGCAAGCAAATCAGTTATGCGAATTATCCGTGCATTCGATACGCTTATTATATGCATGGCAACCTGTTAGCCGCATACAAGGTGGATTATTTCGTACTTACCAATCGCCGTTTGAGCGATGATGAACTGTCACACATCAACCTCGTTGCACCGAATGAGGATCTGATAAAAATACGCTATGCGCACAAGACATATCTAAAGCTTATTTCGGTTCTGCCGGGATCCATTGCGGTTCAAATAGAAAACATCTACATTACATACATTAAGGGTTAATTATGCCAATACTTGCCGCATGATCAGCAAACTTTGTTTCGCCCAGCTTTTTCCCAAAGGTTAGAATATAATCATACGGAAGCAGTGTGGGTACTGTCAAGAGTTATGCGCAAAATCAACAGCGTCACTTATGAAGTTGGTTAGGCGAAGGCCGAACAGGCCGCGGGCCTGTTCGGCTTGGCTGGCGGTCTGCTGCCTACGCCATGTCTCAGTACGGCGACCCGCGTTTCCCGCTCCAGCCGATTCCGGACGTAGTCCAGAGCTCGCCGCACAACAATTTCGGCAAATTAAAGCGCGCCGAAAAGCGCGTCATGGTGTTCATCCGGCGGGACATTCGAAAGCAGAAACTTCGCCAGCAGACCAGCGAACATCCCTTCGGCACCATCAAGCACTACGACGACGGCCGTCATTTCCTTTGCCGGGGCAAGGAAAAGGTCACCGCCGAATTCGCGCTCTCGGCGCTGAGCTACAACATCCGAAGAGCCATCGCCCTCTGCGGCGGCGTTCAGAAGCTCATCGAA
>JABLTK010058980.1_pt1 | contig 10137 bp, 13 predicted proteins | sample 7160131 | NCBI WGS metagenome assembly JABLTK01 (sample SAMN14651221, study PRJNA627086) | human gut metagenome | isolation source: feces | host: Homo sapiens
AGCAACAACTTACATCCAAATTCCATCTTCCTCAGTACATCACCCAACTTGTTATTCCGTCCTTTCAGACGATGAGCTTCATCCACTACCACACCTGCCCAACTCACACTACTCAACAGAACACTCTCCACAATAGCAATCTCGTATGTTGTCAACAATACGTCAAACTCACCTTGCTTGGATTTCCATTCATATCGCAGAATATTCTCACGTGACTCTACAGAGCCATGTAAGACAACCACATGCATATTCGTCCAACGACGAACTTCTGATTCCCAGTGAGGTAGAGTGGATAATGGAGCTACCACAAGGAAGGGAGGAGAAATCTTATAACCCTGAATGATCATATTCATGAACATAGTTGATTGAACAGTCTTTCCCAGTCCCATTTCATCAGCAAGAATACTGTTACGTCGGTTAATCCAATTCCAGATCAGCCAATTAGTACCCTCCACTTGATAAGATCGAAGTCTGTTTCCTTCTTTGAACTCTGTGTCTACAGATAGTTTACGATATTCTAAGATCGAAGGTCGCCATTTTGGAGGATTAATCAAATCACTTACATCACGATTCCTATCTTTCATAACCTCACTCTATTCATACAAATGATTATAATAATTCACAATCGAAGCGGAATCTTGGAAATCATCGAAAATCTCCCAAGACAAGTCCTTATAAGGAAGACCACGCCATTTGATTCGGAATTCCTTTACATAGGATCCATGCTCACCATATTCCGTTTCGGAAAGCAATGCCTCAATGTCTGGATTATTTTCCACTTGTACATCAATTGACTCATCTTTTGGAACAATACGAACATCCAGGACACGATCAACTTCCGTGTAATCTGGATTGAAAAATACATCAGCTCCATATACATTCAGATCAAAAAGCAGATTTGGCTCGTTCCGAAGGAAACGCTAGATGTGAATAGAAAGAAGAGAGGAAACCATAATCTTCTGCTTCATACGAGGACCTTCTAATTTCATCAATTCTTCTTCACTTTCCCATGTAGTATGCAAATAAGATAGATTACGCCATTTCACTAAGTACAGTTGAACATTCTCGAGTAATTCTAATTATAATCTCCTGAAACAGTCCAAACGTTCCTTTTCAATATCTTCCCAGCGATGAATCTGAAGACGAGAACCCGCTTTAATGTAACGGGTATTCATTTTCTTCAACAATGGAATCCACTTGGAGATAGGAAGAGTTTGACGATATAAAATCGACTCCACACGCAATTGAGTATCGACATCGTTTCCCTGTGCTACACTACAAGTTACACCATTTCCAAAACATCTACATAATAGAGGATGCATCTGTTTCTTCCTCCATAGATTCTGGAGCCTGACGAGTCCGCCTGCGTTTTGCTGTTGTTGCTAGAAATAAAAGACTGCAATACACACCTACCAGTGCGTTTTATTAACTTCACTTCATCATCATCTTCAAGTTGTAATTCCTCTTCTGGATTTGTTTCTTCACTATCTTCTGTAGTGTCATCGTCATCTTCGTTACCAGATTCGGTGGACGTGGAACTATCCTCTGTCTCCTCACTGTCTTCGTCAACCCGATCAAAAGTATCGCTCATAACTTCTTCGTCATCCTGAGCACCCATTTCCACTTCCATTGTATTTGAAATCACAGCATCTTCCTCATTTCTATATCACACAGATTAGAACCAACGTGGTCAGATACAAACATCACTCTTCAAAACCCATGTTCCTCAATCACAATTCCTACCTCATTCTTTTCTGGGAACTCATTTTTGTTTATAACAAAATACAGGATAATTCTTCTATAATAGATAGACAACGACAGAGCAGGTATGAAATGAACCGAATTTGCTCACTACAAAAGGCAAATACGATTCTTATGTATCAACCAGTTTCCCGGGTATATTCCCGCGCATTTCTAACAAACACACTGCGCTCAACAAATTATTAGAGTACATCAAAACTTTTACTTTAGACGCTAGAACAGAATTGTTCCAGCTCATCACTCAGACTACTGAGATACAAATAGACATCTGTTCCGTATCCTTCCATCGAGAACAACTAGAAATCAGTCTTTCATTCCATCTATACCTTAATATCGCCACCAAAGTATCGCGAGTAGATTCTTGATACAGGAAGACCATATCTATCAATCATCTTCCTCTCTTAGCTATACCCAAGACCAGCATAGTGATCACGCATTACAGGTGACATCGACAACAAATCATCAATGTGCCCACTCTCGCTATCAATTCGATTATTACGAATTGCTTGTGTCGCTGAATGTGTGTAAAACTTATTCTCTTTTCCCTCGCCCATAAACTCGTATTTATCTTGTTTCTCGTGACTGTTCAGATATAAATCATGTTCAGTCTTCTCGTAGTAGTGGAAATAACGATCTACCCATGGAGGAGCATCTGCTGATGTGTATGTGTAGTTCCAGACTTTGTTCATTTCTGTTCGAGGAATGCCTCCTCCCATATCTGATATCTACTAATCAGTGCTGCATCATTACCACACCTTGATGGTCAAATCATTTTCTCCATGGGAGATGATCATGGTAATAGGCTCAGGTTCTGTTTCTCCGATCTTCTTCATATTCTCCATGGTGGCACGCATCGAATTCTTCATAATTTCAAAGATCATGTGATGTAAATGAGAAGGAATGTAATCGAATGGTCTTATTCTTATCGATCAATATCAATTATACCTCAGTTTCTTAGCGAAGAATACCTTGACTGACGGTGCTTTGTGGTAAAATTTTTCGGTTAGTTTTGTGCTGCGATCAATTGCTTTTTGAAATACACCGAAATCGATTGTTTGAATACGGCCTCCAGGACGTGCTAGACTCTTTACATATTGTCCAAGAAGCATAATAATCGAAATATGTAAAGAGACGAAATCATCCAAAGAGACATTAATCATTTCATTTTCAAAGTCTGTGATGGGGTATGTGTCCTAAGGGTCAATGCATTTCTCTTTCCATACTCTTCTTCGTTTTTCCTTTAATTGACAAACACCACAAGCCATCAGAGGATATACATGCTATGTACTAATTCTAGGGCATTAGCTCTACCTGAAGATCTCGTTGAACACGCGCTAATCGGGCCGTAAACTCGGTATCTTCCATAATTGTTCCGGGAATCTTCATGTTGGTAATCTCTGCCTCACAACGATCATACAAGGAAATAAGGTCGATTGTGGCAGGCATTTCGTTGAGTTGGCACGGAAGTGAACTCAATACGGATGTTGTTGCCTAGAAATTACAGATCCAAAGAATTTAAACGGCAAAACGGATTGGAAGTTCGGTGGAAACAAAGCGTGCAAGAGAGAGACGTACGGGAAAGTTGTCTTGTGATTCGGCATATGCTTTCAACGACTGAATTGACAAAGGAGTTGGATGATTCGAACTCTTCGGCTGGATCCCCATAATCCCACGAGTAAGAACGGAACGAATCGTCGTAAACGGCAATATACGGGATGTATGCCGAATTGGATTTGCAAATGCCAACATCTACTCAAAGATTATGAATGAAAAGTGGAAACGGCGGTCGTTGAAACTGTGTTTTTGAGTAATCGTAATACTGAAAGATAATGAACCAGAGAGTCACAATACGCGAAGACTCACCAATAAATCGTAACAAACAACTTCGGCAAAATAGCAACCCATCAAATGTTCGTGGCTTTTGGCTTGCGCTTTCTTTCTTTGTTCAATTCCATGGATAATGGAACAGAGATATCTATCTATCACTTCGAATCCAATCTCCCACTTCTCTTGGATATCTCTTCTAGTCTATAGAACGTGCCAATATCGAAGGTACATTTTGTTAGTGACTTGGTTTCTAAAGGTCACAAATCTTCTCCATTCCCACCAATTCCCGTGAATACTGTACAAGAATAGAAACTGAAGTCCATACAAGTAAGATCTTTCAATCGACCGAGATTGTGCAGAGTAAGGGATGAGCAATGGAAGAAAGAATAGCTTCCAAATGTACATTCCGTCACTGCTGGTAAATCTATTGATTACTCATTTCTAACTCAAAATACCTTTAAAAACAGCAGTCTGACAGTGATAAAAGGAGTAATTTCCCATTTCGAAGTTTTGCAGGAGTGGTAAATCTACATGAAATCTCCTCTTTGATTCATACTGGTCAATTCCAGATCTGAACAACCAAAAAAGGCATAAGATCGGTTGTTATATGGATCCTTATGACTAGCAGTACCAACACGAAGGCTCTGAAGTAAAGGAAGATCTTCCATACGGAAGAACACAAAGTCAGAAAAAGATCCATTTCCAATCGATACGGACTGCAGAAGGGGACAGGAAGAGACAATGAAACTGGCCTTCTGTTTAGCGATTCGGTCTTTCTGAGTGAATGGATTGGAAGTATCGCTGCGCTGAGATTGGGTGAACGAATCCTCGCCAATTATGATAGATTCCAATTGAGGCAACTGCGTAACTTTGAAAATCAGACAGGCTCTCCCTACACTGTTTCCTACGATGATCCGTCGAAGACGTTGCTGGGTCTGAAGTATCAGACTGTCTAGAGTGTTCAATCCATCACTACAGAAGAACACAACAGAATTCTCTCGGATCCGGGTTAGTTCAGTGGGTGTTGTCACAGCTACTTCACCTCGTTTCAATTCCTTCACATTCATAGTCTCAGGTCGCTGTGTAGGAGTCAAACGATACTGAGTATGCAAGCGACCATTGGAAGGATCCTGATAGATAAAGGCATAAGGAGGAGTTGTAAAGGAAGCATCAGAATATTCATCTGAAACGAATTTGAAGACAAGAGAATGTGTAAGAGAATCCGGGAGAACCTTAGGGACTGGAAACCCTTGAGACCAAAGGTAGCAGAGATGACTGACCATAGCGAACTCACGTAAATGAATTTGACCAGTTTCTTTAGGATCCACTAACTGAAGAATACTCTGAAGTACCTATTCCTTACTCTCCTTAAATACAGTTTACAAATTTAGCTCGATTCAGTTGATGGAAGAAGGATTTGATCTCATCAGTGATCACATAATTGCTACGTGTTCTCAAATCTGTGAAGAAGATGAATGCACGTTCCATCTCCTCCACTGTCACACATTGCATCACAGCTCCATATAACTCATCTAGATTACTTCTCATTTCCATGCTTGGACTAGGAGATGGAACAGGCTTTGATGGACGAGTAGGTTTTGCGGGAAGAGAAGGTTTCACAGGAAGAGGAGGACGAACTTTAGGAGGGATTGCTGGTGCTGATTTCGAGTCACTTCGAATAAGTCGATGTGGTTCTTCCGACCATGACTCTACACTTGTTCCTCGTTCTCGCAATGCAGATTTCGATGGCAGCGGAGGAGGAATTTTCTTAACTGAATTATTCCGTGAGACTGATGAGGAGGAAGAAGAAGGTGTGACAGAAGAACTTTCATATGATGAATATGAACCACTATCACTAGAAGATTCACTGAAGAAGTCATCCCAATTGAAATCATCATCATTAGTCTCTGTCTTGACCGAATGAAAACTGATACCACTCTCACTATTGAATCGGTTCTTATCATCTTTCTTTTGGATAATGGAAGAGTCTTGTAGAAGTTCCTCGAATATGGGCTCACGTTTAAGAACAGAGGTCTTCTTTCTGGTTTGCGGCATAACCTGTTCCTTAGGTTGTTCGTTAGAAGAAGAAGGCACCTCTGAAGTAGGTTTTGATTTGGATAGTTTAAGTATTGCCGGTTCTGACTTTGGTTGAGATACTCGAGAATCACTCGTAAGAGAAGATAATTCTGAAGTAGGTTTTGATTTGGACGGTTTAAATCTCGTTGTTTCCTGTTTCGACTCATTAGGACGAGTTGATACATCTGATGTGAGTTTGGACTTGGATGGGGTCGATACTGTCTGTTCTTGTTTGGGTTGAGAGGGCCGAGAGTCACGCATAAGGAGATCTCCAGGAGGCGGTGGGAGGAGACGAGAGGAAGGCTTCTTTATTGGAGATGCAGTTACGGGAACAGATTGAGTCGATACAGGTGAAGAAGATGGGAAAACGGATTTGGAATCTACAGGTTTCGGAGTTGGTTCTATGGCAGTTTTCGTTTCCACATGGTTGGAATCAACTGTTGGCTTCATGGTTTGTGTAGGTTTTGATGTCTGAGATACGGATTGAGGAGATTCAACTGGAGATGAAATAGGGAGGAATGAAGTTGTTGGAGGAACCAGGGTCTTTGAAGTCAATCCAGTGGACCCAGTAATAGGAACCGATTCATTGATCTGTCCAGTAATAGGTCCAGTTGGCTGTGGATAGAATACATTAGAATAAGGACCAGAAGGAGGATAGTATCCGTACGGATAGGATATGTCTTGAGGCATTACTCCATAAGGCAAGACACCATATGGGTTAGATAGCGGTTCTGATGGAGGATAGCCTGGTAACGGTTGCATCATCATTGGAGATGGATTCATAGTCTGAGATGAAGAAGATACCTCAGGTGGTGGCAATAAGGATCCATCAGTTTGAAGAACATAACCATATGGAATAGAAGAAGATGAGATCTCTGAAGGGAGGCCATATGGAAGAGATGAGGTTGAGTCAGGATAATACCCATAAGGAAGAGACGAATTCACATTAGAATCAACCTTTTCATTCTTCTTCCAATAACCTGAATACTCCAATATCCCTCCTCGACCAAAACTACGACCTTCTCCTTCTCGTAGTCCTTTGTGAAACTCACCATCATAAACACACATTCCATCTTCATACTCCTTTCCAAGTCCTTCTCGTTGGTTATGCTTGTACTGACCTTTGTAAATCACTTTCCGACCTCCATCATATTCTGTTCCCTCACCATTACGATAAAAACGACCTTCTTCTGTAATCTCGTATCCCCCTTCATAGATAAGTTCTCCATGACGATCAAACTCCATCATGGTTGTCTCAGTAAATTGCTTCAATACCATGGAAACAGAGCCATTTGAAAAGATACAAACATCTCGAACACTACCATCTGGGTGAAAACGAGTTCCCTTTCCATCAGGTTCCCCAGTTTGATGATTAAAAGACCCCATATATGACAGAATATTGGAGTCATCATATAACGATATATAACTACGTCCTTCTGCATCATAAGTGATCGAAGCGTTTAGTCGTTTCCCATGTTGATAAAAGCAATCTCCAAGATAAGAACCATCTTTGTCATATTCACTCCCAATACCATGACGATCACTTCTAGAAAACTCACCGGCAAACAATAACAATCCATCCTCATAAATTTCACCTTTTCCCTCAATATAGTTATCTTTGTACACACAACTTAGCTTACAAATACCATTACGATCAAATAGAGCGGCAGGACCGTTCCTTTTATTCTTCTTATACTCACACTCCATGGTATCTCCATCATGTGGATATGCAAAATGAATAAGACCTGGTCCTTCAAGAATACCGTTTTTGCGCTGAACAGTCACCGAATCCACTACATATCCGTGCAAATATCCTGTAAGAATATTATTGGAGTCGTCAAAATGGCATTCACCAGGCCACCCTAAAGGATGAGTTGAATCAAATACTGAATACCCTTGTCGCGCTCTGGGTTAAGAACCAGTTGAAGCATTTCAGCAAGTCTTACCACAGAATAAATGAATGACCAGTTCGAAGATATCCAATTCCCTCAAAAGACTTCTATTCGTAAGAACAGAGTGGATAGAGGCTGTACTAGAATCTAGCATCTCAATCACTTTGTTCTTGATTGTGTAGGGTCCTTATGAGTAATCCCTTACTACAGTTACTCGGAAGTGTAGCAAGCAAAGAAGGGTACAATCGATATGTAACTGCTGATTATGTGTAGACTGTTGAAGGAAGTCATGTATCGTATTCAAGAAGGAAGTCCCTTAGAGGTTATTAACAATATTGTCTTCTTTGCTCTTGACTCATCTGTTCTCTCTCCATTTGACTGGATCTACCCAAAACCTACATCTCTTTTTGTTGTTGCAAAGGTGTAAAATTCGATCTGATTATTATTGTGTAGGTAAAGTTGATTGACGATATCATGAAGGTAAAAGGACAAAAAACAGCAACAACAGATGTTGTGATCCAATGTATCAGCTTATTCTGTAGGAGATGCATTCATTTTTGAAGGAATTACTCTTTCCGAAGATTTCTCACATCAACACAACCAATCAGCCCTTTCCCGTAATAATGAATCCTGTATGATATTTTAGAACATCTATAGTGACGAGAAGAAGACAATTCTCAATACCTCTGTTTTGTCTCCTTTAACATATGAGTATGGACTCTATGTGATTACTATTGTTTAGAGAATCATTTGATATCCAGATGACTCGATGTTACATTCGACTCTTGCCCGAAGTTCCCTTTATCATGTTTTACGAGGAGTCTGGAGTTGAATATTGGATGACACAGTTCTTTGACACTACTGGAACAGAAACGATCACAATCATGGATAACCAGCAGTTTTACGCTAGTGAGTCAATTGCCACATTCATGAACCCTTTCTTGAAATCAACTCCAACAGAATCTGTTTCCTGCCGTAGTCTCTTTGTGCTCTCTTCCAGTTCACCTTCCTTGCCTCTTCATACACTTCTCCAAGAGAATCTTCCAGCTTCGTTTCTTGGTGTGTTGTATTCGTATCCTTGTGACACTGAATCTCCATCAACTCCCTCGCTCCAACCTCCTATGAAGGCTCCCTGTGAGATTTTATTACGCTACTCACTCCAACCGTATTCCTCCTTATTGCTCGAGTCGGACCGGTTGAATGATGAACTAACTGTGGTTCTCACCAATCTTCAGTCACTCACCAAACACTCTTGGCTGTGCATCGACCAAACTCTACTCCAGTCACCTTTGGACTATGCAGACTCTCTCTATCAGGCCGTTCTTCAGTGTTCTACTCCTGAGCAAGCGCTCACAACAGCTCGTGATCTTCTCTACGCTATTCCTACTCTGAAAGATCCGCCTACAATCGCAGAGAATCTTCATTCATCTCTGAGTGATATTGTTCTGAAAGGATTAGATGTTATTCGAGATGTTCTTGCTTCTAATACTTCACTAACGAGTTCTCGAATGCAAGAATGGTGTGCAGAGATTGATGCTGTGACAGACCTTCTCCAGATCGTATTAGAACATGGACTGAGAAGCATCACAGTACGTCTGCTTCGAGAACTGTCATCACGAAACATTCCTGTGACAAATATTCCAGTGATCGATGTATCAGAACAATCCTTAGAGAATCTAGATCCATGGGTTTCAAGTATTCATCGTGGTCTCCGGTTATTTGGATTCTATTGTTTGTTTGAGGTTTCAGTTTGTTCTGGGAACTTGAATCACATGTAGACAGTATTATCAAAGGCAGATCTACAATTCTGTAGTGACATCTTGTTGAAAGCAGTTCTGAACTCAGATTCTTCTGTGATACTTCTATTACTTCCACCAGATATCGCTGTTCATTTACTTACAAGTTTGTCTGCACCTGAAATGGTAATGCAGAAGAGTACCTATAAGGAGGGAGAAGAACAGAAGTTAGAATTGAATGAAACGGAGATGGAAACGATGAAGTTGCTGACAGAAAAGTCAATGTGGAAAGAACGGTACTTGACACAAGAAGAAGTGGGTGAGCTACAGAAGACTCTTCGATCTCATTTTAACGAAGAGATTGTTGCCCAAACAATAAAGAACTTTGAAGAACGGAATGTGTAAGGGAATGAGAACATGTTAATTGAATAGAGCAATGAATGTGCAGTCCGAGTACAGATACATTCAGGTTTCTGTGAAGTGTGGGACTACCTGCTTTTGTCTTGTTTGTTATGAGACCGAATTGCCGTTTTTGTTTCCCTCCCAAATTGGTATTCATCTGTTTCGATGAAGATACTGAATGTTGCAGAGAAGCCATCGGTAGCAAAAGAACTAACCGCAATTCTCTCCAAGAACCGGTGTTCTCGAGTATTGTTGTTGAAGAGGATTCACTATAGAGAAACGGACTGTCCAAGTACAATCCAGTCTTTGAGTTTTCTTGTCGAGTACTTACTGATAATGATACCATGGTGGTAACTTCATTAGCTGGGCACATGATGGAGTTAGACTTTCCCGAACAATTTGAAGCCTACTGGACACATTGAAGACATGCATCTTGATAAAGG
>JABLTK010097690.1_pt1 | contig 10132 bp, 14 predicted proteins | sample 7160131 | NCBI WGS metagenome assembly JABLTK01 (sample SAMN14651221, study PRJNA627086) | human gut metagenome | isolation source: feces | host: Homo sapiens
CTACATTATTGATATTCTAGCATTATCCGGAGATTGAGACCTCGACGAAGACAATCACAAGCATCCTTCACACCCTGGGATGCGTCCAATTCTCCATCTGAAGAAGGAGGAGGAGGAGGAGGAACGATCCGTACTCGTCCCTGACCCAGTTTCTTCGCAAATCGCTGAGCATTCTCTTGACCCACCCGATCGAAGTCCATCCATAGAATGATCTCCTTAACAGGCTCCAGTAACGGTAGCAGACGAATAGGAAGAGAGGTAGCACCATTCGGAAGCGAGATAGAAGGCATTCCTGTGGCCTGATATACAGCCATTGCATCGTATTCTCCCTCCGTGATAACCAAACACTTGCAGTTGGCAGGGACCGTGTGCCAGCCGAAGAAACCCCAATCTCCTCCATGAGGTTCCAAACGCATGTGGCTCTTGGTCTCAATGGATCGAATCTTGTAGCGATGAACCAGAGGAGTCCCATCGTCTTGGAGGGAGATCCAGGGGAAGACCACACAATCCTCAGTTCGACTCTCGCCATTATCCAGAACGAAGGTTTTCTGACATGCTCCCACACAATACTTCCGGAGTGTTTCCTCCGTTAACCAGCGACCAGTGGGGGTCCGATCTGTGAGACTCTTCCACACCGATGGATACACCTTATCACGTAGATTGGCTGTATACTCCTTAATAGCATTGTAGGCGAATTGGTGAACCTGGTTCCAGGAGTCTGTTGTGTCTGGAACAGATGGATTCACCTTATCGTTGGATGGTACAACCGTTTGAACGGACTGATCACTCTGGAGATCACCCTGCTTGCGTTTGAAATCAAACCAGGACCCACAAGTACCACAACGATGACAAATAAAGGCTCCTGTCTTTTTGCTAATATATCTAAAGATGACTATAAAAGGTGACAACAACAGTTTGTAGAGATTATCCGCTTTGTTGTAGTGCGGCTTCGGGCAGAACATACATTCACGAATCATAAACTCCTCTGCATTCTCCTTGTACTGGAGATCCTTGCGATTTAAATACTCCACAATTGCATTCTCATCCATCTACTTCGGAAATAAAACATAACGATACTTTATAATGGGATGAAACAAAAGTGCCTGAGGAATCTGTCGACCTTGGAAACGGCTGACTCTGCGAAAAAGGAAGACTTCCCCGAGAGGTATATGTACGAAATATCGGACTAGACACCTGAAGTAATGAGCACACTCACAACCCAACTTGAAGAAGAGGAACGACTCTTCCTTTCATCCTGATATTCCTTAGAAGTCTTCTGCATGGAACTCGATACGACAGTCCCAGCATTCCAGATATCCACCACGAAGGAGATAATAGAAAACGAAAAATGGAGGCAAAGGAATCAAAACAATTATTGTCCCTACAACAAGTCCGGAAATGGGAATTCCAGAAATATCTATTTCATCCTTTCTCCATAACTACAGAGAATGGGAGAGCGGGAATGCAAGGGACAGAGTGGAGAGAGCGTTCCTATAACAGATGGTAGTTTGTTATTAAAGGGAGTGATGGTTAGGGAATACGGTGGTGATGAGAGGTACTGTGAGTTATAAACAGTTCTATCCCGAATGGAAGGGACATTGGAATTATGTATCTAAAGATAACCGAGAGACGGTGACTCGTTCTCAAACGTTTGTATATAGACGATCGAGTAAAACTTGGCCCTTTATCCCAGAAAATGAAAAGCAGAACTTTGACATATTCACAGAGAGTCGACGGCGCGGTTTAGAGACGCAATATAAGGATTTTGAAAAGTATTTATCTACACATTTGAAAAAGTATGCATGCGAGTTCTGTGGGTTGTGGGAGGGATCGTTCTACATGGAGAATTCGCGTGTTCCAATCAAAGAAAGTTTTCGATTGGGAATTGCCTATTATGGGAAGGCGGAAAGTTTTGATTCCTCCACTCTCCCCAAGTCAACTCTCGATTACTCTCGGTTTGCATCCAATCTCCTGTACGAGGAACCTTCAACAGGTATCTTTGTGCTGTACGGAATGGGAGAAAATGAGTTTGGCTTATTCAAGGCACTCGTGTGCATCAACGCAGATACAGCTATTATGACTACAATCAAGTGTTATGTTCATGATCACTTAGCGAATACAGGAACCTTTATCACTGGAAGCGGTGTTCGCACAAAGGGAGAGAGCTTAGAGGCCATTCGTAAACGCTTGTTAAATCCAGCGAATCGACGCCGCAAAACAACCCGAACTGGTGAGATAGATTTGGGGAAATGACATGTAGAGGAAGTCGTGGATGTATGTGACGTGTGTAATTCACCTGGAGAGAAAGGAGGAGCTGCATTGAATACCCATTTAATTCGATGTAGTCAGTGTGGTGTATATGTTCATCCTGTAACCATAGGAGAGAGAATTGAGTTGTAGCTCTGCTATGGACTCGAGATTACTCCAGCTACAATGGCCATCAATACACGATACTGGGTATGTGACCCATGTTTATATCAGGCATGGAATGAAAAGGGTGCAACTCTTTGTTAGGTGTGACTCGTAGCTCCACTTGCTAAGTCTCTATGTGTATGCTGTCAATTTCCTGGAGGAGCCTTGAAGCGATCGATGGAAGGAGAGTGGTGTCATTTATCATGTGTACTATACTCCAATTATCTCTCTGTTCTCAGTTATGCCACAATGGAGCCCATCTATGTGTATGAACAATAGAGCTGATTCATTGATAGTCAGAACCCCATGAATGAACATATGCCTCTCTCATCGCTGGCTATTGAGCATTTCCAGCATGTTGTTATTCATGGAGAGAATGAGGATTAGACCTGTTGTGTTTGCCAGAGTTCCCGGGGTTTAACAGAGAAATGTTGTGTTCCTGGTTGTAACAATTACATGCATGGTCGTTGCTTACGATATTGGAAACCAAAAGACTCTCATTCAGCTACTTATTACATCTTTGTATTCAATGGAGAGGATGGGTACGAGAACTAGGAATTATCAACTATAGACTACGTGGTGTGAAGTATTATTGTCCTCTTCATGGTGTATCAAAGGATTCTGTTGAAGAGAAGACAGAAGGTGTTACGAGTAATGGTGTATTCACTGTCGAATATCCAAACAGTGAGGTATACAAAGGTGAAGTACACAATAACCGACGAGAAGGTTATGGGGAATATTACTATAGCAATGGGATCGTTTATCGTGGCGAGTGGGTAAATGATCATGAACATGGGAAAGGTGAATACACACGAGGAGATGAGATAGTTTATAAAGGAGACTTTGCTGATGGCCGAATCAATGGATATGGTGTTTATTATTATGATAACGGTGATGTGTATGAAGTAGGAGACAAATGATGAGATCATGAATAGGGAAACTTCCGTGAGGGTCTACGGTGCAATCAGGGAGTGTATTTGTTTCATAATGGAGCTGTATATGATGGCGAATGGAAGGATGATAAGAGGAATGGAACAGGCACATTGGTCGATGCTCGTGGTAATACATATGTAGGCGAGTGGAGCAACGACATGCGAGATGGAAAGGGTGATATTACTTGTCAACAACGTCGCTTACGTCTGATTGACCGTGACACAGGCGAAGAGTGCTATCCGAAGCAACAACGGCTCATTTCCCATACAAGTGATCGTGTTAAGGAGGCTGAAGAAGGAGTCGATCGAAGAGCACGAGAAGAAGCGGAACGGCATTTAGAGGAAGAGTACGTTGACGAAGTGGTGAAGTACAGTGGTCAAATGAAAATGAACCAATTGGAAGGAAGTGGAAATCTGACATATGGCACTGGAGATGTTTATAAAGGAATGTTTCATAGTGATCTGCGGGATGGACGGGGATCCTACATTTTCAAGAATTATAGTGTTTATGGTAATTGGAAGAAGATGTATGTTACTTGTAGAAGGACATTTCCGAGAAGATAGAATTGAAGGAGTTGGTACTGTAACAATTCCTACAAATGTGCGGGCGAAAAAGGAGGATATCTTTATGCCAATCATTCTTCCTCAAGGAACTATCAAAGAAGTACACAAAGCAGCTGGGTTTGAAGAGAATGGTTTATCATGTGTTTGTTACAAACATTACTAAACACCATCTTCACCGAATTCCTTAGTCCATTGCACATAACGCTTCAATTCGGCTTCAGAAGCAGCCTTTACAGCACGCTTCAGCAACTCTTCTATATCATCCTATATGTCATTCATTTTTTACCATTCTGACTCGTGTAAAGACAGGAACGGAAACACTACCCTTAGGCAGATCGAAGAGACTAATCTTGATAGCTCCAGCAGTATTAGCATCACAAGGATGGAACATACGGTTCTGATCCATATAGAAATAATTAGCCTTCTGAATACGCTTCACAGGGACCATAAGAGCCTGTTTCACCAGACCACTGATATCAGAACCAGAGAAGCCCTCTGTACGTGATGCCAAATAGGCAAAGTCATCTTCATTCAGAGTATGGCCTTCCTTACCAAAATGGATCTTGAACATAGTACGACGTGCCACCTCATCTGGGAGTGGAATATAGATACGTTTCTGGAATCGACGACGAATAGCAGCATCCAACTCCCATGGCTATCGATCATTCTTAACACTCTCACATACCACATTCGTTGCTCCAAGTACCAATACACCAGTTTGATCTTTACCCACACCATCCATCTGAACAAGGAATTCATTTAAGACTTGACGCTGACCAGAACTTCCACTTCCTCCCTATCTCTGATTCAACTAACCCAGACATACATCTCGAGAGCCACAAAGGGAATCAATTTCATCCACAAAGATAACAGTAGGTTTCCTATCACGAGCCATATTGAACATTTGCTTCACAAGACTAGGAATCACTCATCAACCTCACATCTACCGTGCACTCTCTCCTTGCCACTTCGACACAAGATCTGAAGAAGACACGGACATAAAGGTACTGTCAGCTTGCGAGGCAACAGCTTTGGCAAGGTAAGACTTTCCTGTTCCAGGAGGACCATAGAGAAGAATACCTCTCCAAGGTTGTCTCTTTCCCTCAAAGAACTCGGGATGAAGAGAAGGAAGAATTACAGCTCCCATCAACTCTTCCTTTGCAACCTCCAGACCAGCAACATCCTCCCATTTGATATTCGGTTTCTCAGTCACGATGGCTTGGGCCAATGCATCTTGAAGCTTCTTATCCTCGTCATCCTTTCCTCCTTCGGCCTTCTTTTTGGGTTCCTTCTTCTTTTCTACGTTACTTAAAAAAGATCTGGATCATACCATCTACAACTTTCTTTAAATCTTCTGCCCTCTTGAGGTATGATTCAATTCGGGCATTCATATTAGATACTACATAAGGATTCTTCTCATCTAAAGAGAATTCAGGGATTTCAATTACATACATACAATAGCCTTCATCAAATAGCTTATTCCTTCTTTGTAGTTCTGGATGGCTTCTTCATACTTGTCTACGTTACAATAACTCTTTTAATATTACTCTGATTATCAAGCTCAACAGCACGTCGAATATATTCTCTTCCTTGTTCCATTTTTATGCGGATTTATCTTAACTGTATGTCGTAGCGCCCAGTTTAGGTTGAGTTACTTGCTCGTCTTTTGGCAGTCAGTCAAACAATAACTTTACTTTATATATTTGAATTACGACGCAATGGAATCCCAAATCACGATTTACTAGACTTAGACCTACATTACTGTTGAGTATAAACTCTGTTATACAAATTGTTTTTGTTCTATTTAGGACCTTTCTGTTGTGTTTCATTTAAGGATAGAATCAATTGGTAAGTGATTGTTAACGTATGTTTGTTTCTCTCTTACGAATGGTGAATATAAAGATCCTTCAAATAAGTGAATTGGACTAGGTAGTACTTCTTCGTAGATTGACAAGTTGCCAACAGTACTAGACCAATATTGAGAATTAATAAAAATGGTACTCATTCTCTTTATGATTAAATGTTTGACATTGATTTGCAAATGATGGACTCATAGAATAATTATAATGAATTGAAGAGGATAGAGAATAATACACTACTATTAATCTATTGTATATTTCAATTCTTCAGTAATGTTCTTTCAACCCATATTCATTAATAGTAATTGCAAACAATTAATTCTGGATTCTTATTGTCTGTACAACAAACACACCAAACTAATTGCGTGAAAAGCTACGGTAAACAACTAATTACATCGAAAGATCCTGTTATAACCAGCTGTAAAGAACTCTTTAGTCATCAAAGTGATCATACCATGAGGGGCAGAACGAGAATAGAAAGCCCAATATCCCTTCCAGAAGCGCATGAACCCCTCCTCTCGATAAATCTTCATAATACAATCAATGAATCCACGATAGGGGAATTGACCAGTTTTAGGATCAACACGCATATTCATCATACGAACCTTTATCAGATCGAATGGAAGCGCAGTGAATGAACAAATAAAACCCGAAATACCGCTAGCACCAAAACTACAAAGGTAGTGGTGATCAGGGAAACGTCGCATCAAAAACTCTTTGCCTTGGTCATAAGAGGCCAGCAGACCAGTATTCATACCGATAGCTCTCCATACGACAGGAACAGCCCCACGCCATAAACAACGAATTCCTTCTTCTCGAGCTATCTTGTATACAGCTTGGAAAGCATTGTGATATCCACGTTTCAGTTCCGGAGGAGCCACTCCATCTGCCTGCATACGTACTAAAGCGATATCAAAAGGATTACCCATAATTCCTCCCAAGGCTCCAGCCACAAGTCCGCAACATGCCTTTTGCCACAAGGGAATCACTTCCACTTTCTGTGATCTCTTCAATTCGGCAGAGAGTGAATCGAAAATGCCCAGACGAGCCGTTCCATAAACTGCCTCTCGCATAAACGCAGCAGACAAACCCTGATAAAATCCCTTGATACCAGCATTTTTCCAAATGTATTTGACCACAGTAGTAAATGTAGATGGGACATTGCTATTCTTTGTTGACAATAGGATACGCGTTTTAACCATATCGAAAGGGAAAATCTGAATGTAACATCCACCTGTATGCAATTACACAACATGTCGAAAAACAAGCTGCACTACCGCCCGACGCAAAAGGTCTGATCTTATATTTCAACCCCTTTGGTTGGTCCTCCATTCTAACAAGATTTGTTTGTGATAGCAACCTAGTTTCTCCGTTTCTCCGTTTCCTATTTCCCTCTCAATGCGATCAAAATAAGCAATGTAGGATACTGTCATTGAAATCACTCCTACCCCTTTTTTCAAAATGAGTTATGAGGCGATTAATAAACTCAGAACTATAGAAACGATTTCTCCTATCTAATGACCCAAAGTGCACGATATTCGTTAATACTAATATGAAATTCTGAGAAAAAGAGATATCAATACTTTTGCAGGATTCTCCATAACAGAATCCTAAATAATGCTCATCAGTGTAAGCATCAATTATGATTACAGTTCAATAGCTTATTCCTAAATACAAAACCAGTTCCAGAGATATCGATAACGAAATGATATCCGTCACACCTAGTAATCCTTCCATTTTCTTCAATAGATTCAGCAAACCATCTTACAGAAGTATGATTGGAATTCACTTCTTTCGGCTAGAAAGCTATCCTAATACACAAAATCGTTGTACACAAGACGAAAGGGTCATCCACTGATACTGAAGAGTAATTAGGTTACGTAATAAGAATCATTGTGTTTATTATTCTTTTATTACTATGCCAGACTACGTTAGTTTGCTGTTCTGTAAGCCTTAGATGTTGTGTATTTAGTATAGGGTGCGCTATTTTTGTTATCGGTGCAAGTGAAAGTGTATTCTTCCTTCCAGTGAAATTTATCCTATAGACTACTATGCCTATTTTACAGTTGTCAAATAGTCCAAATACTAAGAAATCTGGTAACCTTTCATTTTTACTATCAGACATAGGACTACGGATAGAGAAAACTAATTTACCACAATTTAATCATATCCAAGAAACAGAATTGCCTACTCCTACTCCCAAATCTGTTTTGATGACTGTTTCCTTTAAGAACGTCAATCCGTTTTCCATTGGTGTTACTGTTATTGTTTCATACTCTTGTGAGGTGCATTGTGAAGTATTGGAGCAAAGTCAAGACAGCAAAGTACAGAAAGTTTCAGTAACTGGTCATGCCATTCGTAACATTGAGTTATTTATTATGATAGATAGGATCTACTTTTTTTAATATGGCGGGACTCAAACCATCAACGCCGTATAGTCTTCAATGTACAGCAATTCCTGATGATATTAATCTTCATGCCAATCGTTCGAAGATCATTCCTTTTATTACTGGAGATGGTATTGACTTTATTTCATCCTTATAGACAGCTTATTTCCAGATTCGCCAGATCTATCGATGGAGACGGCGTGTTACCTACCATGTGGCGAGTAATGTGAATGCTCCCATTGCATGTTATATAATGACAAAGAAACGTAAAACTGCGATGGACTCACGAATGTAGCGGAAATTCTAGACACTTACGAGTCGTCAACTGGTAACAAGCAACGAATAGTCTTTTCTGTTCCTTCAGCTAGTGTTCCTCTGTTGACGAAATGTGAGATGTATGATTCCTCGAATAACAGTACTTAATCAATCCTTTATCTTATCTAGTGATTCTATCTACTAATGTTGAAGAAATTCCTCCTCTTGTTTCTGTTTGGAAAGTCTTTGGTATTACTAGTTTTATCTTCTGTCTTGCTGTACTGGCTTACTATTTGTGGATTCATCGTCAAGTGGATGATCCATCTCTTTCTATGTATGTACTCGTATTTTAGCTGATAGATAGTATTCGCCAAACTGATTCTGAGCCTATTAGTATCTTCTCTAAACATGATTTGGGTCTGAATCCAGCAAAGGCAGAAGAGTCGAGTCTCCTTGAAGAAAGGAAAGGAATGATTGCGTGCAAGCGTTGTGGTTATTTAAATAGTGAGAAATCAGTTGTATGTAAAGAATGCAATGCTCTCTTAAGAGGGACGGATCTATTTCAGGGAAAAAAGACACGAGTCTATTATTAGGTAGTGTTTGTTATGGAAGAAATGATCTTGTATCTTTTCTAGGGTTCGGCATACGCGAAATTCTATCGTTTGTTACAGTGAGTAATCGTTACGTCAGGTTGATTTGTCAATCACAAGTTCTTGTAATCTGATTGACACTCTCACCGCACAAGTTGAGCAGTTTCTCTAAGATCTTCAATCCCAGATTTATAGTTTTGTTACCCCTTATCAATTGCTTATATCTTCTAAATGAACAGTGTTATTCTGAACAATGATGTAAAGATGCCCCTTCTGGGACTTGGGTAAGGATTGAAGCAATTCTTGATTCTAGAACCTACCTCTCTACAGGGAATTCGTGTACAGAAGCTGTTGAAACTGCTATCAAGGCTGGATATCGTCTCATTGATACTGTTTGTTTGTATATGAACCATAAGGAAGTTGGTGCTGCTATCAAGAAGTGTATTGATGAGGGAATTGTGAAGAGAGAAGAACATTTCATCACTTCAAAGCTATGGTGCTGTGACTGGAAACCAGAGAATGCAGAGAAGGCTATTCTCCAGGCATTAGATGATCTTCAGACATCTTATATCGATCTTTTCCTTCTTCACAAGCCCTACTTCTATAATCTATCTCCTGAAGAGGAGAAGAGACGTCAAGAGGGTTACTTCTTTGACCATAGTGTAGTTCCAAAGAGGGGTGTGAGATTCTTGGATTCAACATTGATCTGCTTATGCCAACTTGGAGGAAACTGGAAGAATACTATCACAAGGGCATTCTGAGAGCCATTGGAGTGTCCAACTACACAAGTAAGAGACTCCAACTTCTTCTGGATCGATGTACTGTAAAACCTGCTGTCAATCAGTTGAGTTACATCCTTATCTCCAACAGTGGGAAGTGAAGGATCTGTTGGATAAGAATGGAATGTATTTCATGGCCTTCTTCCCATTAGGTGGAGCTGATCGTGGTGTTTCTCATAAGTATGCTTCACCTATGAAGGATCTTGTGATTGCTCGTATTGCTGAAGAACATCACAAGACACCCGCTCAAATTATGATTCGTTGGGCTATTCAGCGTGGTACTATTTGTATTCCTAAATCAGTTCATAAGGAACGTATCCTTGAGAACTTCAATGTATTTGATTTCTCACTAAC
>JABLTK010163512.1_pt1 | contig 10129 bp, 5 predicted proteins | sample 7160131 | NCBI WGS metagenome assembly JABLTK01 (sample SAMN14651221, study PRJNA627086) | human gut metagenome | isolation source: feces | host: Homo sapiens
AAGCACTTGATTATGAGCGTAATTACAAAATACGGCAGGAGAATAATCTGGATATGACATTTGGAGAGTTCTGGAAGCTGTATACAGAGGATGTGAAAAATTATGTCAAACTCAACACTTGGCTTACAAAAGAACACATTGTGGATACAAAGATACTTCCATATTTTAAGAATCTTAAGATGAATGAGATTACACCGGGAGATGTACGCAAGTGGCAGAATGAGATGGTAGCATTCCGTTATGAGAATGGGAAGAGTTATTCCCAGACTTACAAGAAGACAATGCACAACATTTTAAGTGCGATATTCAATCATGCGTGCAGGTTTTATAATCTGAAATCAAATCCGGCAAGACAGGCCGGAAATATGGGCAGGGAAGAAAAGAAGGAAATGCTTTTCTGGACAACTGAGGAATATAAGAAGTTTTCAGAAGCGGTGATTGACAAGCCGGTTTCATTTTATGCATTTGAAATGCTGTACTGGACAGGAATGAGATTAGGTGAGCTGCTTGCACTTACGATGGAAGATTTTGATTTTGAAAAGAACACAGTCAGAATAAATAAATCGTATCAGCGGCTGCAGGGGCAGGATGTTATTACAACACCGAAAACACCTAAGAGCAACAGAACAATCAAGCTGCCGAAGTTCCTTGCCGAAGAAATGCAGGAATATTTTGAAATGTTATATGACCAGACACCAACAGACAGGATTTTTCTGGTGACAAAGAGCTTTCTTCATCATGAGATGGAGCGTGGATGCAAGTTATCAGGTGTGAAGAAAATCAGAATTCATGATCTTAGGCATTCGCACATTTCACATCTGATTGACCTTGGGTTCTCCGCAGTTGCAATAGCTGACAGGGTTGGCCATGAGAGTATTGATATCACATATCGTTATTCACATCTGTTTCCGTCAAAGCAGGTGGCAATGGCAGACAGACTTGATGCTGTCAATGCAAGCTTTGAGGATTGTGAAGAGCAGGATGATGATGCAGACATTATGCAGGCAGAGGAAACAGCACCTATGATTGATATGGATGTGGCTGCGGAAAAGATTATAAGCATTGATAAGTACAAGGCAGTATGATAATGCGGGTACAAGTTTTAAGGATTGTGGAGCAGAAGCGCTTTGTAGTCGGTGGAGCAAAGTATACAGAGGATTTGAAGAGGTTTCATCGGTTACAGGACGAATATCTGTTGCTTGTGAATAATGATATTAAGAATGTTGGAGAATTGGTGGATTTCATAAGTGAGCAGGAAGAAAAGATTCAGCAGATTGAGGACAGGCAGAAGGAGATATATAGGGAAAGTTCAAGTCGGAAACGCAGTATAAAGAATGAAGAGCAGTACCGGGAATATCAGATATGGCACATGGAAGTGCAGGAAGAACTGGATGAGCTGAAGCAGGAGAAGAGAAATGTTAAGAGGCAGATACAGTTTGCTGATGGCATTATAAATGAAGATTTGTATACGGCTTATTATGCAGTGCCTGAGAACGAAGAGATCGTTGGAGATAAGGAGATTGAGATACCGGGGATGGAACAGCATGAGGATGTGGTTGAGGTTAAGAAAAAGGGAACTACTGATATTGATGATGTTGATACGAAAATATGTCGGAAGGAAGATGCTTCTGTTGCGGACCAATATAGTGATATTGAAAAAGAACAGGCAGACTTATATGTTGTGGAATCTCGTGAAATGAATGATGGTGATTCGGAACAGATTTATGCAGGTGAGAGAAAGACTATAGAGGATGAGGTGGCTGTTGCTCAAGGAGCGTCGGATAAGGCTCAACGGATTGCTGAAAGGTTATCTGAGTGTGGAGCATATGAAGATGTAGATGTTCCTGTTAAGGCGGATATATTCGGATTTGATATTGCAGATGTAAGTGGAAGTATAAGTATAAGGCTGTTTTCAGATGTTATGAAGAGGCTGGAGATGAGATTTATGAGGAGCTTCAGAAAATTTATGATGAGAGCGTTGGCAGGGATGCAGGGAAGGAAAAGGCAGAAGATAAGATGTGGAATAGGGGCAGAGGGAGATGATACCTCTGCTTCTTACAAGGTACAAAAAAATATTCCTAAGGTTTGAAAAAATAGACTATATATGATATGCTTAAAGAGGTGTTTAAGCCCTATATTGTTAAGAACAGATAAACAAAATTGAGGTGTAGTATGGCAATTTCATATAATAATCTTTGGAAAATTCTGATTGATAAGGAAATGAATAAAGGTGCTTTATGTAGCAAGGCAAAGATTAGTAAGGGAACAATGGCAAAAATGACGAATAACGAGCCAGTCACATTGACAGTTATAGAAAAAATATGTGAAGTGCTTCAATGTGATATCGGTGATGTTGTTCAGATTGTAGATATAGAAAAACAGGAGAAAAATAATGGATAACAGAAGTATAAAGAAATTAGAAGCTGATTTATGGGAATCAGCAGATTTACTAAGAGCAGGTTCTAAACTGACATCAAACCAGTATTGTATGCCGGTGCTGGGATTACTCTTTTTAAGATATGCGTATAGTCGATTTAAATTGGTGGAAGCAGAGATATTAAAGGATAGACCAGTGCGTAATGGCAGAAAAATGCCTGTAGAAGCCAAGGATTTTTCTGCTAAAAGTGCACTGTTTTTGCCAAGAGAAGCACAGTATGATTATCTTGTGAATCTTCCTGAAAATATAGCATCAGCTGATTTGAAAAATATTGCTGGACAGGCAATGAATAGTCTGGGTGAGGTAGTAAACAATGCTATGGAACTTGTAGAACAGCAAAGTGAACAGTTAGCAGGTGTATTGCCGAAAAGTTATACGGATTTTTCCGATGAACTGCTGGGAGAGCTGCTTCGCATATTCAATAACAACGCACTTGATGAAGTTGGTGGGGATGTAATAGGTAGGATTTATGAGTATTTCCTTAATAAATTTGCGAAAAATATAGCTTCGGATGACGGAGTATTCTTTACGCCAAAATCTTTGGTAAAAATGATAGTTAATATTTTAGAGCCGACATCGGGAGTGCTTCTTGATCCAGCATGTGGTTCAGGTGGAATGTTTGTACAGACAGGTGACTTTGTAAATGAAGCTGGGTTACAGGCAAATAGTAGTATGACATTTTATGGACAGGAGAAGGTCGAATACAATGCACAGCTTTGTCTTATGAATATGGCAGTTCATGGCCTTACAGGAGTAATAAAATCTGGTGATGAAGCGAATACATTTTATCATGATGCTCATAACCTTGAAGGTTGCTGTGACTATGTAATGGCAAATCCACCATTCAACGTGGATAAGGTAAAGGCAGAATCAACATTCAGTGCAGGAAGACTTCCATTTGGTTGCCCGAAGGAGAATAAGAATAAAGAAATTGGAAACGCAAATTATCTATGGATTTCGTACTTTTATGCCTATCTCAACGAAAAGGGCAGAGCAGGGTTTGTTATGGCTTCTTCTGCAACAGATAGTCAGGGAAGTGATAAGGATATAAGAGAAAAGCTGGTCAAAACTGGTCATGTTGATGTGATGATAAGTGTCGGTAACAATTTCTTCTATACAAAGAGCCTTCCGTGTTCATTGTGGTTTTTTGATAAAGGAAAAAAGGAAGAATTGAAGAATAAAGTTCTCTTTATTGATGCGAGAAACTATTATACAGAGGTTGACCGTACATTGAATGAATGGTCAGAGTGGCAACTTAAAAATCTGAATGCTATTGTCTGGTTATATCGTGGAGAAAGCGAGAAATATACTGCATTACTTCATGAATATAGAAATGCACTTGGAAGTGACAAATTATTTGATGAACAGGTTCATGATTTGACTGAAAGATTAAAGAAACTTCGTGCAGAAGCCAAAACAGCAGTTGAGGCAGCAGATAAGCGAGAAAAGAAAAAATTACAGACTGAATACGATGATAGAATTTCTGAACTTACAGAAAGGCTTATAATAGCAAAAGAAGCTAATTGGTTATATGAAAAGTTTGGAGATGGAGAGTATCACGATATCCTTGAATTATGTAAAGTCGCTTATACAACAGATGATGTAAAATGTAATGATAAAGATGAAATCAGCATAGAAGAAAAAGGGTGGTCACTTACTCCGGGAGCCTATGTTGGTGTAGCACCTGTGGAAGATGATGGTGTGGATTTTGAAGAGCGAATGGCAGAGATACATCGAGAACTTTTAGCATTGCAGGCAGAATCAAATGATTTGATGAATGCTATCTCACGGAATATGAAGGAGATGGGGCTATGAGTTGGAAGAAAGTTAAGTTAAGAGAAGTATGTAAATCAATTACTGATGGAGATCACCAGCCACCACCCAAAGCAACAAGTGGGATACCATTTGTTACAATTGCTAATATAAAAGATAATAAATTTGATTTTACGAACACAATGTTTGTATCGAGAGAATATTACGAAAAGTTGGATAGTAAAAGAAAAGCTCAGGAAGGTGATATATTATATTCTGTTGTTGGATCATTTGGAATTCCTGTTTATATTGATAATGAGTGTGAATTTGTTTTTCAAAGACATATTGCAATCTTAAGACCGAACAAAGAAAAGATATTACCGGAATTTCTATATTATACAATGTTAAGTAGAGATTTTTATATGAGAGCAGATGCAGTAGCACTGGGAGCAGCGCAACGAACAGTGAGTTTGACTTCTTTGAGAGCTATGGAAATTGAATTACCTCCGATTAGAATTCAAGAGAATATAGTTAAAGCACTAATGCCGTACGATCAGTTGATAGAAAACAACAAAAAGCAAATTAAATTATTGGAGGAAGTAGCACAGCGAATATACAGAGAATGGTTTGTAAATTTACATATTCCGGGATATAAAAATGTGAAAATTGTTAATGGGATGCCAGAAGGGTGGAGAAAAGTTGGATTATCTAACATTGCCCCAATCATTACAGGAAAAAAGGATGCAAATTTCGGAACCCAAGATGGTAATTATTTATTTTTTACATGTTCGCAAGAACCGATAAAATCCTCCGCTTATTCATTCGATTGTGATGCAGTTATTTTAGCTGGAAATGGAGATTTTAATGTAAAACTTTATAGAGGAAAATTTGAAGCATACCAGCGTACCTATGTGTTTTCTCCTTTTGAGGCAGATAATTTGTATCTGTTGTATTTTGCAGTTGTAGATAGTATGAGACAGCTGTTTCAAGGGGCTAGTGGTTCTACAATTAAGTTTTTGACGAAAAGAATGCTTGAAGAAATACAAGTTTATGTTCCGGAAGAAAATGTTAAATATAGATTCAATACAATCATTGAAGACTATCAGCTAAAAATTGAATTGTTGAAGAAACAGATAGAACTTGCAAAAGAATCAAGAGATAGGCTGCTTCCTAAGTTGATGAGTGGTGAAAAGGAGGTTTAAATAATGAATGATTTTGAGTATAAAGAATATTTTGATGCGAAATTTTATTTTTATGGAGGCGAGGATAAAGTCGCTTCCATACTTGATTCCTATGCTCAAAATCAGATAGATTTAGCTGATATTAATAGAGTGTTTGAACTATATCATACCAAACTATTTTTTGAGAAGGTTTCAAACATTCCATCCTGGTCAGACGAGAAATATAACGAGTATAAGACTAAAACGTTAAAACTTAATAATGTTGTTTATGAATTTTATAAGAGTATTACAGAAGAGAATATTATTACAGCTTTTGATAAATGCTATGTGAGTTATTGGGATGATTTTATAAATTTCTTTTATAAGTTTAAAACCTATAAGTGTATTTCTAAGGATAGAATATGTGATGTTCTGAAAGGGCTGCGTTGGAATACTTATCATATACTACAGGATAAGTCATTTGTAGAGTATTTTGATGAAGAGATAACTATATTGCTAGAGGAACAACAATATGGGTTGCAATTTGTAGTTTCTTATTATTTAGAAGAACATGATAAAAAACTACAGGTATATATTCCAAGACATTTTACCATTGAGAAAAGGGTAAAACTTATCGAAGATTATCTTAAAAGTGATTATATTAACCCGAATTTTATGAAACTTATTTTAAATGCTAAACATACAAAAGAGTTACCGATTACTCCGAAAATGAAAAGAATGGCGGACAAGAGGAATAACGAATTTTGGGAGAATAATAAATCGGCGGTTTTTCATGACTATGGTTTTTGCGTTACTTTTGGTCCATTTGAAAATGTTAAGAATGTCCAAATTGAAAATAGTAAATGGATTCTAGAGTATGATACAGGATGGATAAAGGATAATACTGATTACCCAACATTGCTAAACAACTTCATATATTTATTTGAATACATAGATAGTCAGGCAAGATTCACATGTGTTTCAAGTCATGGAGAAAGACACCCTCTTACGGAGATTTTTGAAGTTAGAGGTGTTGGAATGTACAAAAAGAATGTGGCATTTGATATGTTAGAATCTTTATCTGATATTCAAATGAGAGGTTATGTTGAACAATTGATTAAACTTGATATCAACATTGAAGACATTATAAAGTGGTTTTTTGAAACCTATTTATTACAGAAATTTGATATTGAAGATTATACATGTAATATGCCAAACTCGGCTGATAGCATACTTAGTAAATGTAAAACTCTTGCATCAGCTATAGATGGAGTGCTAAGTAAGTATAAAATGTTGTGCGATGATGGAGAAATTGAACTTGATCTTTTTAAATATATAACAGATTCACCAAGAATAAAAGATATCCCAAGCCGAGTAAAAAATAAATATTGTTATGTAAAAAATAGTGAACTTATTAAAGAGATGAATATGTTATTTTCATCGCAGAGCATGCTTGGGTATACAGAAAAAACAGAATCAAAATATGACACTCTGATTGAGCTTGTTTCAAATGAAAATATAAAATTGTCAGAATGTGAACCATATAACATAGTATCACTAAATTGGTTAATCGAAAAAGGGTCAATATATATTGAAGATGATATTATTAATTGCAATAAGGAAAGAGTTTTCGTTTTACATGAGTTTTATGAGAAAGAAGTTATTTCATTACAACATATAAAATCACAATTGTTAAAACGATTGATAGAAAATGGTGATATTAGTGTAGATGATAAACTACTGTCGAAACCTGAATATCAATATTTGGATTATATACTGAATAATTCAGAGTTTAGTGATGGAAAGGCTATTAGAAATCGTTATATCCACGATTCTATTGTACCAGATAACAATACAATGAATGCGGATTATTATACATTATTAAAGATAATGATTTTGCTGATTATTAAAATTAATGATGATTGTTGTATTTATGATGAGATAAAGGAAGGGGGAGATTATTATGAGCTATGATTATTCAGAAAATATATTAGTACAGGAAAGTGCCGGTCACCTTCTTGAAGATGAACTTGGTTGGCGTGTAGAACTTGCTTATAACACAGAAGTATTAGGTGAAACTGGCACATTTGGCAGGAAATCATATAAGGAAATCCTTCTTGTGAAATATTTCAGGCAGGCACTTTCAAAACTCAATCAATGGCTTACTCCAGCATTACTTGAAGATGCTATAAAAACATTTGAAAGCCATATGTCATCAGCTTCTCTTATGCAGATAAATGAGGAAAAGTATAGATGCATAAGAGATGGTATTCCAGTGAAGGTGAAAAAGCCGAATGGTCAGATTGAGGAGAAGAAGGCAATAGTCATTGATTTTAAAAATCCAGATAATAATGATTTTCTTGCTGTTAAGGAAATGAAAATACATGGTGACCTTTATCGTAGACGCACAGATATTGTGGGTTTTGTAAATGGGATACCGCTTCTTTTTATAGAATTGAAGAAGAATTCAGTAGATGTGCAGAATGCATACACAGATAACTATACAGACTATCTTGATACAATACCGCATTTGTTTTATTATAATGCATTTCTTATGTTGTCCAATGGAACAGAGGCTAAAGTGGGAACATTAGGTAGCAAATATGAATTTTTTCATGAGTGGAAAAGATTGTCTGAGCAGGAAGAAGGTAATGTTGCACTTGAAACGATGCTTAGAGGTATATGCAAAAAGGATAACTTTCTTGATTTGTTAGAAAATTTCATATTATTTGACCATTCAGATGGAAAAACAGTAAAGATTCTGGCACGAAATCACCAGTATTTGGGTGTAAATGAGGCTGTTAAGGCGTATGAAGCACGCAAATTGAATAATGGAAAACTTGGTGTGTTCTGGCATACACAAGGTTCTGGTAAAAGTTATTCTATGGTATTTTTATCACAGAAAATTCGGCGAAAATTTGCAGGTTCTCCAACGATTGTGATTTTGACAGACAGGGATGAGTTAAATACACAGATTAGCGATACTTTTGAAAATTGTGGATTATTGGGGAAAACAAAGTCTGCAAAGTATATTGCTACGAGTTGTGATGACCTTATAACAAAATTGCAAGGAAATCCTAGCTTTATATTTACTTTGATTCAGAAATTTAATAAGAAAGATGTACAGCCAATCATACCAGATCATGACATTATTATAATGTCCGATGAAGCACATAGGAGTCAGTATGGAATATTTGCAGACAATATGATGAATTTGTTGCCTACAGCCGCACGTATTGGTTTTACAGGAACACCATTATTATCAAATGATAATATTACAGAGAGAACATTTGGTGGTTATATTTCCATCTATGATTTTAAGAGAGCAGTTGAGGACAAAGCAACAGTCCCGCTATATTATGAGAATCGTGGAGAGAAGATTTTGGATTTAGACAATCCGGATATTACTGATAAGATATTGGATGCGATTGAGGCAGCAGATTTAGATCCAGACCAGACAGAAAAACTGGAGCGTGAGTTTAAGAAAGAGATTCATATTATGACAGCACCACAAAGGCTTAAATCTGTAGCCAAAGACTTTGTTTCTCATTATTCGGATTTATGGACAAGTGGTAAGGCTATGTTTGTGTGCCTGAATAAAGTGACTTGTGTTCGGATGTATAACCTTGTGCAGAATTATTGGGAAGAAGAAATTAAACGATTAGAAGGCATAAAATCAAAAGTATCACAGCAGGAAGTAAAGGAACTGGAACGCAAGATTAAATGGATGAAAGAAACCGAAATGGCTGTCGTTATTTCTCAGGAGCAGAATGAGATTCAGACATTTAAGAAATGGAATCTTGATATAAAGCCGCATCGTGAAAAGATGGAGAAAAGAGAACTCGATAAAGAGTTTAAGGATAAGGACAATCCACTTCGAGTAGTGTTTGTCTGTGCAATGTGGCTTACTGGTTTTGATGTAAAATGTTTGTCATGTCTATATCTTGATAAGCCTTTGAAAGCGCATACTCTCATGCAGACAATAGCAAGAGCAAATCGTGTGGCAGAGGGCAAGAGTAACGGACTTATTATTGACTATATTGGTATAGTAAAGGCACTTCGTAAAGCACTTGCAGATTATACAGCAAATGTTGGAGGAAGAGAGACTGATCCAACAATAGATAAGGAAGAACTTATAGAGCACGTGCTGGAAACTATATCAGCAGCTATAGAATTTTTATGTAGCAGAAATTTTGAGTTGGAGGATTTGATTAAGGCAAAAGACTTTTCAAAATTAGCATTATTACAGACAGCAGCAAATGCTGTTTCTGATAGCCGAGAATCACGCAAGCAGTTTACGACATATGCAAATGAAATCAACCGAATGATGAAGTATCTCGATAGAGATGATATATCAGATGTGGATAGAGTTAGAAAAGATGCACTCATAGCAATAGCTGATGAACTAAAGAAAAAGAAGAAGCATGTTGACAATGTCGATTTGATGGTTCAGATTAATGGGATTCTAGGTGAATATATAATGATTGAACAGGAATCTAATAATAACGACATAGCCAAGCGTTTCGATATCAGTAGAATAGATTTTGATTTGCTTCGAAGAGAGTTTGCAAAGACAAAGAAAAAGAATCTGCTTATTACGGATTTGGATGAACTAATTCAAACAAGATTAGACAGCATGCTCAAAGAAAATCCAAGTCGTGTGGATTATTATGAAAGATATCAGACAATCATTGATGAATATAATAATGAGCAGGACAGAGCAATCATTGAAAAAACATTTATGGACTTGATGAATCTGGCTAATTCCATGAATCAGGAA
>JABLTK010059771.1_pt1 | contig 10113 bp, 5 predicted proteins | sample 7160131 | NCBI WGS metagenome assembly JABLTK01 (sample SAMN14651221, study PRJNA627086) | human gut metagenome | isolation source: feces | host: Homo sapiens
AGCGTTTAATTTTAAGTTTGCGATTTAACGTATCAGCCTACGGATAGCTTCTCCATCTTCGAGATCCCTGTCGAAACCAGTACAAGCCCTGATCAGCGTAGAGTAATAAATACTCTCTACTGTAACAGACACATTCTCTTGTGTGCTGTACATACTAATATAGTAAAAAGAAATATAAATGTCAAGTGATTATTGTGTTAAAAGAAGTGAAAAAGCAGTAAAAATTTAGCATTTTTAATCTCATTTCACATATTTTTTATAAAGATAATTACTGTCAGACAGGGAAGAATGTGTTAATATAATAATATGAGTAATTATAAATCTTAACAAGAAAATTCGGAAAAAGGAGAGGTTTCTTATGCCAACAACATACGCACATTATAAATTCGGAAAAGAGGTGCTCAGCGCACTTCCAAGACCCCTTCAGAATTCTATAGAAGCGCATAGAGAGTTGTTTGATATTGGGTTACATGGACCGGATATCTTATTTTATTATAATGCATTAAAGAAAGATCCGGTGAATGAACAGGGGCATACACTTCATGAACAATTTGCCGATGAGTTTTTCCATCATGCTGTTGAAGTGATTGAGAAAGCAAAAGATCCGGCAGCGGCGCGTGCATATATTTATGGATTTATCTGTCATTTTGCTTTAGACAGTGAATGCCATCCTTATGTTGAAAAAATTATGCAGGTCGGAAGAGTTTCACACAATGAGATCGAGATGGAACTGGATCGAATGATGCTGACGGAAGATTATCATGATCCTTTGCGCTATTTGACAGCAAAGCACATTCAGCCGAAGATGGAGTATGCGGAAGTGATCGCACCATTTTTCAAAGATGTAACAGCCGAGCAGATCTATAAGGCATTAAAAGGGATGGTTTTTTATCATAAGCTGTTTCTGGCACCGACATCTGGAAAGAGAAAAGCGTTGTTTCTTGGGATGAAGGCAGTGGGGAAATACGATTCATTGCATGACATAGTGATGAGTGTAAAGCCAGATCCGTTATGTCAGAAATATTGTAAGGTTTTGAAGCGGCAATATTCAGGTGCAGTGCCGTTAGCTGCGAGTCTGATCGTACAGTATCAGAAGAAATTATTCCAGGATACACCGCTTCCGGAACGTTTTCATGAAACATTTGGTGCAGGAGAAGAGTGGGAGAAACTGCGTCTGTAGAGAATCGAAGAAAAGAGCAACAGACTGCTTGCCAGGAGAGATGCAGAAGAAGAGAAGAAGAGTCAGGAGAATGTAGATGAAGGAATTCGTTAAAGTGCAGGATATCACGAAAACTTATAAAATGGGTGAAGTTGAGATTCATGCAGTGGATCACATCAGCTTTTCGATTGAGCAGGGAGAACTTGTTGTAATCGTTGGACCAAGTGGTGCAGGTAAGACAACTGTGCTTAATATTCTCGGTGGAATGGATACAGCAACAAGCGGGAAGCTGTATGTAGATGGAAAAGATATTACAGCTTATAATTCCAAACAGCTGACAGGATACCGCAGAGATGACATCGGATTTGTTTTTCAGTTTTATAATCTTGTGCCGAATCTGACCGCATTGGAAAATGTTGAGCTTGCGTTGCAGATCAGTAAGGATCCGTTGGATGCACAGGCAGTTTTGGAGGAAGTTGGTCTGGGGGAACGGAAGAATAATTTTCCGGCACAGCTTTCCGGCGGTGAGCAACAGCGAGTTTCAATCGCGAGAGCATTAGCAAAGAACCCAAAGCTTTTGCTTTGTGATGAGCCAACAGGTGCATTGGATTACAATACAGGAAAATCAATTTTGAAATTACTTCAGAATATGTGTAGAGAAAAGGGAATGACAGTTATTATCATTACACATAATCAGGCACTTGCGCCGATGGCAGATCGATTGATTCATATAAAAAATGGACAGGTAGCAAGAATGGAATCTAATGAGAATCCGACTTCGATTGATGAAATTGAATGGTAGGGGATGTGGATGAAGAAAGCATTACGAAAAAACTTTTATATGGAGATCCGTCATAGCCTTGGACGTTTTTTATCCATTTTCTTTATTGTTGCGATAGGATGTGCATTCTTTTCCGGAATCCGTGCATCAGAGCCGGATATGAGATATTCAGGAGATGCATATTTCGATGAGAAGAACCTGATGGATATTCAGGTAATGAGTACAATGGGACTGACAAAAGATGATCTGGATGCAATTCGTGCTGTGGATGGTGTATTGGATGCAGAAGGAAGCTATGCAACAGATGTACTTTGTACGATTCGGGGAAACCAGGTAGCAGTTCATGTTATGGCGCTCCAGGATAAGATGAATCAAGTTCAGTTAGAAGATGGCAGACTTCCAGAAAAGGAAAATGAATGTGTAATAGATGCAGATTATCTGGATGGAAAGAATCTGAAGATTGGGGATAAGATCACATTATCGAGTGGGACTTCGGATTCTTTGGAAGATACACTTAAGACAGATACATTTACCATTGTTGGTACGGTCAGCAGTCCGGAGTATATTGCATTTCACAGAGGCAGTACAACAATTGGAAATGGAAGTGTCAGTGCCTTTCTTTGCGTTCCGGAGAAAGCATTTTCATTAGATGTGTATACAGAGATTACAGTGCAGGTTGAAGGTGCAAAGGAAGCGACTGCATTTACGAAAGAATATGAAGAACATGTGGATTCTGTGCTGAAAAAGGTTCAGGCAATTAAAGCGGAAAGAGAACAGGCCAGATATGATGAGATTACTTCGACAGCGCAGGAAAAAGTGGATGAAGCACAAGATGAGTTAGCTCAGGCAGAGCAGGATCTGGCGGATGGAAAAAAAGAGGCGGAAGAAGAACTTGCAAGTGCAAGAGAGAAACTTGATGCAGCGCAGAAAGAGCTTGAACGAGGAAGAAATCAGCTGGCAGCTTCGAAGCTTGAACTGGAGCAGTCGAGAAATCTTCTGATATCAAAGCAAAAGGAGCTGGATCAGTCCAAAGCACAAGTTGAGCAGGGAGCACAGGAACTTAGCGAAAAACAGATTGCACTTACAACATTAAGAAATCAGCTGGCACAACTAAAAGAGCAGGAAGAAAGTCTGGAAGATCAGAGACAAGAACTTTTAGCGCAACAGACACAGATGCAGCAAAAGAAAGACGAGCTTCTGAAAGCAAAGGAAGAATTGCAGCAACAGGCAGAAGACTATCAGTCTGCGTATCAGCAGCTTTATCAGCCGCTGAAACAGTCCTATGAAGAATTAAATACACAGTATGAACTTCTTCTACAGAACTATGAGGTACTGAAAGAAGAATACGACCGGAAGCAGGAAGCAGGAGAAGAAGATCCGGAATTAAAGGCTCAGTTAGAACAGTTGGAAGCTGAAAAAACAGCAATGGAAGAGAAGTTGACTGAATTGAAAGCAAATCTGGATAAAATGGAACTGGAGGCGAAAGCTGCCGAAGCGGAGATTCAGAAAAACCAGACAAAGATCGAAGCCGGATTGACGCAGATTAACGAAGGGCTTCCAGCAGTTGAAGCCGGGATAGCTCAGATTGAAGAAGGTATTCCGGTATTGCAGGATAATATACAGAAACTGACGGATGTGTTGACACAGGGAGATGCTGCAATCCTTACCGCAAGTCGGCAGATAGATCAGGCAAAGGCGCAGATTACATCCGGTCAGCAGCAGATTGACAGCGGATGGCAGCAGATCAGTGAGGGACAGAAGAAGATTGAGGAGGCACAGCAGCAGTTAAGCAGCGGAACAAAGGAGCTGGAAGACGGTTGGGCAGTGTATGAGGAAGGTCGTATAGAAGCTCAGAAGAAGATTGAAGATGGAGAGCGGCAGATTACAGAAGCAAGAGAAGAGCTTGCGAAAGCACAGCAGAAGATTGATGATCTTGAAAAGCCAAAGTGGTATGTTTATGATCGGAACAATCTGACAGAATACAGTGGATACGGAGATAATGCAGACCGTATGCGGGCAATCGGTAAAGTGTTCCCACTCATTTTCTTCCTTGTTGCAGCATTGATCAGTCTGACAACAATGACACGAATGGTAGAGGAGGAGAGAACGCAGATCGGTACTTTGAAGGCTCTCGGATATGGAAATGCTTCAATTGTTGGAAAATATCTCTGGTATGCGATCCTTGCGACATTAACCGGTGGTGTTTTCGGAATTCTGATTGGAGAAAAGATAATTCCATATATCATTATCACTGCATATAAGATCCTGTATCGTCATATGCATGATGTTGTGATCCCGTATAATTTGTATTATGCTGTAACAGCATGTGCAGCGGCACTTGCATGTACAGTAATCGCAACATTGTTCTCCTGTATGAAAGAATTACGAGAGCAGGCAGCAGAATTGATGCGCCCGCCGACACCAAAACAGGGAAAACGAGTATTTCTGGAACGAGTTCCGTTTATCTGGAAAAATCTGAATTTTACATGGAAATCGACCGTGCGTAATCTGGTGCGGTATAAAAAACGCTTCTTCATGACAGTATTTGGAATTGGCGGTTGTATGGGCATGATGTTGTTTGGTTTTGGATTAAAAGATTCTATTTCAGCAATCGTTCCGCTTCAATACGAACAGATTCAGCTTTATGATGGAGACGTTATTTTAAAGGAAGATGTGACAGAAGAAGAGAGAATTGAGGTTCAGAAAGAACTGGATACGGATAAGAAGGTATCAGTGACTGCAGAAAATCTTTTGAAAAATATTGAAGTCAGTTCAGGAGAGTCTTCTCAGGAAGTTTATTTAGATGTACCAAAAGATGTGGAAGCATTCAAAAAGTTTGTCGTGACCCGGGATCGGAAGACAAAAGAAATTTATTCATTGGATGACAAAGGAGCAATCCTGACTGAAAAAGTAGCGAAACTGCTGGAAGTCAATGTCGGTGATAAATTAACGATTGATACAGATGATGGAGAGAAAACGGTCTTGATCAGTGCAATCTGTGAGAACTATATGGGACATTATCTCTATATGACATCTGAAGTCTATGAAAAGACATTCGGTGAGGCTCCGGCCTATAATTCAATTTATTATAGAACTCAGGACCGTACAACAGAGGAGGCAAAGGATGTCGGCGAAAATATAATGAAGTGTGATGGAACACTTAGCATCAGCTATACGACAAGCCTGAAAAAGCAGGTGGATCATATGCTGGAGAGTCTGGACATCGTGATTATTGTATTGATTATTTCAGCAGGAATGCTGGCGTTTGTAGTGCTGTATAATCTGAATAATATTAACATTACAGAGCGCAAGAGAGAACTGGCAACATTAAAGGTACTTGGATTTTATGACAAGGAAGTTTCTTCTTATGTTTACAGAGAGAATATCCTGCTGACCTTGATTGGGGCACTGGCGGGATTGTTGATCGGAAAAATTCTGCACCGCTTTATTGTTGAGACAGTGGAGATTGATTCGGTTATGTTTGGACGAAATATCGATCCACCAAGTTTCCTGTATGCCTTTCTTCTGACAGTGGCTTTTTCATTGTTTGTCAATGGAGTGATGTATTTTAAGTTAAAGAAGATTAACATGGTTGAATCACTCAAGAGTGTAGAATAAGACAGATTTGTCAGGAAATATAATAACGAACATAATAATGGATTGCAGAGAAGCTGCATGGAACATAGATACAATTGTGAAATGTTCCATGACAGCTTCTTTGTTGTTGCCGGCCGCATATAGCGTAAGCTATCATGAACAGTAACTTTTTGTTAAAAAGCACTTGAAATATACCTGTAGGGGGTATATATTAATAATTAGAAAATATACCCCCTGGGGGTTATACGACAGGAGAAATACAATGGAAGAAAAGAAAGTCTGTCCGGGATGTTGTCACAAGACAAAGGATCGACCGGAAAAAGAATATAAAGATCTGATGAATCGTCTGAGTAGAATTGAAGGACAAGTCAGGGGAGTTCGAAGGATGGTTGAAGAAGGCGCGTATTGTCCGGATATTCTGATTCAGGTATCTGCGGTGAATGCGGCTCTGAATAGTTTCAATAAAGTGCTTTTGGCAAACCATATCCGGACATGTGTGGCAGATGATATCCGGGATGGAAAAGATGAAACGATTGACGAGCTCGTGACAACACTTCAGAAATTGATGCGATAAAAGATCTGAAGAGAGATCTGGCACAAAAAGTCCGGATCACAACTTGAAGGAGGAGTAAGATGGAACAATATAATGTGACGGGAATGAGTTGTGCAGCCTGCAGTGCCCGTGTTGAGAAGGCAGTTGGAAAAGTCCCCGGAGTTGAGAACTGTTCAGTCAGTCTTCTGACGAATTCCATGGGAGTGGAAGGCACAGCAACAGTAGATGCGGTCATTGCGGCTGTTGAGGAAGCTGGATATGGGGCAACGTTGAAATCTGCAAAGAATGAAAGGTATGGGATGAATCAAAGTGAGCAGAACTGTGCGGAAGATGCGTTGAAAGACAGGGAGACACCGAAGATGAAAAGGCGTCTGATCGCTTCTTTGTGTTTTTTGATTCCGCTCATGTATCTGTCAATGGGGCATATGATGTGGGGCTGGCCACTTCCGGTATTTCTGGAAGGGAATCATGTGGCGATGGGGCTGGCGCAGCTCCTGTTAACGACAATCGTTATGGTGATCAATCAGAAGTTTTTTATCAGTGGATGGAAAGGCATGATCCATAGAGCACCAAATATGGATACGCTGGTTGCACTTGGTGCAGGTGCATCTTATGGATATAGCGTGTATGCATTATTCGCTATGACAGCAGCGCAGACGGCAGGCGATATGGATCATGTGATGGAGCTGATGCATGAATTTTATTTTGAATCAGCAGCAATGATTTTAACGTTGATCACAGTCGGAAAGATGCTTGAAGCGCATTCAAAGGGAAAGACAACAGATGCATTAAAAAGCCTTATGAAGCTGGCACCAAAGACAGCAACGCTCCTGCGTGATGGAAAAGAACAGGAAGTTTCGATTGACCAGGTGAGAAGAGGAGATCAGTTTGTTGTAAGACCTGGGGAGAATATTCCGGTGGATGGAATTGTTCTGGAAGGAAACAGTGCAGTAGATGAAGCTGCCCTGACCGGAGAGAGTATACCGGTAGATAAAGCAGAAGGGGATAAAGTGTCTGCGGCTACAATGAATCAGTCAGGTTTTCTGCGTTGCGAGGCGACGAGAGTTGGCGAGGATACGACATTATCACAGATCATTCAGATGGTAAGTGATGCGGCAGCAACAAAAGCGCCAATTGCCAAAGTGGCAGATAAAGTTTCAGGAGTATTTGTTCCGGCAGTTATTTCTATTGCAGTTGTCACAATGATCGTATGGCTGCTTGTCGGAGAGCCTGTTGGATTTGCACTTGCAAGGGGAATTTCTGTTCTGGTGATCAGCTGCCCGTGTGCATTAGGTCTGGCCACTCCGGTTGCAATTATGGTTGGAAATGGAATGGGCGCGAAGAATGGAATCATGTTTAAGACAGCTGTTTCGCTGGAAGAGACAGGAAAGACGGAGATTGTTGCACTGGATAAGACAGGAACGATCACAAGTGGAGAACCGAAGGTGACAGATTTGCTCCCTGCGGACGGAATGACAGAACATGAATTATTATTTTTTGCAAATGCATTGGAGAAGAAAAGTGAGCATCCGCTTGCCCGGGCAATTCTTGCAAAGGCAGAAGAAAAAGGGGAAGCAGAGCAGAAAAGTGAAATCACACAGTTTCAGGCAGTTCCGGGAAATGGTCTGTCAGGAAAACTTGGAGAGGACTGGCTGTACGGAGGCAATTTTAAATTCATTTCAGACAAAATGAAGATTTCTGCCAGCATAAAAGAACAGGCGGAACAGTTAGCACAGCAAGGAAAGACACCGCTGTTCTTTGGAAGGAATGAGCAGTTCCTTGGCATGATCGCAGTTGCGGATGTGATCAAGGAAGATAGTCCACAGGCAGTGAAAGAACTTCAGAATATGGGAATCCATGTTGTTATGCTGACCGGAGATAATGAGCGCACAGCGAAGGCAATTGGTGAGCAGGCAGGTGTGGATGAAGTGATCGCAGGTGTTCTTCCGGAAGGAAAAGAACAGGTGATCCGCAAGCTGAAAGAAAAAGGAAAGGTTGCGATGGTAGGTGACGGTATCAATGATGCACCGGCACTGACCAGGGCAGATATGGGAATTGCCATTGGAGCGGGGACAGATATTGCAATCGATGCAGCGGATGTTGTGCTGATGAAGAGCCGGTTAAGTGACGTGCCGGCGGCAATCCGTATGAGCCGTGCAACATTGCGCAACATTCATGAGAATCTGTTCTGGGCATTTTTCTATAATGCGATAGGAATTCCACTGGCAGCAGGAATCTGGATCCCGGTCTTTGGTTGGAAATTAAATCCGATGTTCGGAGCGGCGGCAATGAGCCTGTCCAGCTTCTGTGTAGTAACAAATGCATTGAGACTGAATCTGTTTAAAATGCACGATGCCAGCAAAGACAGAAAAAGAAAGATGAAAAAGGTAGAAACAGCAGAAAATACTGTTTCAGATATTGTCTTAGCAGACAAAAATGAGTCAGAAAACAAGGAGGAGACAAAGATGACAAAGACAATGAAAATCGAAGGAATGATGTGTGGACACTGTGAGGCGGCTGTGAAGAAAGCTCTCGAGGCACTTGAGCAGGTTGATACAGCAGAAGTCAGCCATGAGGCCGGAACAGCAGTTGTAACACTGAATTCCGAAATCAGTAATGAAGTGCTGAAAAAGACAGTCGAAGACAAAGATTATACAGTAACAGCGATCGAGGATTAATGAGCGAAGAAGAGGTCCCCTGCGGAAATGAAAGATTCTGCAGGGGACCTCTTAGATTAATCCTTGTATACAATCTTTCCATCACAGATTGTATATTTTACTTTTCCATACAATTCCCATCCGGTAAATGGAGAATTAGAAGACTTAGAAGCATAAGTCTCAGGAGTCCATTTCTCATTCGGATCAAACAGTACAAGATCAGCTGATTTTCCTTCTGCGACAGAACCGCACGGAAGGTGATACAGGCTGGCAGGATTGATCGTCATCTTCTCAATCAGCTGGCTTAATGTCAGGTGTCCCGGACGTACAAGGGAAGTGATTCCGAGAGCAAGGGAAGTCTCAAGACCAATAATACCGCTTGGTGTTTGTGTGATAGGACGGGATTTCTCTTCCGTACTGTGTGGCGCGTGGTCTGTAGCAATCAGATCGATCGTACCGTCTTTGAGACCTTCGATGATAGCAAGGCGGTCATTTTCTGTACGAAGCGGTGGGTTCATCTTGGCAAGTGCGCCGTATTTTAATACAGCTTCATCTGTCAAAGTGAAATGATGCGGAGTTGCCTCTGCATGCAGATTTGCTCCCATAGCTTTAAAGGTACGTACCAGTTCAACGGACTGTCCGGAGCTGATATGCTGGATCACGACCTGTGCACCGGAACGAAGCGCCAGCAGACAATCTCTGGCAACAAGAGATTCTTCAGCAATCGAAGGAGATCCGTAGATGCCCAGCGCATCAGATACAGGTCCGTGGTTGATTCCGTTTGTTTCAATAAATGCAGGATCTTCTTCATGAAGACTGATCGGAAGGTCAAGTGCCTTCGCCTCTTCCATTGCCTTATAGAGAAAGGCAGCATTCTTAAGAGGAATTCCGTCATCTGTGAATCCACAGGCACCGGCAGCGGCAAGTTCCTTCATAGAAGTCATTTCTTCACCCTTGAGTCCGCAGGAGACAGCAGCAGCCTGGAAAATATGGATGTCTTCCAAAGCTTCCCGTTCCATCAGTTCTTTGAGAACCGGAACAGAATCGATGACTGGTGAAGTATTTGCCATACAGATCACGGAAGTAAATCCACCGGCAGCAGCTGCTAGAGATCCGGTATGGAGATCTTCTTTATAAGTAAATCCGGGATCACGGAAATGAATGTGTGTGTCAACAAGTCCTGGAGAAATCATAAGTCCTGCAGCATCAAGCTCATCCTCTCCATTTTCAGGTGTCAGAGTTCCGGCATCTGCGAGTGTCTGGATCAGACCGTCTGTGATGCGAAGGTCGACAAGACGTTCTGTATCAGATGCAGGATCAATTGTTGGCGAAACTTTGTGAGGAGGAAACTCCGCAGACAGTTGAA
>JABLTK010071984.1_pt1 | contig 10112 bp, 6 predicted proteins | sample 7160131 | NCBI WGS metagenome assembly JABLTK01 (sample SAMN14651221, study PRJNA627086) | human gut metagenome | isolation source: feces | host: Homo sapiens
CATAAGGATTCTTTACGAAAGCTAGTCGTTTTAGAGAGGTATCCGCAACCTCAAATATCAAAAATATTACAGGTTGCGGATTTTAGGATGTAGCAATAGGCAAAGCCATCGTTGGTCACTTCTATCTTCTTGTATTGGCATTCCAATATCATCTTGCCATCCTTATCCTTGATGCCTTTCAGTCCTTTTTCGTCTTCTACAATCTGATAGCCATAGGTGTCTATAATCATCTGCTGTTGGCGCTCATGGTTGATGATTTTCATCATATCCTCATCACCGTCCATCAGTACATCCATCCTACAGTTGTGACTATTGACTTGCATGCATGCCTCTTGCAGAATGTCTTCCAGAGAAGTACGTCCTTCAAACATACTCTGCCAATCTCTATCCACAGATGGCAATCCAAATCGCTTATACAGTCCCACATTGTCCAGTATCACGCAGTATTCTTTACCTTCTGCTACTCGCAGTCCGCGTCCTACCATTTGCATATACTTAGCCAATGACAGCGTAGGTCTTGCCAATTGGATGAACTCCACATCGGGACAATCGAAGCCCTCCGAGAACAAATCCACACTTACCAACACTTCTATATCATCAGAAGTGGAATTTAGGGAAGAGGAGAGCGAGGACGATTTGAATCTTTCAATAAGCTCTTGTCGCTCAGCAAGCGGTGTCTTGCTCGAAATCGCCACTGCCTTGATGGCATTCTCTCGATAGAACTCTGCTATATGCTCTGCATGCTGAATACTGATAGCATATACGATACCTTTCTTTCCTGGCACATACTCTTTGATGGTAAGGCATAGTCTTTCGAGTGACGGCTTCACATCCATCACCTCGTTCAACTCCTTTTGCTGATAGTCACCATCAGCTCCTCGCTTCTGCAATGAGTCTATCAGCAGCTGGGCAGCACTATCAGGCTTGATGGAGTAATAGTCATACAGGCTCAACCGCCCTTCGGCAATAAACCTTTCCATGTTCCAAGAACATAACAGCATGTCAAACAAATCCGTGAATCCTTTGCCGTTCATTCTATATGGTGTAGCCGTCAGTCCCAACTTCTTCGCTTTCGGATAGGCATTCATTACCTCAGCGTATGTCTCAGCCAACGCATGGTGTGACTCGTCAATCACAATCAGACTCGGCTTTTCCTTTATCTCTCGATAGTGTCTCGACAGCCATTGTATAGATGACACTTGGATTTTCTCTGAATCCAAGGTTGGAAAGAATCTTGCAAGCGTATCCTTGATTTGTGATACAAGTTCTCTGCGATGGGCAACCACCCATACGTTCTTCTTCAGGAACAACCCCACAATGGCTGCAAGCACATGAGTCTTTCCCGTTCCCGTCGGCATTTGTACCATCACAGAGTCATGGTGTCTAAATGCTTCTTGCACTCTATTCACCATGTCCTCCTGATAATCAAAAAGCTGAATATCCTTCGTCATTTCAGATTGATTGTCTGTGTTTTTCCCGTGATGCCTGTTACCACAGCGATTCCATTGTCACGAATCTCCACCTTCTCATATTTTGCATCAACAATCACTTTTCCTTTTAATGTCATAACACCCCAATGTCTGGGAACCTGTTCAAAGGCGCAATAGGCACCGACAGGTTGCGCTATGCTGTGGTATAGGGGTGGCACGATAACTTTACCATCTACCTTCACTCCCCATTTCTTTCCTGCCTGATACAATTCCACATGTCCTGTCTCTGACTTCTCACGCAAAAGAAGCATCTCGCTTGCTTCCATTTCCTTCTTTTGCAACATCATCTCATGATAGTATTTCTTACCAAGGCGAGGCATCACAACTTTCAAATCTTCATTCTCATTCTTGGGGTTATTGCGCCCTATATAGGTCTTCTTCATATTTGAATCCACCAAGTAGTAGTCCTGCTTGCTGTCCATGATAACAATATTTCGCCCATACAGGTTAGCACATAGCCAATATACATGCTCATAATCATTACGCAAAAAGCACAAATCCTTACTCTCCGTATAATCCTTACGCATCAAACCGTCACCGCCTTCATAATAGTACCATACCTGGCAACCACTTCCTACGGAATAATTATCGTGATATATCAAGTAATGCCCACGGTTCAATAGGTCATATTGTGAAGGGCGATAAGGTAAAGCAAAGTGCTCGTAGGTACGAGACCTGAAGAGACCATTATATTCGACGAACTCCCATTCTTTAATGGTGATTACTTTGGGAGCATCCTTCGCATGAATGTCCTCGTCGATGACAACTCTCGCCAAGAGGTCGTAGTAACACACTGTCTTTCTGCGAGGTCGATAGGATAATATATTACCTTGCAAGAACTTCATGTCATAGTAGTTGCCTGGTTCTATCACCTGTTCGCCTTGTCTATTTACCACCGTCATCTTTCCGTCAGGTAACTTGACGATGGCAAAATCATCATTGCAATCCACAAACTCCCGATACAGCAACGACTGCATCAGTTCCTCATGGCTCATCACCATCATCATTTCCGAGTCTGGATGAATCTGAATATCGTCTTGCACCTTGCTCATTAGGAAAAACTCTCTTTCCTTGGCTGTCTCATTTTTCTTGCCAACTTTCAGCTTTCCCTCGAACATCGCATTCCAGTTCCATACTTGCGAAGGCAACCCGAACACCCGATACAGTCCCACGTTATCTATAATCACGCAGTTCTTCTTTCCCTTAGCTACTCGCAATCCTCGTCCCACCATCTGCAGGTACTTGGCAAGCGACAAGGTAGGTCGGGCCAGCTGTACAAACTCCACATCCGGACAGTCAAATCCTTCCGAGAAGATGTCCACATTCACCAGTACTTGGATGTCACCTTTCTTGAAGGCTCCAATATCTTGTTGTCTTTCCGTGGCAGGTGTCTTCGAGTCTATGGCTATGGCTTTCACGCCATGTTCCTGATATAGTTTTGTGATTTTCTGGGCATGAGAAATATTGATAGCATACACGATGCCCTTTCTGTCTTTACCATATTCTTCCAAACTCCGATAGAGCCTTTCGATACTCGGTTTCTTATTCAGCAACATATCCATCTCCTTGTTCTGGTAGTCACCATCTGCTCCTCGCTTCTGCAAGGAGTCGATGAGCCGTTGCGTCACACCATCCGACTTGATACTCACGAAATCGTATGTCACCAATCTTCCCTTGCTGATAAACTCTGGAACACCCCACGACTGCACTAACACGTCAAACAGGTCTGTGAATCCCTTACCATTCAATCGGCAAGGTGTAGCCGTCAGTCCCAGAAACTTAGCTTTCTGGAATCTCTCCCACATCTCCTTATAGGTCTTGGCAAGGGCATGGTGCGCCTCGTCAATCACTATCATTCCTGGTTCTTCCTCTATCTCGTCATAGTGTCTCATCAGCCACTGAATCGACATTGCCTTGACGGATGACAATAGAGAAGAGGTTTTTGATGAGGAATAGGAGTGGAACTTTCTTACGGTTTCGTCTATCTGCGAAACAAGTTCTCTTCTATGGGCAACAATCCATACTTTCTCCTTTGGATTGTTGCTCACAAAAGAGTCTATGACTGCTGTTAACAGGTATGTCTTACCTGTTCCCGTTGGCATTTGTGCCATCACGGACCGATGAAGGCGCAACGCCTTCTCAATCCGTTCCTTCATATCCTCTTGGTAATCAAATAGCTTGATTTCCTTCATTCCAAAGAAATTATTTCTTCAATAGATTCTCAATATCCTTGATGGCTTTATCAAGGTCAAAAGCCCCTTTGCCTTTGAAAATCTCCCAACCATAAGACTTCAATTGCTTCAGCATCTTCACAAAGGCTTCTCGCCAGTTGGAAGGATCGTGTGGTAATGTCTCCATTACAACCTCATAGCCATCACGCACAATCTTTTTCATGCGAGTAGCCTGTTTCGGATAGTCTGCGATATACCAATCTGAGTAGTTAGCACCACTGAAGACAATAGAAGAGGCTATAAAATTAGCATAAGCATAGTTGTTGCCTTCCAGATAAACATGCGCTTGCTTCATCCAACTTTCCAACACACGCAGACCATAGTTGAGGTCTGTGGAATCCTCCACCGTCCACTTAAACACCTCGTTGATCTTTCTTACAAAATATTGTGAAGGACTCTTACCCGTAGGCTTGTACTTGTAGTTCGGTTGCTTACGACCTTCCTCTCTGTTTCGCTTCCGCTTCCTTGCTACTTCCGCCTCAATAGGGTCCTCACCAAGATTGAAATCCAGATTTCCCCATAAATCGAAGTCTGAAATCTCATCAGGATCTTCCTCGCCATAAGCATCCTCATAGCAACTCACATGCTCACCAGCAGGTGTCGTGAAGTAGGAACAGAAACAGTCATCACGCTCATCCTCCTCGATGCCATCCCATAGTTTCTTGTTGTCCCATCTTTCATAGACAGCCATATCCATCCACATGCCAGAACCATTGATATAATACTCACCATTCCATCCCACCATCTGACATATAAGGCACTTTTCTTGGTGTCCATCTGGCATAGGAGTCGTGACAACAACAGGAGCGTACTGCTCGTTATCCTTGTTCATCAAGGTCAACTTGCCATCCTTCGATGCCACTACACGGTAGCAGTCCAATCGAATTCCTCGGATAGTAGAGAGGGAATGTGCCGTTACAGCATCTCCCATCCGCTCAAAGCAATGACCAAGGCGTTGCATCACCGTTACTCCTTCCTTATCCTTCCAGTTGAAAGCAAAGTCAGAGGACACCATGTTGGATGCAATCCTATCATTCTCATTGAAGAGTTGCAGATACACCTCTTCACGGTAATTACTGTTCGGAAAGAGCAAGCCGACAGCCAAGTCAGCATGGGCAAAGAACAAAGCCACGGACTTCAATTCGTTGAAATCATGAGATTTCACGCTCTCTTGAACCCATTTCACCAGACCACTATCAGGAGCTGTTCCTATAGCTTCACCCACAATCATCTTAACTGCGCTCACTGTTGGAACTGACAACTCCATCAGTCCGCACCAATGTCCAACCATATCTTCCGAACGGCGGTACAACTGGGCATATACGTCATCCAATTTTAGATGTCCCATGTTCTCCACATACAACAGTATCTGGATGACATAAAACTCGTTGATTTTCTTGCATCCATCTTTCGCAACGGAGCAAATTCTTTGATATATATCGTAATAGAAAGGCACCTCAGCCTGCAAATCCATCGTTGGATAATGCTGATGTTGCCATCTCTCTGCAAATTCTTCTCTTGTCATTCCGCTAAATAAGCACTAAACATTTCTACAAAATGCTTCCCAAATAACTCTTGAAATAATATTTGTCGGGATAATCCGCAATAAGCTGTCTGATACCATTCTTGATAATTTTATCTACGGCAGCAGACTTTCTCATTACTCTCTCTATTTGTCCCAACAACCAGTTGAACTCCTTTGGTTTTTCTTTGAGCAAAGCCAATCTCTTAATGTCCTTGAATAGTATCTCACCCACAAAGGCATGGTCTTGCTTGGGTACATACTTGATATATTCCGGATAAAGTTCCCACAGGTTCCAATGCTTATGCACAAACATATCTTTGAGCAAGTCCAACCGTTCCTCCTTGATGAGGATCTTGGCTTCTGCATCCTCATAGTCATGCTCCCAATCGGGCATTTTCCAAAGCTCATCAAAGAAGGCTGCCCAATCTTTTCTGTCTATCACCTCTTTCAGAGTCTCGTAATATTTGATTCGATACCCACTAACGATAAATCGTTTCTTGCATTCTTCTATCAGCCAATCCTTATCATCTGATAGTTTCAATGCTTTCACCACTTTGTCCTCCCATTTCTTGGAGTAGGAGTGAAAGTCATCCTTATTATCGTCTATCACCTCCACAACCTTCTTATACTCACCCCATTCAATGAGGCAGTCGATATAATGGTCACGGATATTCTCGTCATCACGTTTCTCCCACATCAGCTTCTCTGCCTTAGCACGCTTACCATGTGCTGCCCAGTAATCCGCCTTTTGAATGTAATAGCGATAATGGAAGTATTTCTCTTTCTTGTTTTTCAGTCGCTTGCTGATATGAGCCAGATATGCCTTTTCGTCATCACCGCAAAGCAACGGCATTGCCTCATCCACAAACCACTCAAAGCGCATGAAATAGTTGTCGCCAATTTCCTCACATTGCTCTGCTATTTCTCCAAGCATACCCAAGCGAGAATCTTCCTCTATCTCATCACTATTGATCAACAACTCCCTCACCATGTCTGCCGACTGGGTGACAATGTCCTTCAAGACCTTGTTTTCTTCTGCCCAAACATCATATCTGGCAGGAGTATAAGCCAGATGGTCGTGCTTGAACTCTCGGCAAGTGATGGTCATCACATATCCTGCTATCAAGGCAGCATCAATCTGATTACCTTTCTTCTTCATGCTCTTGGCTTTCCTCATCATCGCAGCCAGGTCTTGCTCTATCTTCCTCCAGTCCAGTTGGGGGTGTCCGAATCGTTTGCCCGACACTCCTGCATGGGCAAAGCAAGCCTCCACCTGTTCCTTGTAGTTACCACGCTCCGGCTTCCAATATTTTTCCACCAAAGTGGTAGCGAAGTCCTCATGCGTAGCTGCATACTGTCGCACAAAGGCTTTCATCTCCTTGCCCGATATTTTCGAGAGTACTTTATCTATCTTGTCAAAATCCGTATTTGTGTTCATACAATGTTTTCCTCGTTAATCTATGCTAAATATTTCCAAATAACTCACAACTCGCCACAACTTTACCACACAAACCATTGCTCGTATTCAAACCATATTGGAATGTAACTTGATAATTATTGTTCATTAGGTATATTGGAGAGCTGTTTGGCTCTCCATTTTATATTTATCAAAACCTTTCGGTATTATTGCCCGATGTTTTCGTGTAAAAATCCCCAACTGTTTGTTTGCCTACAAACTGTTTAAAAATATCATTTCGCATTTTATAAAACTGTTGACTCTGCGGATTATCAGTACATTTTCCATAAGCAAATAAATGCTGTCTAACATCTGCTATACCCAAATTTGCATAAAAAGGTAACGCCTTTGTATCTAAGAGTTTTCGATAATCTTGGGCAGCTTCTGTATTATGTAATTCATATCTGTCTATCATATCAAAAAAATCATCATATCCATCTCTTTCCTCTTTTGCAGTAAAGCCGACTTTAATTTGGAAATTATTGTCGACATACAAATCTGCCCCATTGAATTGTAAATGAAAACGAATTCTATCCTCCTTAAAAAAATAAGGATGCATAATTCTTCCATTCTTGGTTAACACCAATGGATCTTTTGCTCCTTTACGTGGGGATTCATTACATGTATCACAAGAAGGGATAAGATTATAATAACTCAATGCCAAAAATGGATATTTGCTTTTGGGAAAGAAATGGTCTATCTGTTTCTTTGTTCTATTTGTTGGCTTGATAATTTCCATTCCACAATAAGGACAAACTCTCAATCCTGAGTTTCTGATAAAAGCACGTTTATCAAATGTCCCATCGCCATCATACATACTATTCACAAAGATATCATACATTATCTTGTTGAAATGATCAAAAGTTGGAAATGCAAGCATTTTATACTTATCACATCTACCAGCTGTTATACTACAAAAAATCAATTCGTCTGGATATTTTGTTGCTTCAAGCTTTTGGATAAACTTGACTTGTGAAGCTGGCTTCATCAAGAGATATTTCTCCAAAAATGCGACATCAGACAACTGATTAAGAAATTTTCTTGTTAAAGAATTTGTGTCAACAGCTACATGTACCGTCCCTCTATTTTTGACAGCAACATCAAGCACCTTTCCATTATTAAGATACTCGTTAATCAATGGAATCAACTTTGCAGCGTGTGCCTTTGCATAAGCAACATCTTCACCATTTTGAGGAAATTCAATCTTATACATTGTTACAAATTCGCTCCCTTAAGATAATCTCTGATAAAATCATCACCCACTAAATCAATGTCATCATTTACTATAAGTTCACCATGATTCTTTCTTTGAATCATTTTGTTGACAACATTTGAAGCAACTGTTCCGATAGCACTCTTGTCAAAAAAGAAGCTTTTGTTGAGCAATTCATAATAGTTCGCTGCAAAAGTCTGTATTTTCACATTTTGTATATCTCCTCCTTTGAGATACAATGTGTTTTGAGTCAACATGTCTGTAAGCACAAAAGGAGAGTGAGTAACCATCAATATTTGAATGGAATGAATGATATTGGTATCTATATGACACCACTTCATAGCATCAAAAAGCATTCCCAGGAAACGCCTTTGATAGTCAGGATGATAATACAGTTCAACTTCATCAAATATCAAACAAATGTTATGATACCCTACACGATTTTCATCTTCCTTGACACTTTGGATGTTCTTGATATGATACAGCACATAACTCAGACTATATAGCATCTGCCTTTCGCCACTACTCATTTTTTCTAAAGAGAAATCCGCCTTACCGGTCAAAGTCCAATTGCTTTCTGGATGATTATCCACATTGAATCTGATTCCTACCTCCTTAAATTTCATATTGGTAACATAAAATGCAGGAGGAAGCATTGCTATTGCATCATTGAAAGTTTCGATATGTTTATCTGTCATCATATCAGCAACATTTAACTCATTAGTCATTCCCCAAACAACTTTATGGTTGAAAATGTTCTCTACGTAGTCCAGGCAGATAGAAATCTTCAACGTTATATGGCTTCTGTTTTTTACAGAATCATTTATCTCACGCATCAGTTTACTCACAACGCTACCTGCGACTTTACGAAATGTACCATCAGTGATATGTTGATAAACCTCGTTTGTGCTTTCCATTTTTGTCAGCAAGTTCAATTTCAGTGCTTTCCAATAGTCTTCGTATGTAAAGCAAATCTTCACTGTCTTATAGGCTAGATAGAATAATGCCATCTCATACCGATCACGAGATTCCTCTGCGATGTCGTCATTATAAGTTGTAAGCAATATTTTCTCCCAAATACGCTCAAACTCACGGATAAGCAAGGCAACATCTATGTTCTTATATTTACTGAATATATAAGAACGATAGTTGCTCTCTGTTCGCTCTTTGTAGCCTTGGTCGAAATAATACGTAATGGTAGATGGTTCATATCTTTCTATAAAAGAATGTCCTTGCGCTTTAGCCAACAAAGACAAAGCCATCACTCTCTGTGCTGCCAATCTATTTTCTTTCTCTATATCAATGTTACCATTATTTCGGTAAGGAGTTATGACAATAGGGGTGAAATAGCCATCATTCTTATGGAATAATCCATCTAACCATTCACCATTGATGGCATTATCACCGATTTTTTCTACAAGATTATCTGGTATGTATTCTTCTTTATTAAAAGCATACAAGCTGTAGTTTGTTGATATGGTATAAAAGAAATCCCTTAGCAAAGGTTTTGGATCGTTAGCATTCTTTATGCTGACATGTTCAAAACTATTTCCGTCTTCATTTTGCACAAACCAATACAAGCGATTCTTTCTACAAGAAATTCTATATTGCTTTCCTTCACTGATGTAATACAAATCAGCATCAACACCATGAGCGTAAGAAAGTTCTCGCCCCTTGGTTTCAAGTTTTCTGTTTCCAAGCATCCTGACAGAAAAATTGTTGATAATGCGGTATATGATGTCAAGCAAAGAAGACTTTCCCGCTCCGTTCATTCCAATGATGCAGTTTACAGAAATCAGCGGTAGCCCTTCTTGCTGATATACCCTATGAGCATTTCTCATCACATCATCCACAACGACAAGTTTACTTGCAAGTGGTCTTTTGTATGCACCAAATGGATACCAACCTTTGTGCAAGACTTTCGACACTGCCTTTGGCATATCATTCAAATATAATCCTAATAGTTGCATGTTACAAACGCTTTTTATTCATCCCAAGCTTTAATGAGATTTATCGTCTCATTCTGAGGTTTGTTTTTCTCTTCAATTCTATCAATTTGCACTATGATTGGCATCTCTGCCAATTGACCAGCCAAAACACAAACACCAGTTGATAATATTGGTAGGGATTCTACGGATCAATAGTTCGTTAAAATTAATTTAGCGATGTATGTGCTTGCCATGACCTCCTTGAATGA